>OLVZ01003072.1_pt1 | contig 11352 bp, 11 predicted proteins | sample 1673341 | NCBI WGS metagenome assembly OLVZ01 (sample SAMEA3178944, study PRJEB25190) | human gut metagenome | biome: human gut; feature: human-associated habitat; material: faeces | place: Austria | collected 2013 | reverse complement strand
ACGGTCAGCTCCATGCTCGGACACAAGAGCATAAAGACGACGCAGATTTACGCAAGTGCGCCCAGATTGGTCGCTTGATAAATACTTCTGTAGTAAGAAGTTAGGATTGGGTTCAATATAATCCTATCGTCAATCAGCTTATCCGACGGGGAAACCTAACGGGGAGTGTAGCATGCTGATTAAAGCCCTGAGTCTACTAATAGCCAAGTAGCGACTGAAGGGCAAGACGAAACGACATATATAAGGATGAAGCCTTGATTGGTTGAACGATAGTTCGGTGGTACCACATCTTGCAATAGCGGAAGGCTTTTATATACGCTATTTCATAGTACTCTGGCTATTTTGTGCGTTAGTGCAGAGCATTAAGAACCGACTATGACACAGCCGCAATAAGCGGACAAGAACGAAAGTCGCATCCGACAATATGTCACGCTAATAGTTATCAAGTGAAACTAACTGGGGATTGCCTAAGTCAGAACGCCTCAAAGGCTATGAGAGCTGGTCTCTGAATATCTGATATGGCAACGGAGTTCCCATAGTAGTCCGAGCAAGTTAACGGCTTGTACATGGCGAAGGGGAACAGTCCATAACTTTAGTACAAACAAAGGAAAACGTGAGAGACGTATGAGAAATCCCGAGCAAGTATTAAACATTTTAGCTGAACACAGCAACGAGTCAGGTTACAAATACGAACGACTCTATCGTATTCTGTTCAATGAGCAGATGTTCTTAGTCGCATATCAGCGCATTCATGCAAAACCAGGCAATATGACACCCGGTACTGATGGACAGACGGAGGACGGCATGAGCATTGACAAGATACACGCATTAATAGACAGTCTCAAAAGCGAAGTCTATAGGCCTAAACCAGCAAAGAGGGTTTACATACCGAAGAAGAGCGGAAAGTTACGTCCGCTCGGTATCCCTACGTTTGCAGATAAATTAGTGCAAGAGGTAGTGAGAATGGTTCTCGAAGCCATATACGAAGGATATTTTGAACGGACTTCACATGGTTTCAGACCACACAAAAGCTGCCACACGGCACTTAAGAGTCTACAGAATAATTTCAACGGAACAAAGTGGTTCATTGAGGGAGACATAAAAGGTTTCTTTGACAATATCAACCATGGCGTGATGATAGAAATTCTGAGGGAACGCATATCTGACGAGCGTTTCCTTCGGTTAATACGTAAATTTCTCAACGCTGGATATTTGGAAGAATGGCACTTCAATAGAACTTATTCGGGTACGCCTCAAGGTGGAATTATCAGTCCAATACTGGCTAATATCTACTTGGACAAGTTCGATAAGTATATGAAGAAGTATGCACAAGATTTCCATAAGGGTAAAGTTAGACACCGCAACAAGGATATCGGCAGACTGAACAATCGAGTTCACTATCTAAAGAAGAGAATGAAGGAGGTGACGGACGTTGATAAATTGGAAGCAATGCGAGAGGAAGTTCGTAATAAGCAACAGCAAATACTGACTATGCCGAGCGGTAACGATATGGATGAGAATTTCCGTAGATTGAATTATGTACGCTACGCTGATGATTTCCTTATAGGGGTCATTGGAAATAAAGCAGAGTGCGAGAAAATCAAGGCGGATGTTACACAATTTATGCAAGAAAAGCTAAAGTTGGAGATGTCGCAAGAAAAGACCTTGATAACCAACGCACAAGACAGTGCAAAATTTCTCGGCTATGAAATATCAGTCCGTAAAGATTACACAACGCAGAAAAATGCAAGAGGAGAAACTCGTAGACATCGTAATGGTAATGTGATACTACACGTATCACGAGAAGTAATAAAGAAGAAGCTACTGAGTCTTGAAGCCATGAATGTGAAAACACGAAATGGCAAAGAAGTGTGGAGTTCTAAAGGTAGAACATACCTGATAGACAATGAGCCACAAGATATAGTAGCACGTTTCAACACAGAAATCAGAGGATTCTACAACTACTACTCCATTGCAAACAATGCATCGGCACTTGGACGTTCATTTGGATGTATCATGAGGTTCAGTATGCTAAAGACATTTGCGCAAAAACTTAACAGTTCCGTCAGAACCATAACAAACAAGTATCGTGAAGATGATAAATTTGTGGTGTGGTATACGGACAAGAAAGGCGAACGCAAACCAAGGGTGTTTTACAATGAGGGCTTCAAGCGTATTACCGACTTGGGAACTCAAAAATGTGATAACTTGCCCTACCTGTTCAACACTCCATCTATGAGTCTGGTCGAAAGACTGACTGCAAATAAGTGTGAGTTGTGCGGAAAAGAAGGAAATGTTGTGTCACACCACGTCAGGAAACTCTCAGAATTAAGAGGCAAAACCGAATGGGAACGTAAAATGCTCAAAATGCATAGAAAATCTTTAATCGTCTGTGCAGAATGTCATAACATGATTCATGCGGAGAATAGCTAAAATGCCGTTATGGGCGGAGAGCCGTATACATGGAGACGTGTACGTACGGTTCGGAGGCAGGCTGTCGGAAACCTACCACCGTAAGGTGGCATGGCGCCGACAGCCGAGCCTACGGCTGTTGCGAGAACAAAAGTACAAATTAGAAAGCAAACATCTCTTGATGTGTGGTCTCCTTGTATGTCAATGTGGTTATTGCTTCAGATAAAAATAGCACGAGTCTTTCTCCGTCTTTAAGACTTCTTGTGTTGTATCGGTATGCACATTCAGCACAATACCAGTAAAGATGTTTTTCCGACACTTTGCGATATATTCCTAATACCATTCGTTTCAAGTGCGACCAAAAGTTCTCAATACCATTGGTTGAGAATCCCGACTTGTTCACATACTGGCCATGAGAGTGATTGACCCTTTCATGTGTATAGTCATGCTTGTTCAAGCCGTTGTATGCACCCCACTCATCTGTAACGACTGTTGAGCCTTTCTCTACAACACTCATAATAATAGGCAATAAGGTTTTCTTTGTAGTATCCTTTGTTATGAAGGTATTTACCATTGAGCCGGAACGTAATCCGACTACCGGAGCTTTAGTTTTAAGGCTTCTCCCTTGCGAGTGCTGGCCTTTCTTACGCTTAACGCCCACATAAGTTTCATCAATCTGAACAATGGCATCCTTGAACTTTATTATCTTGTTCATGTTCTGACGTATTCTGTTGAGCATGGACCAAGCGGTTTTCTGTGTCACACCAATATGTCTGTGAATGTAAACACTGCTGATACCGGACTTGTTTGTAAGAAATATAAAAATGGCCTCAAACCATTTGGACAATGGAATATGGGTTTTATCAAACATAGTCTTGGTCGTGACCGTAAATCTTTCTCTGCAATGCTTGCATTTATACAGACCTTTGAATACTCCATTTGTATTCAATTTGTAATGTTTCGCCGATATGTATCCGCAATGAGGGCATACTGGAGTACCTCTCCATCTTGCCTGTTCAAGATATTCCCTAAATCCTCTCTCATCCTTAAGAGATTCTCTCATACTGCTGAATGATTTGTAAAACTCCATTCTGTATTCTTCGTTCCTGTAATTAAAAATTGATAACATTATTTTGTTATATAAATATAATACTTTTATTTAACATATTAACTATCAATGAGTTATAATTTGATAACCTTTTCAAATTATTTTCATTGGGCCTATACTAAAAATGGCTGCCCTAACAAGGCAGCCATTGGCGTATCTGTTGCGATGTTGCTAATTATACAAGAAAACGACGAAATGTTATCAATTTCAAGAAAAATTTTGCAGAATTTTTGAATTTCCAAGATTTAATCCTCGCAACGGGAGGATATTGGGATAATAAATACTATTATTTGGTATCATTTCCACCACGAGGGGAAACAAGAAGTATCAAGGATTTAATTCTTGGGCTTGAATTTATTAGAAATAATGGAAAGGAGACGTTTTTACTGAAAACTTATACCACCAAGGCGAAATACTATTTGGCCAGTTAGATTATAATCCAGTTCGGCATAAATGATATTATCATTCCAATAAAACAGGTGTTTCAACATATAGTTATTTTGGCTATCTATATAGAACAGAGTTATTGGAATTGTAATCGTTTCACCTATATCTTGGGATGCGAATTGCAATAAAATTGATTGCCCAACAGACAGTTTAAGTATCAATTGATAATTTTGGAGGTCATTGGTTGTCATGCGGTCTACATAAGAGCTCCACCTCCCATTGCTTTCGACTCCGTGCCATCGCCCATCAACTAAGTCAAGAACTAATATCTCGGGGGGACACAATACGACTCGCTCCGCCAAACCGAGAACAGATTTCGTTGTCAGAAATTTATCTGTTGCCATTATGCTAATGTTTAATATCTTTGTATATGTATCAAGGAGAGAATTTTAGCGTTGGTACATTAAAGTATATAAGTGTGTTAGATAATATAGGATGCGTCTCGGTAATACAAATCGAGCAAGCCCTTTTGTATTACTCTCGACTTTATTTATATTTGAATAATATAGGATTCGGTTCGGTCGGCTGCGGCCGAACCGCAAGGGGCGCAAGCGACGGCAAACTTATAACAACCCATAAAACATTCGTTTTCATTTGTCTCTGCACTCACCTTTCACTATATTTGTAATATGAAACAAAAAGTGGATGAGATATTGCCCGAAGGGTGTGTGTATGTGGACGCGAAGACGGCGACCGATGACCGCGGGGCATTGACTTTCGTGGAAAAGGGAGTGTTGCCGTTCAACGTGGAGCGGATATTTTGGATTACGTCGGTTCCTGCTGGTAAGAGGCGTGGCGGACATGCCCATCGTACTTGTATGGAGGCTGTGTTTGCGGCAAAAGGTTCTTTCGATATAATGATAGACGACGGCAAACGTAGCATTACGACACACATTTCGGAAAAAGGGCAGGGCATAATCGTTCCCGCCGGAGCATGGTGTGAACTGTTTAATTTTACGTCCGACTGTGTTTGCATGGTAGCTGCTTCGCAAAGTTATGATCCTGATGGTTATGCCAAGTCGTATGAAGAATATTTGCGCTTGCGGCGCGAAGGGAAATTCTGATCAACGTATTTCCATGAGGATGTGGCCTTAAAGCTTTCGCAGCGCGGATAAGAAATTTTCAACGTACAAATGATTCAAGTAGCCAGATATGACAAGTCGCAGGAAACGGAATGGAATAGTTTCGTAGGTCGCAGTAAGAATGGGACATTCCTGTTCAACCGCGGCTTTATGGATTATCATGCCGACCGTTTTACCGACGCTTCGCTTGTGTTTCGCGACGCAAAAGGTGACGTATGCGGATTGCTGCCGGCTAATTACGACCAAGGTTCGCAGACGGTGGTTTCGCATGGCGGTTTGACCTATGGTGGGTTGATAATAAGCGGGAAGGTTACGCAGACGTCGGTAAATGCAATGCTTGCTTTGGCTGCCGCGTTTTACGGTAAGGAATACATGGCCCGCAGTCTGATATACAAGCCTGTGCCGTATATATACCACACAATGCCGGCGCAGGAGGACTTGTACGCATTGCATTGCATGGGTGCTACACTGAAATGGCGTGCAGTATCATCGACATTAGTGCCTGCCTGCCATTTACCTTTCAGAAAAGGCCGCAAGGCTTGCATAACAAAGGCGCGGCGTTTGGGGCTTGAGGTAGAACGGGCTGTAGACGGCAATTCGTTGCAGTGCTTTCATGAATTATTGTCGGAATCTCTTGGCCGCAGGCATAATGTAAGTCCTGTGCATTCCTTTTGTGAGATGAGTTTGCTTATGAAGCGTTTTCCGAACAACATACAGCTGTACGTAGCAAAAAAGAATGAGAAATTGTACTCCGGGGCATGGGTTTTTATAACCGACAATGTGGTGCATACGCAGTATCTTGTAAACACCGACGAAGGACGCGGCATGGGTGCAGAAGATATTTTGCTGGATTATCTGATAAACCATGAATTTGTTGAAAAACAGTATTTCGACTTCGGTATTTCTACCGAGAAAAATGGCACTTATCTTAACGAAAACCTGATAAGCATGAAAGAAGGCTTCGGGGCACGGTCGGTTTGCTACGATACTTACGAGTTGTCATTGGTCGAGATGGCACGAAACGGTTGGAATCCTTCGGAGATACATAACAGTAATAAATGAAGAGATGATAGAGTATTTGAAACTTTACGATATAAGCAACCTTTATCAACCTCAGCTTTCCGAAGTTGTAGAGAGGGTGGTTAGGTCGGGAATATACCTTTACGGCAATGAGACCCGGCAGTTCGAGAAAGAGTTTGCCGAATATTGCGGTGCGCAATACTGCTACGCAACTGCAAACGGGCTCGACGCGCTCACCGTTATACTGTTGGCTTACAAACATCTTTACGGTTGGAAAGACGGTGACGAGGTTATAGTATCGGCGCATACATTTGTTGCCACACTGCTGGCTATAACGAGGGCAGGAATGCAACCAATAGTGTGCGACGCCACGTTAGACGATTATCTTATTGATGTGAATAAGATTGAATCGTTGATAACTTCGCGCACCAGGGCTATAATGCCGGTCCACTTGTATGGTGCTGTTTGCGACATGGAGGCCATACGTGCCGTTGCAGCGGCTCATAAACTCAAAGTGGTGGAGGACGCGGCGCAGGCGCATGGCGGCGTAGGGCGCAATGGCGCAAAGGCAGGTGCGTTGGGCGACGCGGCGGCTTTCAGCTTTTATCCGGGTAAGAATCTCGGCGCCCTCAGCGACGCTGGTGCGGTAGTTACTAACGACGAAGAACTGATAAAAACAGTACGCATTATATCAAATTATGGGGCACAGGAAAAATACCGCCATGTTCTGCCGGGAATAAACAGCCGTATCGATGAAATACAGGCCGCTGTTCTTAGGGTAAAGCTCCCTTATTTGGAAAAGGTGATAGCACGTCGTAGAGAAATAGCCGCAATGTACAACCAAGGTATATGCAATCCTTGTGTAATCAAGCCATACAATGGTGAGACGGGGAACAGTGTCTTTCATGTATATCCGGCTTTATGTGGAGAACGCGACCGGCTTATGCAATATTTGTTGAGTAACGGCGTTAAAACGTTAATTCATTATCCACAAGCACCGTGCAACCAATTGGCTTTGCAGAGTTGTTTGAAAGGCCAGGCGTCACCTGTGGCCGAGCGTATTTGTGGCATGGAACTCAGCCTGCCTATAAATTCAGCTCTTAAGAATGAAGAAATAAATACTATAATCGAACTGATAAATCAATTTAGATGATAACCGTAAATATTCTGATATGCACAATAAACAAGGGCGTAGTGCGCATTTTGGATAATCTTCCCGAACCACGAGAGGGAGTCAGCTATATCGTGGCGTATCAGTACACGGACGAGCGATATTGGGAACTTATTCCCGAGCAGCTTACGGCCCGAAAGAATGTAATGTTGGCAAAGCACAAAGGTGTAGGTCTTTCGGCAAACAGAAATTTTGCGCTTCGCCTGGCAACGGCCGATGTGGTTGTATTTGCAGATGACGACGCGCGGTTTTCAAATGAAGGATTGGATGTAATACAAAAGACTTTCGAAGAACATCCTGAATTGGACGTCGTGTTTTTCCAGGCTTCCACTTATACGGGCCGCCCACTCAAAGACTATCCGCAAAAACCGTACAATTACGGTGATTTGCCGAAAGACATGCAGATTTCCGCGCTTGAAAAGGCTTGCCGTCGCACCAGCATACAGGGCAGGCTGCAATATGATGAGCGCTTTGGCTTAGGAACTAAGATGTTCGCTTGTGGAGAGGAACAGATTTGGCTTACCGACGCAGAACGTTTGGGATTGCAGATGAAATATTTCCCTATAAAAATAGTGGAAACCTCCACTATGCTGAAGCAGCTTATGGTGTATGTGGACCCATGCGTGCAACGCGCGTATGGAGCAATAAGCTATTACCGCTATGGAGGCAGAGCACGGTGGATGTGTCTTAAATATGCGTTGAGAGCCTCGCGTCAGGGCAAGGCACACTTCCTTTCCATGTTAAGGTATATGTACGAAGGGATTCATTTAATAAAGAAACCCCACAAGCAATGACGATAGATGTGTTGATATGCACCTGCGGAAGTGGAATTCTCAAGGTCAGTAATGTCCTTACCCGCTCGCGCGAAGATGTAAGGTATATCGTCTCGTTCCAGTATGACTATGAAGCGGAGCTTAACCTTATTCCCGACGATTTGTTAAGTCGTAAGGATGTTGATGTGGTTAAGTCAAAAAGCCACGGGCTTTCGGTAAACCGTAATAACGCTTTGCGCTCGAGTAAAGGCGACATAATTCTTTTTGCTGACGATGACAACCGCTATACGTGGGGTGATTTCGACCGTATATTGTATGTTTTTGACGAAAGGCCGGATGTAGATATAGTTTGTTTCCGTTCTGCCGGTTACGATGGGGTATTCTGTAGGGATTTTCCGAAGGAGTCTTTCAACTTGAACCGTATGCCGCATGGATATTATGTACGCTCATGCGAAATAGCCATGCGACGTAGGAATGATTATCCTGAATTTGACGAGCATTTCGGCTTGGGCTCCGAGTATTTGGCTTGTGGCGAAGAAGAGGTCTTTATCCATGACGCCCTTAAACAAGGCTTTCGTATTTTCTATTATCCCCTTACGATAGTAAGGACCGATAGCGATACCACAGGGTCGCAATTCAATAAACTTGCTGCTGTACGCCGTTCAAAAGGTGCGGTATTGGCTGCAATACATGGTGCAGCCGTAGCTTATCTGCACGTCATTAAATACGCCGCGTTCCATGTGCATGTCAAGGCTTGAAGCACTAAAAGATATGTGCAAGGGTATAGCTTACACTAAAAAGATAGGTAGGTGTTAGTATCTGTTATAATACCGGTGTACAACCGTGAGAGTTATATAGGCGAAACGTTACTGACGATAAAGAATCAAACGTTTCGCCCTTTGGAACTAATAATTGTAGATAACTGTTCCAATGACTCCACACTTGATATATGTCGCGATTTTGCAGTAAAAGAGAGTTGCAATGGTTTTTCGGTAAAGGTAGTTCAGGAAAAACGTCCCGGAGCTTCGGTGTGTCGAAATACCGGTGCACGCGCCGCAACGGGCGAGTGGCTCAGCTTTTTTGATTCCGATGACTTGATGAGCGCCGATTTCATTGCCGACGCTATGAAGTCTGTTTCTGTCGAAACGCAACTCGTGGCAGGAGCTACCAATATGGAAATCAGTGGAAAATTCCGCCGACGGGTTTTCAGATATAGCAACAAGGTGGAAGAGCAGATACTTACAGGCGAACTCTCCACGCAATCTTTCATTATACGTGCTGATTTTTTCGGCTTGACAGGAGGATGGAATGAGAATCTTCCGCGTTGGAATGACTGGGAATTGGGAGTAAGGATACTCTTAATGCGTCCCGTAGTGGCATGGCTTAGAGATAAGTCATACCATGTAGTGCGGGCGCACAGTGACAGTATTACAGGCAACAGCTTTTCTGCTTCGTTTGACGCATTGATGAAGGCTTGCCGGGCAGTGGAACAGGATTTGCAGCATTCTGCAGCCGTTTCGCGAGCAGCTGCAAAGGCTTTGGCTTACCGCGTTTACATGCTTGCAGGAATTTTTAGTCGCGAAAGAACACCACATTCAGCCGTTCAGGCAAAGGAATATGCCGATTCACTGGCATTTAACGGGGTATGCCGGTGGACGGGGCAAATGCTCATGCGTTATGTAGCACGTGGCGGCAGGGGAGCATGGATTGCGGCACGTGCGTTGTCAGCATGGTAGGTTTGCCTGTATAGTGCAAGCTGAATGTAAGGACAAGCGTATATTTTAGCTTATTTACCTATAATCCGATAATGTCCGGAAGGTAAAAGTATCTCTTTTTTTGCTTCCGATTCTGTTCCATTAATTGAAAGCGAATCCACTTTGATGGGAAATGTAATTGTAGCATGGCTACCAATAGGTATATTTACTTCTAAAGTGCATGAAGATGTTTCTTTCTCCCAACGCACACTCAACGGGCCATAAGGTGTATCCTTAGAAACCTTTGCCCAAGAAACCTTTTCCGGAATTTGAGGACGTATGAAGAAATGTTTATATCCGGGTTGCTTTTCATCAGGCACAATACCTCCGAGTGCCTGATAAAACCAAGAACCGATTCCGTTATAGCAGTTATGTATATGGCTTCGTTCTCCGTTCCAGTGTTCCCATGTCGTGGTCGCTCCGTTGTCTATCATATACAGATATCCCGGGTAATCACGTTTTTTTAGCATATTGTACATGAAATCAACTTCATGATTCCGTGTTGCCCATTCGGTAATTACAGGAATGCCCACCAAGCCTGCAGATAAGTGTCCTTTAAAACGTTCTTCTGTTACTTGATATAATGTCTTTTCGACTTCTGGAATCAAATCTTCCGGGGTAGCTCCGCATAACATAGGATATACCAAATCGATTTGCGTACCGGAAGAATAGCTTTTGTGCTCCGGGTCATAGAATGTATCTTGTATCCGTTTTATAAGCTCTCGGTAGCATTGCCCGTAATGAGACTTATCTGCTTCCTTTCCTAATACTTGGGCTATCTTTTCCATCGTTTGGTAACAAATAGCGATGTAGCAATTGTTTACCACATCTATGGATGACGGGATAGTCTGGTCTATTCCGGTAGGAGTTGCCCAATCTCCCAAATACCAGTTGCGATAAATCTGGTCCGGCCATTTCTTCAATAATCCATTGGGTGAGTGTATTTCCACATACTCCAGCCACCGTTGCATATAAGGATAATAACGCTCCAATAACCGGCTGTCTCCATAATTAACATACGTTTGCCATGAAGCTGTTATGATAAATCCGCACCAATACGGGCCCCCTCCGGCGGCAAACGGATTGGGAGCCGTATGGGGCATATCCCCGTCTTCACGCATACAATCGCTCCATGCCTGCATCCAATTCATATACGTAGGTGCCAAATTAAACAAGGTTTGCCCGGTTAGTGTAGACGCATTCCCGTCTCCACCGTATCCCAATCGTTCAACGTGCGGGCAATCCACCATATCCCCGCCAATCATCAGGCATTCCAAGGTATAATGTATCATGTCGTGAATAGCATTCAAGTCATTATCCGAGCAAGAGAATGTAGATTTCCCTGAATAATCGGTATGAATCAGGCATGCTGTAACGTCCGATAATGCCGGAGCCTCTTTAAGGTTAGATATTTTCAGGTAACGGTAGGCATGATAATTGAACTTATTACAAAAGGTCTCGTTTTCTTTCCCGGAAGCGTAATAATAGTCCTCATAAATGCCATCGCGGAATTGACCTTTTTCATCCAGGAAATCGCAATAACTGATTCGTATGCGCTGTCCTGCTTGTAACTGGGGAAAATTAA
>OLVZ01003070.1_pt1 | contig 11360 bp, 8 predicted proteins | sample 1673341 | NCBI WGS metagenome assembly OLVZ01 (sample SAMEA3178944, study PRJEB25190) | human gut metagenome | biome: human gut; feature: human-associated habitat; material: faeces | place: Austria | collected 2013 | reverse complement strand
AAAAACATATTATTACAAAGTACGTGCTTATAAAGTCGTATCTGGCAAAAAAGTATATGGAAAATTTTCAACGATCAAAAAAATTAAGTTCAAAAAATAATCTACAAAGGAGAAAACGATGAGAAAAAGAGTACTAACATATTCACTAGCACTAGCAATGGCAGTAGCAATGGCAGTTCCACAGACGGCAATCTTACCAACAGGTATTGTACAGGTAAAAGCAGCAGATACAGAAAATGGATTAAAAACAGGAGTTGCGCTCACAAAAGCAGAATGGGGACAAAACTGGTCAGGAACAGAAAATTATATTAAATTTACCGAAATGGATAAATATGCATCTACTTCTTCAGATTATTGCAGCAAGATCAATAAAGTTGTAGTGAACGACAAGGAATATCCAGTTTATGATGAAGAAGGAAAAGATAATTATTATTCAATGACATATTCTGATGGACTTTGTATATATATGGGATCAATCAAAGATGGCGAAAATACGATCATTGTTTCAGCAAATGGTTACAAAGATAAAAAGATCATTGTGAATGTCGACAAAACAGCAACAACAGTAACTTTCGTTTCACAGAAAGATTTGGGATCAGGAGATGCAGTAATCGATAAAAGTGCGTTAAATAATATGATCACAGCAGCAAAAGCATATACGAAAGAATCGGCATCTGATGAAAAATGGAATGCATTCCAGGAAGCGATCAAAACAGCAGAAGATGTATATAATAATGAATCTGCAACTCAGGATCAGATCGATCAGGCAGTTGCTGCATTAAGGGAAGCAATTGATACGTTTAAAAAAGAAGATCCAACATTAAATCCAACAGAAGATGGTGTATATACAGTTACACTTAAAGCAACAAAACAAGGAAGCGAGGAAACCTCTTCCTTAGGTGGATATTTTGAAGGAAAAGCAAAACTGACAGTAAAAGATGGAGAAATGAAATTATCCATGTTAAATATCTCCATGGCGAAATACTTACTTGACTTCACATTAGAGACAGATGGAACGTTTGCCAAAGCAACAAAAGAAGCATATGGGGATGCAAATAGTGATGGTTCTTATGATGCATATGAATATACAATGAGCATTAAAGATCTGAGCAAAATACATACAGCGGCAGCTTTAGTATCCGTTATGGGATCTGAATCTGATAAAGGTAACTATGACAAATATATGAAAGCGGATATCACATTCACATCGTTGGAAAAAGGATGGAAAGGATATGATAAAAAAGATGCGAACCAGACCCTGGTTGATGCATTGATCGAAGCAGGAGTTGATACGAACAATGATGGAGAAATTACCCAGGAAGAATTAGCAGCATTTAATGGAGACGAAGGAAGTCTGGATTTATCAAACAAGAATTTGAGTAATATCGATCTGTTAAAAGGTTTATCAGATAAGATTACAGAATTGGATCTTTCAGGAAATAAGATCACAGAAATTCCAGAGGGATTTTTTGATAATATGACAAATCTTGAGTATGTAGATTTGAATTCAAATCATATAAAAGCTCTTCCAGAAAATGCGTTTAAAAATACAAAAAAATTGAATTGGATCAATATAAGAGCAAATAATCTGACGGAGATTAAGAAAGATACACTGTCAGGATTGGATAAATTAGTATATCTTGAACTGGATAATAATAGTATCACGTCTGTAGAGGCTGGGGCACTGGATGGAGATACAAGTCTAAAGCAGCTATCCATTTCAGGAAATGAATTAAATGCATTACCAGATCATCTCTTAGATGATGCTGGAGATACGATTAATTTTATTGAATTATCCAATAACGAGTTTGTAAAACTTCCAAACTGTATCAATGCAGCAACAAAGAAATTACGAAAGATCAGTGCATTCAATAATGCATTAGAAGACATTTCGAATATTGATTTTACAAAGATGTTAAATCTTGAGGAGGTTAATTTCTACAAGAACTATATTGCTCAAGTGCCAGATGGAACATTTGCAAAGAATAAAAAACTATATTCTGTAGATTTCCATGATAATCAGATCTCCAATATTACAGAGAAGGCATTTCCTGAAACATTTGAAAATGATTATGATGGAGTACTTCACAAGCTTGATCTTACGTTAAATAATATCAAAGTTGTGGATCCGGCAGTGATGAAAAAATCAGACACATCGATCAATAAATTTTATCCACAGAAGAACGCGATGAATCTGGAACTAAAGGAAGATAACGGTCAGAAGATTAGTTGGAGCCAGGATTTAAGTGTATTAGATCTTGCATTCTGGTTTGATAAGACAGCAAGTGACGAAGCCAGAGAAATAGAAACGGTTGAAGATTATAAAGATATGCTGGAGCAGAACGGATGGAAAGATAAAAATATCGCAGAAGTTATGGATGAAAAATATGACTGGGATATTATTACAGAAGTTCAGAAAAAGAATGCAGATGGTACATGGGAGACAGTTAAAGAAGATACAGAAACTGATCAGGCAGAAGAATTAAAAGGAAACTTTAGTGTATCAAATCTGGGAACATACAGAATAAAGAAAGTCTTAAATGCGACATTAAATGGAACAAAACAATACCGTTTTACTGTATATTCAAACGAATTAGCAGTATCTAAAAATGATGATAAAAAACCATCAAATACAACAGCCGAACAGAAACCATCAAGTGCAACAACTGAACAAAAGCCATCGGATACAACAACGACACAAAAATTATCAACGACAACAGTGAAAGATATTCTTAAGAAAGTGTCAAAGATCAATCTGCAAAATCTGAAAAAACGTAAGGTGCGTATTACATGGAAGAAAGTAAAGAGTGCAGATGGATATCAAGTTTATCGAGCAACAAAGAAAAACGGAAAATATAAGCTTGTTAAGGTAGTAAAAGGTAATAAAAAAGTAAGTTACACAAATACAAAGTTAAAGAAAAATAAAAAATATTACTACAAAGTTCGTGCTTATCGTACAGTTAAAGGTAAGAAAGTATATGGTGCATTCTCCTCAAAGAAAAGCATATTGATCAAAAAATAAATGAGAAGAATTATCAATAAAACACAAGGGGTTGCACGCCTGCAACACCTTGTGTTTTATTGATAAATGGCAGAAACACGTGTTTTTTAAAGAAATTTTAAATTTAAAATATCAGATATGAATGATTTTGAAAAACTTGTTTTCGTTGACGGAGAATATTGATGCATGATAAAAAAGAAGTGAGTTAATTAAAACTAACCGATAATGCCTATAAATTAAGAGAAGGAGAGATTATGAGAAAAACTAAATATCATATAAAGAAAAAAATCATGCCATTATTGTTAGCTGTTGCAATGGCTGGAACAGCGACACCCATATATGTAGCACATCCAGCAATTGTAAAGGCAGCAGTGTCTAATGCATTTGGAACAAACAAAATAAGTTTGTCAGCTGGTTCTTATACAGTTCCAGTGTCGTTAAAAAAAGCAGATAATGTTGAACAGAATTCAATGGCGGCCGGGGCTGTAGGTGAAAATGCAACATTAGAAGTAGCAGAAGATGGAACAGCAAGTTTAGAAGTTGAATTAAAAGCATTAAATCTTTATGGAATGACAGGTGCAGCAAAGGATTTAAAAGTTTATCAGGGAAATGATATAAAATCAGAAACAAAAGATGTGACTGTTGAGGAAACAGATGAAGCTGGTAATCCAACAAAGATTAAATTTACGATTCCAGAGAGTGCAAAGACAACCGATGGTATCTATCTTCATATGACGATCAGTCCGATGGGAATGGGAACAGATGCATTTTTAAAGGTTGATTATGCAAGTCTTAAGGGAAATGAAAACGTATCAGATGGAACAAAAGAAAATACGATTCATATTGCGCAGTTCGGTGGATACGATATTAAAACAACTGTTACATACAAAGATGGAAAAGTGACAGATCTTCAGATTGAAGGAGAAAATTTCGAAGGAAAATATGCAGAAGAAAATAAAAATATCTACCTTCCAAAAGCGATCAATAAAATCAAAGACCAGATACAAGGTCTAGATATCACAGATCAGAATTCCTTTGACAAAGTCGATACAGTGTCTGGAGCAACGACAAGTGCTTCCGCGATCAAAAATGCAGTTATGGAATCTCTAGGATTAACATCAAAAGAGGAAGTTCTTGCACCAGCACCAGAAACAGTGGAAGAAGGTACTTATGAGATTCAGATGAAAAACATGACAAGTACAGTAGAACATAGCTTGTCTGCAGCAAATTCTGAGAATAAAGTAACAGCAACATTAAAGGTTGATAAAAATGGAAAGATGACATTATCATATCCAGTGGTTACAAAAGAAGCAATGGATGTATTAGCTTTTAATGGGTATTATAATGGATCAGATCTGACAAAAGAAGGATCCGAAGAAACAAAAGATGGAGAGAGTGTAATAACTGTAAATATGCCATTAACAGGTGATAAACCAGAATTAACTTACAAAGCAAACTTTAAAATGTATGTACCAGCAATGAGCAATTTAAGTGGTGAACATGGCGGAATTACATTTGATCATGGAAAATTTGATACAGATGCTGTGATCACATTATATTGGGATACATTAAAAGAAAAGAAAGACAAAGAAGTGCTTTCTGATGGAATCTACAAAGTAGATGCAAAGATGTTAAAAACAAATGGAAAACATCTATCAATGGCAAATGATGCGATCGCACATAAAGTAAAGTTAACAGTAAAAGATGGAAAATATTATGTCACATTAAACTTAAAGGCAATGAATATTCCATTCGGTGGACAGACATTCCATGGATACTTAAATAAGATCCAGTACATTGAAAATGGAACAGAAAAAGACGTTACAGTTGATCAGATTCAGAAAAACACGAATGGTGATATTGTATCCGATGAATTTGGAAGCAATTATCCTGATCTTGTAACATTCCCATTGACAGATGAAGCTGTAGAAACAGGAATCGCACCAATGCAGGTATTTATACCAATTATGGACAGCATTGCATCAGGAATGGGAACTCAGAAAATGAATCTTTCCTTAGATTTTACATCAGTCGTTAAAACAACAGCAGATGATAAAGATTTTAGCAGTGGAGATGTAACAGAAGAAGCACCAAAGAAAGAGGAACAAAAACCATCAACAACAGTTCAGAAGCCAACTGCAACAGTCCAGAAGCCAACTGCAACACAGACGACAACGACTGTGAAGTTAGCAGCAGTCACAGGTCTGAAAGTTAAGAATTCTTCCAAGAAAACGGCAACAGTAACATGGAAGAAAGTCAAAGGTGCAACAGGATATGTTGTATATCGTGCGACAAAGAAAAATGGTAAATACAAAGCAGTTAAGACGATCACAAAAGCTTCGACAACAAAATTTAAAAATAAGAAACTGAAGAAGAAAAAGACATATTATTATAAAGTCCGTGCAATTAAAAAAGCAGGAAAGAAAGTAACATACAGTAAATATTCAAAAGCAGTTTCTGTAAAAATTAAAAAGTAACAGGAAACATATGATAAAGCCGCTGTAAATCTACAGGGGCTTTATAGTCCCCATAAAAGAGTAGAAAAAATCATGAAGAAAGCACAATATTTTCGCTTTGTCAGCTGTGTCATTTCCGTTATATTATGCTGTCTGGCCGGTTTTGCATTTGTAGATCATAAGGCAGCAGCGGATGAAAAAATTATATTAGAAGATGGAACTTATACCATGCAAAGTTTCTTAAGAAGTGCCTCATCAGATCAGGCTTCTATGGGAAATGCGGGGATTGTTCAGCCAATACAATTGATCGTAAAGAATGGAACTTATACAGTAAGAGCAGAATGCAAGGCACTGAGTACAAAATTAGGAAAGCTTAATTTTACAGGATATCTTGCCCAGATGTCTTATTTTCCAAACTGGAAGACAACATCTGGAAAGATTGAGGCACCAGAAAATGAAACACCAATCCCAATAAATATAGAATCATATTTTGAAAATACATATGACAGCTATAATGATCCTAAGACAGGGACAGATTCTAGGGTAAAAGGAAAATTGTATCCACATTACATGAGTTTTCCGGTAAATTATCAACAGGAAGAAATGTGGGTTCAGGTTTACGTACCTGTTATGGAAGCGATCAGCAAAGGGAGCGGTCTTCAATATGCAAGATTTCAATTTGACTGGAATACATTAAAGAAGGTGAGTGACGAGACGAAAATTGAGTCATCTGTTACAACGCAGCAAGACAAACAAACAACAACTACAGCAAAGGAAAGCCAAGTTAAGAAAACTACAACAAGGAAATCAAAGCTAAATATAAAGAAATTAGAAGATGGGATTTACAGTATTTCTGGCAAGATGTTAAAGACAGACAAGAAGACAGAGTCCATGGCAAATGAAGCAATCAATCATAAGATAAAACTCACAGTCAAAAATGGAAAATATGATATAACACTTGATTTTAAAGGATTGAATATTAGTTCAAGTTACGGCTATTTAAGCAAGATCAAATACTTTACGAATACTTATAAGATCGATCAATATAAGGTACCAACAGGTTCATTAAAAAATGTAACCGTGGATTCTTATCAAAAAGACACGAAAGGAAAGAAAGTCAGAGATTCTTATGGAAGTGATTACCCAGACCAGGTAACATTTCCATTGATATCAAAAGCAAAAAATGACGGATATGTGCCATTACAAGTGTTTGTTCCGATCATGGATGCGATCAGTCCGGGAAGTGGTACACAGGCTGTATATCTGAAATTAGACCTTAATTCTATAAAGGCAGTAAAAAATTCAAAGGAATTTGTATCAAATGATAAAAATACAGGAAAAAGCAGTACTACAATGACAACAAATTCTTTAAATACTTCTTCAGCAGGAAGTCATGAGAAAGTTACGATTCAAAGTTTAAAATTACCAGAGACAACACAATCCAATGTACAGGGACAATCAGCTGTGGAAGAAAGAAGTCTTAATACTGATCAGGTTTCAACATCAACAAACAGTGGAAGTCAGACATTACAGGAAGATGAGGAAGAAACACCGATCATAGTACCATCGATCATGAGTGTATTACTTTCTATTCTAGGTATAGTTTATAAAGTGAAGAGCAGGGGATTATAAAAATGAAAAAACATATTGTTCAATTAAAAAACTGGATATTGATTCTAGTGGCGCTCTTGTCTTTTGGGGGTCTTTCAAAAGATGTAAAAGCAGCATCAGGAAATGTCTACAGTTGTCAGATTGCAAGAACATATCAGCATCCCGTGACTGGAAAAGTAGAAGATTCTGGAGGAAGTTCATCGAAAGCAACTGGGCAGGGAATGGTCGAAGGAGCAATATCATCCAAAGGATTATTAGAGGTAACAGATGCTGGAGATTATTATCTGACATTTCGTATAAGCCTTGTAGATTATACATCTGATCTGAGTTTTTCCGTGCAGAAACGAGGAGAATCAAGATTTCAAACACAATCTGTAACACAGACAGCGACAGGAAAAGATAATAATGGAACAACAAAAGATTTAAGGATCAAACTTTCATCCCAAGACAGCATCATCCGCTGTTCCATGTATGTAAAACCAATGGGAAGAAACGTCATTTTTTATTTCTATCCAGGTAATTACACTACAGGAAATTCCGTAGGCATGAAAGCGTTGATGGTTACAACATCATCTTCTGATACGCAGACATCAGACAATAACCAGACACAGACAACAGCTGACACAAATAATACAGCCAGTCAGCAGACAACAACCGCATCCCAAGGAGCTGACACACAAAGCAGTGACGATTCCTTAAGCAACGCCCAGGGATTGAGTTTATCTACGGCACCGAAGACGACCACAAAGAAGAAAACATCTTCTGAAAAGTCTGTGGGAACATGGATTTTGATCTTAACGGTTTCTATGACATTTTCAGGATTGGTCTTACTTGGAGTGGCAGCGACGATCGTTTACTATTACCGCAAAAACTGGGATAAATGGGGTGGTGATCAGGATGAATATGATGAGATTTACAACGATGAAAACTAAATTAAGAAAATACCAAAGTATCTGTTTGATCCTAATGATCATGATTTTTTCTTGCTTGTTCACAGGGTGTGTCAACCAGCATCCAAAAGACAGCAAAAAGAGCAGTCAGGGAGAGAGCGTGGAAACTATGCTTGAGATCACAGATCCAAAGGAAAAACAGGCAGTGTTAAATGCAAAGGCGAAAGTCAAAGCATTGTCAGGCAATCCAAGGATCGTCGCAACATCTCCGGCTGTTGCAGATATTTGTGACAAGCTGGATCTTGATCTTGTCGGTGTACCAAAGAGCAGTGTTTCCAAAATTCCATCAAGATACAAAAAGGTAAAGAAAGTCGGACTTGCCATGAGTCCCGATATGGAAATCGTATCTTCTTTAAATCCTGATTGGATCTTAGCTCCTTCTTCTCTGGAAACTGACTTAAAACCAAAGTTTGAAGAACTGAAGAATACGGAGTATGCATTCTTAAATCTAAGAAGTGTGCAGGGAATGTACCGTTCGGTTCAGGAATTAGGGGAAATCTTTGGAAAACAGCAGGAAGCCGAGAAGATGACCAAAGAGTTTACAACATTTTATAAAAGTTATACAAAACGAAATAAAAATAAAAAACATCCCAAAGTTCTCGTACTGATGGGACTTCCAGGAAGTTATGTCATTGCGACAGAGAATTCCTATGTTGGAAGTCTGGTCAAACTTGCTGGTGGTGAAAATGTTTACCAGAATACGGATCAGGAGTTTTTAACAGTCAATACTGAGGATATGAAGAAGAAAGAACCAGATATCATCGTCCGTGCGGCACATGCGCTTCCAGATCAGGTGACAAAAATGTTTAACGAAGACTTTGAAACTAACGATATCTGGAAACATTTTGATGCTGTGAAGAACAAACGGGTTTATGACCTGACATATGAATACTTTGGAATGAGTGCAAACTTCAAATATAAGAAAGCATTAAGTGAATTAGAAAAAGATTTTTATCAGAATACAAAAGGAACACAGGAGGTGAAAGAATAAATGTTTTTCAAGAAGGTAAAAAAAGCAGACCTTGAAGCAGTTAGTTCGAGGAATGCCGATCAGGAGAGGCAGGAAAATAAAATGATGCGAGCATGGATTTCCTTTGGGGTTGTCATTATATTGTTAATTCTTTTATTCTTTGCCTCTATTAATATCGGAAGTCTGAAAGTTGGATTTGGGGAGCTCCTTTCTGGTCTGTTTGTCAAATATAACAAAGACGTGGCAACGATCTATGATCTGCGTTTTCCACGAATCATCATTTCAATGTTAGCAGGAGCGGCCATTGCGGTTTCTGGTGTGTTATTCCAGGCGGTATTGAAAAATCCACTGGCAGATCCGGGAATTATCGGTATCTCAAGCGGGGCAAGTTTTACCGCTGTCATTATTACGGCATTTGCACCAACACTATATTTCTTCACACCGATCGCAGCATTTGCAGGTGGTGTGGTCGCATTTTTCATGGTGTATTGTCTGTCATGGAAGGGTGGTTTAAGTCCGATGAGAATTATCTTAACTGGTGTGGCAGTAAATAGCTTATTTACTGGGTTATCCAGTGCCTTAAATTCTATGTCCGGCGGGGACAGAACTGGTGTGGCAGCAATCGTTGAGGCGAATATCACACAGAAGACATGGGATGATGTCACAACATTGCTTCCATATGTGGTTGCAGGATTATTCCTTGCAATGTTATTTACACAGGAATGTAATCTGTTATCTCTGGAAGATAAAACAGCCAGAGGTTTAGGAGTGAATGTCAATGTCACAAGAATTGTAATCTCACTCGTTGCAGTCCTTCTTGCAAGTATTTCCACAGCCGTTGCAGGTGCGATCAGTTTCCTTGGATTGATCGTTCCACATATCGGAAGAATTTTAGTCGGAAGCAACCATAAGATGCTGATTCCGTTTTCCGCATTTTTTGGGGCATTTACATTTTTGCTGGCAGACACGATCGGACGTACGATCGCAGCACCAAATGAAGTCAGTGCTGCCGTGATCATGAGTGTTGTCGGTGGTCCGTTCTTTATCTTACTATTAAGGAGGTCTGGAAGATATGGCAAATAAAGAAGAACTCCTTGCAAGATTACAAGAAGAGAAGCCAGCGATGGAAGTCAGGGACTTATCCTTTGCATATGGAAGCAATCAGATTCTAAACGATATTTCCTTAATGATCAAAGAAGGTAAGATCACAACGATCATGGGAGCCAATGGATGTGGAAAGACAACACTGTTTTCTCTAATGACAAAGAATCTGAATCCAAACCGTGGAAAAGTTTTTCTGCATGGAAAGAATATCAAGAATTTAAAGTTAAATGAATTTGCAAGAAAAGTATCGATCGTTCATCAGTATAATCAGGCGGCCGATGATATCACCGTGGAACGACTGATCTCTTATGGTCGTACCCCTTATATGAAATTAATGGGCGGCAAAAGTGAGGAAGATGAGAAACTGATCGATCATGCGATCGAAGTGACAGGACTTGAGGAATTCAGGAACCGCGAGTTAAGTCAGCTTTCTGGTGGCCAGAGACAGCGAGTCTTTATCGCAATGGCACTGGCACAGAACACGAAGATCTTATTCCTTGATGAGCCAACGACGTATCTGGATATCCGTTATCAGTTGGATATTCTGCGACTAGTCAAGAAATTAAACAGGGAATACGGAATTTCGATCGTGATGGTACTTCATGAGATCAATCAGGCCATTCATTTTTCTGATGAAGTCATTGGATTAAAAGACGGAAAAGTATTGGTACAGGGAGATCCAAAGGATGTGATCACAACCGAAAGTATCAGTGAACTTTACGATGTTCATTTAAATGTAGCAGATATCGATGGACAGAAATTTGTTCTGACAGTATAGAATATTAATAAAAAAGGAGATGAAAAATATGAGAAAAAATCCGATCCGATATGTGTGGATGGCACTTGGAATCTTATGTCTGGTGCTTGGGACGATAGGGGTTGTACTTCCAATCCTGCCGACGGTTCCATTTTACATGGCAACAGTGTTTTGCTTTGCAAAGGGCTCAAAAAGACTTCACGATTGGTTTTTAGGGACAAGTCTTTACAAGAAACACTTGGAAAGCTTTGCAAAAGAGAAAGCAATGACGAAGAAAACAAAGAGATCCATCATTGCGATGGTAACGATCTTAATGGCAATCGGTTTTATCATGATGAACAACGTACCGATCGGTCGTGTTGTTCTTGTAATCGTATGGATTTTTCATTTCTTATATTTCGGACTGAAAGTAGAAACTGTCAAAGAAGAGAAAGCAAAGGAAATAATATATGATTAAAACAAGATTGGTAAAATTACTTTCCCATACAAAAAAATATATTGTACAGATGGT
>OLVZ01003069.1_pt1 | contig 11361 bp, 13 predicted proteins | sample 1673341 | NCBI WGS metagenome assembly OLVZ01 (sample SAMEA3178944, study PRJEB25190) | human gut metagenome | biome: human gut; feature: human-associated habitat; material: faeces | place: Austria | collected 2013 | reverse complement strand
TTCGAATCCTACTACCCCTGCCAATATGATCCACTAGCTCAGTTGGCAGAGCACCGCTCTCGTAAAGCGGGGGTCACCGGTTCGAGCCCGGTCGCTGGCTCCATTAAAAATCGCAGGCCATCGGGGTAATCCCGGTGGCCTGTTTTTCGTACGCTGGCTTTTCCTGTGTCTTTACTCTTTGCCGCTATCTTTGCGTTTTCCCGCAAGCTTCCTGGCCGAACGCTTGATGCCAGCGATCAGTCCGCCCGTTGGATGCTCTCGGTTATAGGCATCACGCTTATCACGCTTGGCTCGCTCGTCTAGGAAAATCTGTCCGTAGTCTTTTACGATGCGGTCGTAGAACTCAACCGCGCCCGCGATATCTTCCTCGTTGGGACGGCCCTTGTTCATGCCGCCCACAAACTTGAACGGTCCGTAGGTATCGAACCCCGGGCATCCATAGACGCTCAGCAGATTTGCGAATTTGAGACGGCAGATGCCGCTGAGTTCCCTGCCGTTGTGTTTATCGTTGCCTCCATAGGTAATGAACCCGATTACGTTATCGCCGTCACGCAGGCACTCCTCGGCAATGCGACGGATGTCCGCATCGAATTTGCCGTAATAGATACCCGATGCAAACGCGATGATGTGGTAGGGGGAGAGGTCGGGATATTCCCGCTTGCCCAGCGAGGCGACGTCGATCACGGTAATTTCGGGATGTGCAGCTGCCACGGCGTCGACGAGCTTCTTTGTGTTGCCGTGATGCTTCGAACGATACAGAATGACGGTTTTGAGCTCGTTTGTAACTTCGTCCATGAGTACACCTTTCGGGCATGGTGGCTTGCTGTTCCGTTGTGCCACGGGTGCCAAGCGCTGCGGGCCGCTTGATTGCGGCTGCTGACCATTTTGCGCCAGAGGCGGTAAATCATACGCAAGTCAACGGGTCATGTGCCAAGTGCCATGCCGATCGTCGTTGTGTTCCCCTGTATGATAGCGGTTTTCGAGTAAGTGGTGAGACGCTCAACCAGCCTATGGTTTGCATAGGTATTAATATAAAAAGTGGTTCGTAGTTTTAAATACCAGTTGATACCAATTAAGAATTTCTTCATAAACAAGCTGCGGGTTTATCAATTTGAACATAAGTAAAAATGGAGTGGTACCCGCGAAAAAATGTAAAATTAAATACATGACTGTTCAATGCTAAAAACAAAATCACAGGTAAAAGGCGTATTCTGGCGAACGGTAAGAAAATAGGGTTAAACGGTAGCCAACCTTGAATCTGAGTCCTTTTATCGATATTTCCTAGCTATCTCCTCACAATTGGGCTACTCTTGTTATGTGGTTACTACCAGTTAGGGACAAAAGACACCACGGAAGGGAAAGAGGCGCTGATGATTGGCTTCATTCTGACGGGGCACGGACAATTCTCGAATGGTATTAAGAGCGCGTTGGATATGGTGGCCGGCGATCAGCCCGCCTTTAAGATCGTTCCCTTTGAGGGAAGTGCTGCCGCTACCTATGCGGAGGATCTGCGCGACGCAATCACCTCCATGCGCGCTGAGTGCGAGGAAGGCGTCATCGTGTTCGTCGACCTGCTCGGCGGCACGCCTTTCAACCAGTCCATGATGATCTCCGGTGACGTGGACAAGGTCGAGATTGTTACGGGTACCAACCTTCCGATGCTCATCGAGCTCTTCTTTATGCGCAACGGTGCCACCGATGTGACCGCGCTTGCCGAGCAGGCCGTGTCCGTTGGCCGTGAGGCGGTTACCCGCCAGTCCGTCGCCGCCATCATGGGCGATGCCGATGATGCCGATGACTTCAGTGATGAGGACGGCATTTAATGGGCGAGGGATTTGGCACGGTTTTTCTTAACACCTGCATCGCGCTGGGCATTTTGATGCTCGTCCTTGGCGTGGTGTACACCATTTGGACTCAGCATAACCTCAAGAAGAAGCGTGCGTATTTCAAAGAGCTTCACGCCGAACTTGCGCCCGGTAAAGAGGTCATGTTTTGCGGCGGCATTTTCGGAACCGTGAAAAGCGTCGATGGAGATCGCGTTGAGGTCAAGGTCCGCTCCGGTGCCGTAATCGATGTGTCGCGCTATGCCATTCAGGAAATCGTCTCCTCAAAATAGGTAACAGGGGAGAGCGCTTTGGCGTGTTCTCCCAAAAAGGTAACGCTGTAAGGCACGTCCGGAAAGGAACGTAACATGGCAGAACCCAACATTCTTCTCACTCGTATTGACAACCGTCTGATCCATGGCCAGGTTGCCACCCAGTGGAATTCCACGCTGGGATCTAACCTCATTCTCGTTGCCAACGACGATGTCGCTGGCAATACCATGCGTCAGAACCTCATGAAGATGGCTGCGCCCGCGGGCGTTGCCACCCGTTTCTTCTCGCTTCAGAAGACCATTGAGATCATTCACAAGGCCTCTCCGAAGCAGAAGATCTTTATCGTGGCCGAAAACCCGCATGACGTGCTCGCGCTCGTCAAGGGCGGGGTGCCTATCAAGAAGGTCAATATCGGCAATATGCACATGGCGGAGGGAAAGCGTCAGGTTGCCACCTCGGTGGCCGTCAACGACGCAGACGTCGCTGCTTTCCGCGAGCTTCAAAATTTGGGGGTGGAACTTGAAATTCGCCGCGTGCCCAGCACGCCAGTTGAGGACGTCAACAAGCTCTTCTCGTAAGGGCTGATGTTCTCCAAGGCATGCAGGCAGCGTTTCTGTTTGTGTGTATGTGTAAAAGACATTGTTACTAACTACATCTGAAAGGAGGAGTAACAGATGGATGTCTCGTTTGTCCAGGTCGCACTTGTCTTTATCGTCACGTTTATCGCGGCAATCGACCAGTTCGACTTCCTCGAGTCCTTGTATCAGCCGATCGTCACAGGCGCCGTTGTCGGTGCCATTCTGGGCGACGTCACCACCGGCCTGGTGGTTGGCGGTACTTACCAGCTGATGACCATCGGTAATATGCCAATCGGAGGTGCTCAGCCGCCTAACGCCGTTATCGGTGGCATCATGGCAGCTGTGTTCGCCTGCACCCTGAAGATGGATCCGAACGTGGCCGTCGCAACCGCTATCCCCTTTGCGCTGCTCGGCCAGTACGGCGTGACCCTGTTCTTCACCGTCCGTGCCCCGATCATGGAGTCCTTCCGCAACTGTGCTGTCAACGCTGATACGAAGGGTGTTACGCGTCTGACGATCATCTCCGAGGTCATCCTCGGCCTGATCTTCGCCGTCATCGTCACCCTGTTCTTCGTTGCCGGCCTCGCTGTTGGTCAGGATCTTGTCAACGCCATTCCCGCATGGCTCAACGACGGTCTGTCCGCCGCTGGTGGCATGATGCGCTTCGTCGGCTTCGCCATCCTGCTCAAGGTCATGATGAACCGCGACATGTGGGCGTTCTTCCTGCTGGGCTTCGCGCTCACCAACGTTGTCCATGCTATTCCCGCTCTCGCCAAGCCCGAGCTGCTGATCATGGCCGTTATCGGCTTTGCCCTCGCTTTCTGGGACTTCCAGCAGCAGACGGAGCTCAAGGGCGCTGCTTTTGACGGAGGTGACATGAGCGATGGCATCTAATGAGTTTGTCGTACCGGAGCGTTACGAAGATCTGACTCCTGCGCCGAAGGTTGATAACAAGACCCTCGATCGTATGGCTCTCCGCTCCTACTGGCTGCAGTCTTCCTTCAACTACGAGACCATGCAGTCCGGCGGCTGGCTGTTCGCCATGATTCCGGGCCTCGAGAAGGTCCACACCAACAAGAACGACCTTGCCACGTCGATGTACCACAACCTGGACTTCATCAACACGCATCCGTTCCTGGTGACGTTTGTTATGGGTATCGTTCTCTCCCTCGAGCAGAACAAGGTCGATATCCAGTCCATCCGCGCCGTCCGCATTTCCGCTGCCTCCCCGCTGGGCGGCATCGGTGACGCCCTGTTCTGGCTGACCCTCGTGCCTATCACCGCCGGTCTGACCTCTAACATGGCAATTGACGGCAACATCGCGGCCCCCATCATCTTCCTGCTGGTGTTCAACATCGCGCAGGCTGCGTGCCGCTTTGGCCTCATGCGTTGGGCGTACAACGTCGGTACGAGTGCTATCGACGCCCTGACCTCCAACATGCAGGCGTTCACCCGCGCTGCTTCCATCATGGGCTGCTTCGTCGTTGGCTCCCTGGTCGTTAACATGGGTGGCACCCAGATCAACGCCACCATCCCCAACGGCACCACCCGTGGCATCGAGGTTCAGACCATCGTCGTCTCCAACGAGGAGGCCGAGAACTTCGCCGATATGGCCATCGACACCAAGACCGCTGACGCTGGCACCATGGGCATGACCGACATGGACGGCAACGCGCTGACCGACGGCGCCACCGAGACCGGTATCACTGACCTTGGCAACGGCATGAGCTCCGTCTCCTACGCGACGGTTACCGAGACCCCGGTTTCCTTCTCCGTGGCTGACACGCTCGACACCGTTATGCCCAAGCTCGTTCCCCTTGCGCTCGTGTTGATGCTGTACTTCCTGTTCGCGAAGGCCAACTTCACTCCTGTTAAGGGCATCGTGCTTCTGCTCATCATCGGCATTCTTGGATCTGGCTTTGGCATTTGGCAGAGCCTCTGGTCGGGCGTCATCATCGTCTAACCGACAGGTTGCTGCGTTGTTCACAACAGTCCCCCACTGATGTGTAAAAAAGAAGGCCGCGTTGATTGCATTTTGCGATGGCGCGGCCTTTTTATTAAAGTAGCTGCGTTAGGCAGTAGTTTTACTCGTGACCGATGAAGTGGAGGCGCAAGTAAGATGGCGGTTCGTTCGGCAAAGCAGCCGTTGTACGATCAGCTCGTGGATATTCTTTCCGAAAAGATCGAAAACGAGTATTCCGTGGGGGACATGCTTCCCTCGGAGCGCGAACTGTCCGAACGCTATGGCCTCTCGCGCACAACGGTGCGTCTTGCCCTGCAGGAGCTCGAGCGACTTGGCATGGTGGTGCGTCAACACGGCCGCGGAACGTTCGTTTCCGATCGTTCGGCGAAGACGACCAACCTTATGCAGTCGTACAGCTTTACCGAGCATATGCGTAGCTTGGGCCGCGATCCGGTAACCACGATTTTGGAGTTTTCCGAGCTCGACGCCGACAAAAACCTGTCTGTGCACATGAACGTGCATTTGGGGGAGCGCCTGTACAAGATCAAGCGCCTTCGTTCGGCCGATGGCATGCCGATGATGGTGGAATCGACCTATTTGCCCGCCCGCAAATTCCTGACGCTCAAGCGTTCGATGCTGGATAAAAAGCCGCTGTACGACATCATTGAAATTGATTTTCGTGAACGCATCAGTGTGGCAGAGGAAGAGTTCTTCGCGAGCATCGCGCGTTCTGCCGACGCGCATTTGCTCGATATTTCAGAAGGGTCGCCCGTGCTCGATTTGACGCGCACGACCTACAACGTGCGTAACGAGATTGTGGAGTACACCCTTTCAGTCGCGCGTGCGGACCAGTTCAAATACAAGGTTTTGCATCACCGTCCCGCATAGCTTGTTTGATTTGGCGTAAGGAACCTTGAGCGGACGAAAAGTGCCGACGAAAGGTTTAAGTGGTTACAACCAGATAACCAATGTATAATAGAAGTACCAAGTAGATACCTTAATCTGAAAGAGAGGTATTATCCATGTTCGAGAAAACCGTCGAAGAGCTTAATGAGATGGGGGCCCTCAACACCACCACCGAGATTAAGCAGCAGCCTGAGCTCTGGCTCGATACGCTGAACATCTACAAGGAGAACCTTGACGCCGTCGAGCAGTTCCTTGCCGCCGCCCGTGCCATGGGCGAGGGCCGTCTGTCCGTGGTGTTCACGGGCGCTGGCACCTCCGATTACGTGAGCGACACCGTGGCTCCGTACCTGCGTCGTTGTGGTGACATTGCGCTCTATGACTTCAAGCCGGTCGCAACCACCGACATCGTGTCCGCTCCTTGGGACTTCATCAACCCGAATGAGCCCACGGTGCTCGTGTCTTTCGCCCGTTCCGGTAACAGCCCCGAGTCTCTTGCCGCCGTTGACGTGGCTAGGAAGTATGTGAAGAACATCAAGTTCCTCAATATCACCTGCGCCCCCGAGGGCAAGCTCGCCGTCGAGTCCGCAGGCGACCCCGATGCGCTGACGATCCTCATCCCGCGCGCCAACGACAAGGGCTTCGCCATGACCGGCTCCTATAGCTGCATGACGCTCCTTGCCACCCTCATCTTCGACGCCGCTTCGCTCGAGCAGAAAACGGCCTGGGTCGAAGCCATTGCCAAGATGGGCGAGGATGTCGTTGCACGCGAGGACGAGATCGCCGCATATCTGACGGGTGACTACAATCGCGTGACCTATCTTGGTTCCGGCTCCTTCGTGGGCCTTGCTCAGGAAGCCCAGCTTAAGATTCTCGAGCTCGCCCACGGCCTTGTTGCCACCTCTTGGGACAGCTGCATGGGTTATCGTCACGGCCCCAAGTCCTTCGTCGATGACAAGACGCTCGTGTTCGTTTTTGCCAACAACGACGCCTACACGCGTCAGTACGACCTCGACATCCTGAACGAGATCAACGGTGACGGAATCGCTCAGAAGACGATTGCCGTTCAGCAGGCGGGCGATACCCAGTTCGACGGTACCGCGTTTACGTTTGAGGGCTCTGAGCTGCTGCCCGAGGCTTATCTTGCGCTGCCGTTCGTGATGGTGGCACAGACCATCTCGCTGCTCAATTCCGTGCGCGTGGGCAATACGCCCGACACGCCGAGCCCCTCCGGCACCGTCAACCGCGTGGTTAAGGGCGTGACCATTCATCCGTTCGAGGCATAAGCCTTTTCTACTGTAGGGACGTGTACTGCCTAGCGGTGCGCGTCCCTTTTGCATGCATGGCCTTGTGCGCGTTCTTGGGATGAAGAAGACCGGGCACGTTGCGTTTTACACCAGACGGACCTTCCGGGGGATTCCATGCACTGAGGCCATGTATATCTCGTTTGCCAATTGCCGTATGCAGTTTTTGGGTACACGCGAGATAACACACAGATGCCGGCGCCGCGTTGCGGCGGTTCGGCCGTTCATGTTAGGAGAACACATGAGCACCTATGCCATTAAAGCCGATGCGTTTTATTTCCCCACGCGTGTTGCCCGTGGTGGTTATCTCATGGTTGAGGACGGCGTGTTCGGCGCGTATCTGACGAGTGAGCCTGCGTGCGACATCGTCGATTACACCGGCTTTGAGATCGCACCTGGTTACGTGGATACGCATATTCACGGTTTCGCTAACTGCGACATTATGGACCGCAAGGTTGAGAGCGTTGCTGCCGTATCGCGCGGTATTCTGCGCAACGGCGTGACGTCGTATCTGCCCACCACGCTCACGGCGAGCACCGAGCAGCTCGAAGAGGCGTGCGCCAGTGTTACCGAGTATGTCGAGATGGGCGACGACGTGCCGCACGCTCGCATCCAGGGCATCTTCCTAGAGGGCCCCTTCTTCACCGAGAAGTACAAGGGCGCGCAGAATCCTGCGTATCTGAGCGCCCCATCCATGGAAAAGCTCAATCGCTGGCAGGCGGCCGCTAAGGGCCTCGTGAAGAAGATCGCCGTTGCTCCTGAGTATGAGGATGCGCCTGCGTTCACTGCCGAGGCAGTGGCATCGGGCGTTGTGGTGGCGCTTGGACACTCCGCGGCAACGTGCGACCAGGCTCGCGCATGCCTGGACGCCGGTGCTCAGGTGTTCGTTCACACCTACAACGGCATGAGCGGCCTGCATCATCGCGAGCCCGGCATGGTGGGTGCCGCGCTTTCCTCTGCCGACAAATCCTATTCGGAGCTCATCTGCGACGGCCATCATGTGAACCCGGTTTCCGCAGGTATCGTGATGAATGCCAAGAGCCATGAGCATACCGTGCTCATCACTGACTGCATGTGCGCCGGTGGAATGCCCGACGGTGATTACTTCCTGGGAGAGCTTCCGGTCGTGGTCGCGGAGGGTACCGCCCGCCTCAAGGACGGCGGCTCGCTCGCAGGTTCCATCCTCAACATGTGCGACGCCGTGAAGAACGTCTTTGCTTGGGGCATCGCCACCAAGCAGGAGGCGATTTACATGGCAACTCAGGCGCCTGCCGAGGCCAACGACATCGCAGATGTTTGCGGTTCCATCCGCCCCGGCCGCGATGCCGATTTCGTGGTGCTCGATTCCGACCTGAGCCTCAAGGCCACCTATTTGGGCGGCGAGGAGGTTTATACTGCATAGACCATGGGTGCGTGCCCTGCGGCCGATTTGATTTGCCGCGGGGTGCGCCTTCGGACGCGAAGAAGGGCGCCAAAGCATGTCTATGCAGGTTATCGGAATTGCAATCATTGTCACCACGCTCGCCATTGCTGCGTATGTCGAGATAAGCAAGCGCAAGACGTTTGCCAAGCTGGAAGCATACATGCGCGCGGGCAGCTTTGAGCAGGTATTGGACCTGTTGGACAAGCGCTCGACGCAAACACTGTACCCGCGCTACAACCTGCTGTTCATGCGTCTCAACGCGATGCTTGGCATGGGCGATGTCAAACAGGCCAAGCAGATCATCAATGAGATGCGCGACCTTAGGATGAACAAGGAGCAACGCCTTGCGCTCGCCGTCAGGGCGTTCAACTTGTACGCTGAAGCAAGAGACAGGGCCAACGCAACCAAGGAGCTCGAGGTTATCGAGGAGAGCGGGGACAAGATTACGGTTGAGGCATGCCGTAGGACCTATGAGGTGTTCTTCAAGGGCTCTTCGGCGTATATCGAGGAGATGGAAAAGGCGCTCGAGCATGTTTCCGGTGCCGAGGAGGCCGCCATGTGCCAGATGCTTGCCTTGCAGTACGAGAACCGCGGCGACAAAGAGCGTGCTCGTTCGTATCGCACACGCGTGCAACGCATTATCGAGAAAGCGACGGGTAAGTAGCCCGTCAGAAGGGTTGTTTACATGATTCTCACCGTCACTATGAATCCGGCGATTGATACGTCCTATCCCATCGACCATCTGGTGATTGACGACGTCAACCGCGTTGTTCCGAAAAAGACCGCAGGCGGCAAGGGCCTTAACGTGAGCCGTGTGCTCACGCAGTTGGGCAACGATGTGCTCGCAACTGGTCTGCTCGGCGGACATATGGGCGCCTACATGCGCTCACTTATGGATGCCGATGGCATCGCACATGACTTCACACCCATTGCCGGGGAGACGCGCGTGTGCATCAGTGTGCTGCATGAGGGCAACCAAACTGAATTCCTCGAGAGTGGTCCGACGGTTATGGAAGACGAGCTCGAGGCATTTGTGGCGAAGTTCTCCGAGCTCGTGGAGCAAGTCAACTGCGTCACCGTTTCTGGCTCACTTCCTGCGGGCGTTCCTGCCGACTTCTATGTGCGTTTGGTTTCCATTGCGGCGGAGCATCAGGTGCCCTTGCTGCTCGACACCTCGGGTTCCGCGCTTGACGCCGTTCTTGGGGCGGAAGTCAAGCCCACGCTCGTCAAGCCCAACCTTTCTGAGATTAATACGCTGCTAGGAACTGCGTATACACCTGAACAGGTAGGCGAGCTTGCTGACGCGCTGAAGGCCGATGCACGTTTTGCCGGTATCGAATGGGTTGTTGTGTCGATGGGCGCTGCGGGTTCCTTTGCATTCCATAACGGTAAGACGTATCGCGTGGCAACGCCGCCCATCGAAGCAGTAAATGCCACTGGCTCCGGCGATTCCACGATCGCGGGCTTCGCGCATGCCATTGCGGCGGGCGCAAGCGACGTCACGCTGCTCAAGACGGGCAACACCTGTGGCAAGCTCAACGCTATGGATTCGCGGACGGGTCATTTGCTGATTGAGCGTTGGGATGAGGTATACAACTCCGTCGACGTCATTGAGCTGTAGAGATACAAACGGAGAATCGCGTTTGCCTCGAACCGTTTGGGTGTACGGGGCAAACGCGTAACGTTATTCCGTAGCAATAAGCAGATTCGGCTTTACCTCTGTGGGGCCGAGCGCATCGAATGTCTGGGCGAGCTGTTGTTCCGGATCCTGGTCGACAACGATGTAGTCAACAGCGTTGAGCTCTGCAAAACGGTAGGTTCCGCGAGCGCCGAACTTGCTGGCGTCCATGAGGACGGCGGATGTGCTCGCGCTTGCCATGGCGGCCGCTTTAACCTCGGCCATCTGTGCGAAATCGGTCATGAATCCACGTCCATGCACATAGGCTCCGGGGCATACGATGGCAAGATCGGTGTGCAACGTATCCAGCGCGGAGGTAGTGAGCGGCCCGTAAAGGTAGCGGTGACCTTTGCGCAGGGCGCCGCCGAGCATGACGACATCGACTGAGGGCAGGCTTTCGTCGATGAAGTCGGCGATGGTGATGTCGGCGGTAATGACCGTGGTATTGCTGCGGGAGCCAAGCATGCGCACAAATTCGAGAGTTGTGGTGCCCGAATCGACAAACAGGGTGTCGCCGTCGTGAACGAGACTCAGTGCTGTGCGGGCAATGGCCTGTTTAGCGGCGACATTGATGTTGACGCGCTGATCTTGAACGGAGACGGTAAGCGTCTTGTGCAGCGAAACAGCACCTCCGTGGGTGCGGCGGAGTTTTCCTGCGGATGCGAGCGCGTCGAGGTCGGCGCGGGCCGTAACTGAGGACACGCCAAACGCCTGAGCGATATCCGCAACCTGAATGGAAGTGTTGCGCTCCAGCATATCCATGATTGCGGAGCGGCGTTCCTCGGCAAAAGCTTTAATCGCAGAACTCATGAGCTGTTCTCCATGTATGTATGAAATGTGCAGATTCTATTTTCTTATACTTTCTTTTTCGCAAAGCAAACAAGTTGCCTTTTCTTTTCTTTTTACATATGCGAAGGAGAAAACGGGATTGAACATGGTGTCGGGAATACCCCCTCATGTTTACCGTGACGTCATTTACGCTCAAGAAAGATGCTCGTTCTTATTTGAACGCGTTGAAAACTCAGGCGCTCCATCTTTCTTTTTCTTGCCTTTGACGTGGGGTTTCATGTGAGTTGTTCAAAACGCTCGGGCCGGCGATTTCGTACAATGCAAACAACAGACCGCCTGCTGGAGGCGACAAATTGAGAGATCCGGTGCACGCCGGCTCGAAAGGAGCGATCTCACATGCTCGTTACCACCAAGGAAATGCTGCTCGATGCGCAGAAGAACCACTACGCCGTGGGCGCATTCAACGTCGAAAACCTCGAGTTCGTCATGGCGGTTCTCGCCGCCGCGGAGGAGACCAAGTCTCCCGTGATCATGCAGACCACGCCGGGCACCATCAAGACCGCCGGCCTCGATTACTTCTATGGCATGGTGAAGGCCGCCGCCGAGCGCGCGACCGTGCCGGTGGCG
>OLVZ01003065.1_pt1 | contig 11373 bp, 10 predicted proteins | sample 1673341 | NCBI WGS metagenome assembly OLVZ01 (sample SAMEA3178944, study PRJEB25190) | human gut metagenome | biome: human gut; feature: human-associated habitat; material: faeces | place: Austria | collected 2013 | reverse complement strand
TATCATCTAATGAGACTGATGACAATTCAGGGGCATTAGCTCGTCTACGTATTTCATTTACATTATTCTTCGCTTCGGAAATATTACCTAACCAATAATAAGCTTCTGCCCGCATTAAATATGTCTCAGCCAACCGAAATACATATTGATCAGTAAAACCACCCGTAGGAGTTTTTCCTTTATTAAGATCATCCTTATAAATCAAGACCTTATTAATAGGAAAAGAAAAATAGCAACGCATCGTATCCTTGACAAATTCTCTTTGCACTTGCTTTCCAAACCATTTAGCACTTCCCCCTTTAGATGGAGGCCGATTATACCACAAACGAGAAATATCATACCAGTTATTACGATTATGTCTCATATCCTGCTTACAATTATTCCATATCTCATACTGTCCATAATTTGTAGGACGTATCTTCGCAATTCCCCGCCCTAAAGTATCGAGTAAAGAATATCCATCATAAGGTCCTGCATCATATGTCGTCCCGTTCTTCCCGTCCGGAGTCTTAACATCAGCCCCATTGCACCAATAAGGCACAAAATTACGCATCCTGTTAGAGCCCTTAGGTGCAACGTTACCCTCTACTCCGAAACGTTCCTGAACTACGAATATAGCTTCTTTATTTTCGCTGGAACTTATATTCTCTTCATTAAACAAATCATTTATCACATCTAACTCAGGGTTAGCCGCATTAATACCAAAACGTCCTGTCATTAAATGTAATCCATTCTCCTTTATGCAACGAGTGGCAGATTCAACGGCATCCTCAAAATCTCCCGTTGATAAATATATTTTTGTGAGCAAATGTTCACCTGCCGCTCTACTCACACATCCTGGTTTAACTTCTTTTGGAAGCCACTTTACTGCAAATTCCATATCAAGTTTCATCTGTTGCAGAATTTTCATCCTCGGAGTTGAGTAGAAATCAAGCTTAGGCTCTGATATCTCCTCCAATATAAGAGGTACATCCCCCCACTGATGAACCAACAAATAATACCAGTATGCTCTATGGAAGTAACCTTCAGCAAGAAGTTGATTTTTATCCTCCTCGCTTGTGATGTTTGATTTAGGGACACGAGTGATTACACAATTAGCATACTTAATCCCATTCCATGCTAAATCCCAGTAACGAAGATGCAATGCTGCATTCGTTGTTGGAGTCAACTGAGTTTTTAAATCATGTATCTCTTTTACAGGCGGAGAACCTATAACGGATAAATCAGAAAAAGCATATTCATAAACAATCGGAGTCTCACAATAACCAGCGTTAAAAGCATCACCAAACCATTCCCATTTAATTTGTTTACGCGATGTAACAAGTAAAGCATCCAACCCCTCTTTATCCATAAATGTATTCTCTGGGGCATAAAATGATAATGCTGACGCATTTTTCCATTTTGAACAATCATCTTTTTACTGTCAATTTCTTTTTGCGCGTTTTCTATTCTTTGTCTCATTAATATTTTATTCACTGGCTTTCTCCATTCTTATTATCCTTTTACAGCTCCTGCTGTCATTCCCTGAACAATGTATCTCTGTGCAAACATTGATAAAATCATTACCGGGAAGCTAAATAAAAATGCTCCTGCACACATCGGTCCAAGGTCAAGATTATACGCTGACAGGAAACCGGCAAGACCTACTGTAAATGTTTTAGCATTCATACTGGTCAGCAACAGAGAAATAAGAAAATCATTCCATGCCAGGAACAATGTAAATATAAAGGCAGTTGCAAGTCCCGGCTTACAAATCGGCAAAATAACCTTTCTGAATGTCTGAAGGCTGGAAGCGCCATCTACATATGCAGCCTCATCCAAAGTAGACGGTACTCCCTCATAAAAACTAAGCATTGTCCACATTACAAAAGGCATGTTTACTGCCGCATAAACAATAATCAATGCAATTCTGGTATCATACAATCCCATATTACAAATAATCTCATAAATAGGTACTGCAATACTGGATGTAGGAATCATTTTCAGACATAAAATCAATACCACCAGCCCTACTGACAGCTTCGCTCCAGATCTCTGAATAGCATATGCAGCCAGTGAACCCAAGATAACTGCAATAATTGTACTGCAAACTGCTGTAATCAAACTGTTCAGCAGATACCCACCCGCGTTCATTCTTACAAATAATTGAGTGAAATTTTCAACCGAAAAGCTTTTTGGAAGAAAAGATGGTGGAACAGCAATTACCTCTGATCCGGGTTTAAACGAACAACAAATTACATAAATATATGGAAGCAGCCAGAATATTGTAATAATTATAGAAATAATAACTGCTATTTTTAGTTTGATACTATTACCTTTCTTCATTTTGGTCTCCTTATTGAATCCTTTTTACTACTGTTTTTCTTTGACAGCTTTTACTTTTTCTTTGGATTCCATAAACTCTGCATAAATACTAATGTAAACACTACAAGAACTATGATAAAGATAACAGCCATTGCACTGGCATATCCTGTATTATTATACTTTACAAGTGTCTTATAAATAATAATACTAATTGTCTCCGATGAACTGTTAGGTCCACCTTCTGTCATTGCCCAGATAATGTCAAAAGTCTTTGCCGCATCTATAATTCTCACTGACAATGCTGTCAACAGAACCGGTTTAATTCCCGGTATTTTTATGTAAAAAATTTCCTGCAGCTTACTTGCTCCATCCATTCTTGCTGCTTCTGACACGCTGGTATCCAATCCCTGAAGGCCAGCCAGAATCATCAGCATCATAAACGGTGTAGTCAGCCATATATCTGCAATACAGCAGGCGATCAATGACCATCTGGAATCTGCAAGCCACAAAATATCACTTGGACTGGACAAGATTCCTATTCTGGTCAGAAACTCATTGACAATACCAAAGTTTGAACTCATCATCAATTTCCAGATAAGACCTGCAACCAGCGGTGCGATCATAAGTGGTGTCATCATTAATGAACGTACTATTTTACTGCCCTTATAATCAAGTTCAAATAATAATGCAAAAATAAATCCTAAAACTGTTTCCACAGATACCGCAATCAAAATATAAATCAATGTATTTTTCAGCTGCTTCAAAAAACCGCCAGCTGTAAATGCTTTAATATAATTATCAAATCCAATAAAAGTTCTGGCTCCTGTAATTCCAACCTTAAAGAAACTGTCAAATACCATTTTAAAAATAGGATAAATCAAAAAGGCACCCATGAAAATCGCGCCAGGAAGAAAAAACAGCAATAGTGTTTTTTTTGATATCAATTTCATAATATTTCCCGCTTTCTTATAAAAATCAAGGGCGATTTACTCCCTGCATCATACATCATAGATTAGTAAATTCATAGTTAGTGTGTTCGATGTCCAGGTAAAATCACCCTTGATTTAATTACATTTTTTATTATTTGGTAGATGTCTGCAATCTGCTTTTTCTTTATTACTTTGTCACTTTACTTCCCAATTGCCTCAATCTCTTCTTTCGCAGATTCAAGGGTTTCTTTCACATCTGCTCCACCAAGACAGGATTCTACAACACCTGTAAGAACCTGCTCTACCTGTGACCAGGTTGAAATCATAGGTCTTGGCTGAGACTGTTTTTCATTCAATGTGTCAAGAACTGCTGTTGTATGCTCATTACCAGCCTCTTTTCCAGCTTCCTCATAAACAGAAGTTCTGCCGGCAATTTTAAGGGTTCCGTTCATATAATCTGCATTATGATCGTACATATATTCTACATATTTCAGTGCCATGTCTTTATTCTCAGAATTTTTCATTACACATTCATACCATGGACCTGTGGTTGCTCCTGCTCCTGCACTGCCGGCAATCATTGGTGCACATCCCACCTTATCTGCTCCAAGTGCCTCAACAGCTGCAGGATACTGATGGCTCCAGTTCAACTGCATTGCAACTTTACCATTATTGAAAAGTTCCTGAGACTCTGTAGAAGCAGTAGCCAGAGAATCTGATGGCGTACAATCTTCATTTGCCATTTCAACCATAAAATCAAGCGCATCCACATATGGCTGATCTGTAATATTTACATTTCCATCCTTGTCATATACTAATCCATCTGCACCGGCCTGGCAGGCAAAATCAAGGAAGGAACAAACTGCGTCAGAACCACTTCCAAAAACTGTTGTTCCGTACATATCGTCTGTTTTCATTTCTTTTGCCAGTGCTTTTTGATCTTGAGAAAGAAGGTCGCTATAGAAGTAAGATAACATGCCGACTGAGAAAAATTCAATAATAACCCATATCGGGAACTTACCCTCGTATTTTGTCTGGTGATGAGCAACAACAAGTGTACGTTGGTTTTCATTGATGCATTGTTGTATTTTTTGAGTAAAAGAGAAAGAATCGTGTCTCTGTGAAAAATTGGAAGAATCTAGATAACCAAGTGGACCATATTTATGACCAGAATAGTATGCAAATTGTGTCCGCAGGTATAGCTCTATCTCTTGAATGGATTCGAATATAAGGGCACGTAACCTTTGATCAAATTCATAGATGCGCTGTATCCTTTTCATAGGAATTCCTGGGAGGTATGTTTTGTCTTCTTGGCAAAAAGGAAGAAAATAAGCGGATAGACGATAATAATTCGCTTGATGCAGAAAGTTTATACACTCAGTTCTGTTAGCGACAATAAACCCTTTGTTTTCGATAATGGAAACTTGTTCTTCGTATGTTTTGGGCTTTTTTACTTCCATCAATAACAAATCCTTTGTAAAAAAATGTCCCCCCATGGGGCACATCATTTTCATGAGAGGTGTGGGGGGTCCTGTCAATAATAGTATATGCAAAAAGAATACAAAAGTCAACTGAAAATAAAGAGGTGATGAAAAGTAGATGAATCTTCAAAATCCAAATGCTTGTGAGTTTGAGGAAGGGGGGACAAGGTGAAATTTTACAACAACATATCCAACCTACAGGACTGGGAGCAGACCGTCCGGGTGACTTTGCAGTGCGGACCGTATAAAGGATACATTTCTTTTGCGGTGATTGGAAATCAGTTTGGAAAGAATGTTTTGGCGTTTTACCCAGACCAGTTGACCCCGAGAGATATTAGTGCATTTGTGGAAAACGAGTGCAACATGGAAATTGACCCAACCAGGAGGATTTTGCACTTTGATTTAAAATCAGAGGAGCTTAACAGCACGCAACACTATGAGCTCCCTTGCATGGATGCCAGAATCGACAATATGGTTGTTGCTGTGGAAATCGTAGAATCGAAGCCGTATAAACGCAAAAAATAGCAGCAAAAAGGGAGAGCCGGAGCCCTCCCCCTCTGCAAAGAAATCTATGACAATATTAGTTTATCAGAAAACCATCTTTGCATCAAGGGGGAGGCAAAAGGCTATGGGATTAACGGAACAGGAAATCATTAGACTTGCAGCAGAACAGGCGGCAAAAGTGACAATGGAAACCCTAGAAGGGCAGAGAAAAAAAGCGAAGAAGGAAAGGAGGGATTGGAGGTTAAGGAATACAAGATTGCTCCTGGACCATCTCCAGCGCTTTCGAGACCATGCAACTCAGTCGGTATTTGATGTGCGAAAGGTTTTGGAATCGGCACAAAACGACCCGCAGGGAGTTTATTCGCAGCAACTTTCTAGCCGGCAGGACGTTTACTTGGAGGGATTAGCCATCTCCACAGGGAGAACCGAGGCGTTGGTAGAGCAAACAGAGTCGATGCTGGAACTGTACAGAATACAGTGTGAAAAAGGCAACGCGGAAAAGCAGCGGAGGTACCGGGTGCTGAAAGCCTACGCCCTGGAAGGGGAGGACTATCAGCTGATTGCAGAAAAGGAATCGATTTCCAAAAGCACAGTTTTCCGGGATATTGACCTTGCAACAGAGGAGTTGTCTGTGATGCTTTTTGGAGCCGACATTTTTTATGACATGGATGGTGCCGGCGATGGGAAAAAGTTAGGAACACAAACGGAAAACAATATGTTATAATAACTATACTGCCAAACTGTCAAAAAGGAAAAATATCTAGAAGCAAAGAGGACTGTATCGTTTTGATACGGTCCTTTTGCTGTAAAAGATGTAAAAAATATAAAAAACCTCTTGACTTTTTGTCACGCAATAACTATAATATAGGTGTGACAAAAAGTGAGGTGATACGATGTCACCACGAACAGGAAGACCAAAAGCAGAAAAACCGAAAGAGATTCGATACAGTATTCGTTTAGATATGGAAACGGAAGAACGCTTGAAAGAATACTGCGAAAAAAACGGAATCACAAAAGGCGAAGCAATTCGCCGCGGAATAGACCTGCTTTTGAGTAAAAAGAAATAGGACTTTGGTGCCCGACCGTAGGAAAGTCGCACCAAAGCCCTATGCCGACAAGGAAACCCTTATCTGAAATCTATTTTACATCAGATAAGGCTTCTTTGTCAAACGCAAAATTGACAGGAGGTCTTTTTATTATGATTGAAAAAGAAACATTAGAGACAATCAATACAGTAGAAGAAATTGCCACAGAAATCGAAATTGCTGTCGGTCGCTCCCGAACTTTTCTGAACATCCTGATGAATGGATATTTTAACGATGAAGAAGCGAATGTGGACAGATGCCTCACTAAGTATCAGGAAAGCAGAAATCTGGTCGGAGCGGTAAATGACTATGTTTTTGAGATTGAGAAAAAACTGGCAGCAATGGACGATGCTTTCAATCAATTTTGGAATATCAAGAGAGGTAAAATAGATGAATGAGCTGATTCAAGTCAATTATGACAACGACAGACCGACCGTATTAGCAAGAGATTTACATGAATTTTTGGAGGTTCAAACCCCTTACCACAAATGGTTTCCAAGAATGTGTGAATACGGTTTTTCGGAAAATATCGACTATATGATGATGGACAAAAATGTCCTTCGTTCCGATGGGACGAAAATGCCGCAAATACAGCACGACGCCCAGCTCACCATTGAGATGGCAAAAGAAATCTGTATGCTGCAACGCAACGAGCGCGGCAAACAGGCGCGGCAGTATTTCATTCAGCTGGAAAAGGACTGGAACAGTCCGGAGTTTGTGATGGCAAGAGCGCTGAAGATGGCGAACAGCCGACTCGGTAGATTAGAAGAAAGAACCATTCATCTGGAGCAAAAGATAGAACAGGACAAACCGAAAGTGCTGTTTGCCGATGCAGTGAGTACATCTCAAAACACGATTCTGATTGGAGATTTGGCAAAGATTCTGCGGCAGAACGGCGTGGAGATGGGACCGAATAGATTGTTCCAGTGGCTGCGGGAAAACGGGTATCTGATTAAACAGAAAGGCAGTGCCTACAATATGCCGACCCAGAAGTCGATGGAACTGGGACTGTTTAAAATCAAAGAAACTTGCATTACGCATAGTGACGGACATACCAGTGTGAATCGCACTCCAAAGGTGACAGGAAAAGGTCAGATTTATCTGGTAAACAAGATTTTGAAAAAACAATACAAACAAACTAAGATAGCAGAATAATTTTTGAAATGGACTACTTCAAAACGGTAGTCCATTTTTTATGCACTAATTTTAAAATACAGGTTCCAATCGGGACAGACAGAGAGGTGGTGAGAAGTGCCGAGGGCAAGAAGTCCGAACAGAGACAAGGCGTTTGAGCTGTGGAAAGAATCGGGGAAAAGCCGCACGCTCAAAGAAATTGCGCAGGAATTGGGCGTATCGGAAAGCCAGGTCAGAAAGTGGAAAAATCTGGATAAATGGGACGAAGCGCAGGTGTTACCAAACGTTACCAAATCAATCGGTAACGCGGCAGAATCGAAAGGTAACGTTACCATTGAGGAAAAAACGCCGAAACGAAAACGGGGAGGGCAGAAAGGAAACCAAAACCGCTATGTTCACGGGCTGTATGCAAACCCGACGATGGACATGATTCCGCAGGAAGAATTGAATCGGCTGTCGCAGATGAATTTTGACAATCCGGCAGAACTGCTCATTGACGAAATCATGCTGCTGACAGTCAGAGAGCGCCAGCTGATGGAATCCATTCAAAAATATCAGGACCAGAAAAACGGGCTGTCGCTGGACGGGGTAACGCGCAGAACGGTAGAAAGCGAAGGCGTTAAGGGCAGTCGCTCAAAACAGGTGGAAACAACGACAAGAACGCGAGATGTCTTTGACGTCATTCAGAAGCTTCAGGCGGAGCTTACCAAAGTACAGAAGGAAAAACGGCAATATTTGAGTGAACTTCGAATCCTGAGAGCGCAAAAAGCGCAGATGCCGAAGGAAGAAAACACCCATGAACGGGTATTACAGGAAATCAGCAGCGAGGAGTTGCGGCAGTTTATAGAAGGGGAACGGTAGTGGTGACAAAAGAGCAAAGGCAAGTGCTGATGGAAGAAGCGCGGCGAGAGCTTGCCAGAAGAACGATGGGGGATTTTGTGCTGTATGTCGATGATAATTACCGGATGAATTGGCATCACCGTCTCCTATGCGATTATCTGGATAAGCTGGCGTGCAAGGAAATCCGACGCCTTATGGTGTTTATGCCTCCCCGGCATGGCAAAAGCGAGCTGGTAAGTCGTAAGTTTCCGGCATACCTTCTGGGGCGTAATCCAGATACCTCTATCATTTCCTGCTCCTATTCTGCCGACCTTGCCAGCCGCATGAACCGAGATGTGCAGCGGTTAATTGACAGCGAAAAGTATGCGGAGCTTTTTCCCGACACACAGTTAAGCAATCAGCATACCAGAAGATTTTACGAAACCCGCTACATCAGAAACAACAATATGTTTGAAGTGGTAAACGGGAAAGGAAATTACCGTTCCGCAGGCGTCGGAGGCGGTATCACCGGCATGGGCGGCGAGTACATCATCATCGATGACCCGGTGAAAAACCGCGAGGACGCAGACAGCGCCACCATGCGAGAAAAAGTATATGATTGGTACACCTCAACCCTCTACACCCGTCTGGAAAAGGATGGGTGTATTTTGTTGACCTTAACAAGATGGCACGAGGACGATTTGGCAGGGAAATTGCTTAAGGCAGCGCAGGAAGGCGCAGACCAGTGGACAATACTGGAATTGCCAGCCGTATGCGAATATCCGCCCAAACCTTACGATGTGCGGCAGGAAGGAGAGGCACTTTGGAAGTGGAAATACGATGAGGAAGCCCTCGAAAAGATGAAGGTGACAGTCGGCAGCCGCGATTGGGCGGCACTGTATCAGCAGCACCCCACACCGGGCGAAGGTGGAACCTTTAAGCGCGAGTGGTGGAACTACTACAAAGTTCTACCGGATGGGCTGTATGATTTTGTTCAATCATGGGACTGCACCTTCAAGGATGCCCAATCCTCAGACTATGTGGTAGGGCAGGTTTGGGCGAGAAAGGGAAGCAGCCGCTACTTGCTCGACCAGGTGCGTGGACGCATGAGTTTTACCGAGACTTTGCGTGCTATCCGCTCCCTCTCTGCCAAGTGGCCGCAGGCAATCCGCAAGCTCGTGGAGGATAAGGCAAACGGCACAGCAGTGATTGATGTGCTGCGCAAAGAAATTCCGGGTCTGATTCCGGTGGAACCGGAGGGCGGCAAGATTGTCCGCGCCAATGCTGTAACGGCAGTAGCGGAGGCAGGAAACATTTACCTGCCAGACCCGTCTATTGCCCCGTGGGTGCATGATTTCGTTGAGGAACACGCAGTATTCCCGAACGGTGCAAATGACGACCAGGTGGACGCACAGACGCAGGCGAACACCTATTACAATTCTTCCTCCTTTAGTCTGGAAGGATTGATTTAAAAGGGAGGGAAATAATTGGAATACAGAGCAGACGGGTTTTCTGATGTTATGCGGCTGTATCAGTCGCAGACAGCGCAGACGGGGGAAATGTGGATACCCGACTATGACCTTGCTGAGAAGTACCAAAACAATGGACTGTTCAGCAAGATTATTGACCGACCGGCAGAAGAAGCACTGAAACATGGTATGGAATATAATGTTTCGGATGCGGACTTGAGGGAATTTTTAGACGACGCGCTTGACCGGCTGGACTGGGAGGAAAAGGCTGTAACGGCAATCCGCTGGGCGAGGCTGTTTGGCGGCTCCATCATCGTTATGCTTCTGGACGATGGCGGCGGACTGGAAGAGCCGGTGAACTGGCAGGACGTCCGATCAGTGGAGGAGCTGCGAGTATATGAGCGGGCAATCGTTCAGCCAGACCCAGACACCTACCGAACTGGGAAAGCAGAATATTTCGATGTATCCAGCACCTACGGCGGCACTTTCCGAGTGCATCGCAGCAGGTGCTTAGTTTTTAAAAACGGCAGTTTGCCGGAGTACGGGGCAGCACAGCAGTATTATTACTGGGGATTGCCGGAGTATATTCGCATCCACAAGGATTTGTCCCGGGCGCTCAAAACACACACCAATGCCGCCAACATGATTGAAAAGAGCGTGCAGCCGGTATACAAACAGCGAGGTCTGCAAAGTATGCTGGCAGGTCCGAACGGAGATGAGATGGAACTCAAACGTTTGCAGGTTCTTGACGCTTCCCGAGGAATAATGAACACGATTGCCGTTGATATGGAAGGCGAGGACTACGATTTCAAAACCTTCCAGATGACCGGAGCGAAGGAAATTTTGGAAAGTACCTGCAACCTCCTATCGGCAGTTACCTGCATCCCGCAAACCATCCTGTTCGGGCGTTCCCCCGCCGGCGAAAATGCAACCGGTGAGAGCGATTTGGAAAACTACTACAATTTTGTGGAGGGTATCCAAAAGCGGATGCTCAAGAAAAATATCCGCACCCTGATAAAAGCGATTGTGCAGGCAGGGGTTTATGATGGAAGCATCGAGAACCCGGGAAATATCAAACCAACCTTCAAGCCGTTATGGAGCTTGAGCGAGACGGAAAAGGCAACTGTAGAGCTTACCAAAGCCCAGCGGGCACAGGTAGCGGCACAAACGGCACAGCTCTACATCGATATGCAGGCGATACAGCCCGATGAGGTACGGCAGGCGCTCTCCCAGGATGGCAACCTCAATATCGAGGATATTCTGGACAACCAGCCAGAGGACGCGCAGGACGACGGCTGGGCGGCGCTGCTGGAAGGACTGCGAGCAAATGATAATCCAGCTTTGGAACCCACTGGACAACCAGGGCGGCAAGGTGGTATAATGAAATCAGGAGCTGCCGAGGACGTCATCGCCGAGGACGTCATCGCCAAGGATGTCATCGCCAAGGATGTCATCGCCGAGGACGTCATCGCCGAGGACGGCGGGGAGGGCAGCGGAAATTTTAACCATGAGGGTCGCCCGGGAAAGGTCGGCGGTTCGGGAGAGGGCGGAGGCTCTTCTTCCAAATCGGAATCAAAGGAAAAACCGAAAGAATCTCAACGGGAAAGGTCCTCAAACAGAAAAAAAGAAGAACAAAACAAACAAGGCG
>OLVZ01003063.1_pt1 | contig 11380 bp, 10 predicted proteins | sample 1673341 | NCBI WGS metagenome assembly OLVZ01 (sample SAMEA3178944, study PRJEB25190) | human gut metagenome | biome: human gut; feature: human-associated habitat; material: faeces | place: Austria | collected 2013 | reverse complement strand
TGGGTGCACACCCAGAACGAGGGAGACGAGGACGGTATTGCCGCCCGGCGTGAGATCCGTCGCACGCAGATCAAGCGGTGTAACAAGGTCGTGGACGATGTTGTTCGTTCCCTCGGCCGCAAGGCTGCCGCGACGCTCAGCGAGATGAAGGATCTGGACGAAGGGCTTGCGATTGTCCGCAAGGCTGCGAAGGACGGTTGTATCTCGCTGGATCCGGCTCAGGTCGAGCTGTTCGGCAAGATCGTGACGAACTACACCGGCACCACTTTGCGCGAGCTGTCCGGCACGCTCAAGGATATGATGGAACGACAGGAAGCGCTTGAGGCGCATTTGAACGAGGGCGAGAGCGCAGGCGCGCAGATCACGTTCGCGTCTCCGGATGAGGAGGCGTTTGCGGAATGAATCGGCTGACGTTTTCCAGTCCGTACCCCAAACAGAAGGAATTTCTGCTCAGTCGGGCGCGGTATATCGCTTACGGCGGTGCGCGCGGCGGCGGCAAGAGCTACGTCGCACGCATGAAGGCCGAGCTGCTATGCCTGCGCTATGACGGCATTCAGGTGCTTTTCATGCGCCGGACGTACCCGGAGCTGAAAGAAAACCACCTGCTGCCTGCGATGCGTGAGCTGAACGGCGTTGCGAAGTACAACGGCACGGACAAGGCGTTTATCTTTCCCAACGGGGCACGGCTCAAGTTCGGTTACTGCCGGCATGACAGCGACCTGCTCCAGTATCAGGGTCAGGCGTATGACGTTATCTTTCTGGAGGAGTGTACGCAGTTCCCTGAGAACGTGTTTACCACGATGACGGAATCCAACCGTTCTTCCGGTCTGATGGCGGAGCACTTCCCGCCGAGGATGTACTTCACCTGCAACCCTGGCGGCGTCGGTCACGCATGGTTCAAGCGGTTATTTATCGACCGGGAGTACAAAAAGACCGAAAAGCCGGAGCACTACGTCTTTATTCAGGCGAATGTGTATGACAACAAGGCGCTGATGCACAACAGCCCGGATTATGTGAACGCGCTCGAGAATCTGCCCGAAGACCGCAAGCGGGCGATGCTGTACGGTGACTGGGATGTATTTGAAGGGCAGTATTTCCCCGAGTTCCGGCGCGAGACGCACGTCTGCGAGGCTTTCCCGATACCCGACCACTGGACGCGGTACAAGGCGCTTGACTACGGCTTTGATATGCTGGCCGTCGGCTGGTTTGCCGTGGACGAGCAGGGAACCGCGTATCTGTACAAGGAATTCTGTGAGGGCAAGGATTTGGGTGAAGGTCACGACGGACTGATTTTGTCGGACGCGGCGAACGCCATATTGGAGCGCTCGGACGAGGTGGAACGCGATGCGATCACCTTCGCACCGCCTGACCTCTGGAACCGGCGGCAGGACACCGGACGCAGCGCGGCAGACCGCTTTGCGGAATGCGGAGTGTTTCTGGAAAAAGCGAAAAACGACCGCGTGCTCGGCTGGCTCGACCTGAAGGAATATCTGAAGGTACGCAAGGACACCGGCAAGCCGAGTTTGATGATCTTCTCCAACTGCACGCAGACCATCAAGAGTTTACCGATGCTGCTGCACGATGAGAAGCACCCGGACGACGTGGCAAACGATCCGCACGAGTTCACCCATCCGGCGGATATGCTGCGGTACTTTGTGGCCGGCCGTCCGATTGCGGCAAGCGAACCCAGAGAGTACAACGAACTGACTACCGAGGAGGAAATGGGAAATGTATTTAGCTATTAGTGCTGTTGCAGCGATGTGTGCCATTCTGGCGGCCGTGCAGACCCGAAACGCCAAGCGTTTGGGCGCGGATCTGCGTAAGAAAACCTTTGAGGCGGAATCTTTTCAGCTTGCCTCGCAGGCAAACGAGCAGCGGCTCGGAGCGGAAAAACTGGTGCATGCACAGCTTGTGGAGCGCTGCACTAAGGTTGAGCAGGCTCTGCGGGAGAGTGAGGACACGGCCTGCCGTCTGCGGCAGGAGCTGCAGACTGAGCGCAGGAAGTTCAAGGAGCTGCAGGAAGAACTCGACTCCACCAAGGATGCACACGACGCGGCAATCAGTGCGATGTGGAGCGCACGCAACGAGGTTGATAATCTCAAGCAGGAGCGCCGCAAGATGAATGAGGCGCTCATCACCGAGCGGGAGACCGCAGAGCGCTGGAAAGAGGAATTTCTCAAGGAACAGGCGTACCGCCTGAGCACCGAGGGCCGCATTATGCGTGAGGTGAACAATCTGCTGCGCTATGACGGCACCGCCCACGGGCAGGAGGAATTAAGCGATGAATGAGCAGAAAACCACGCTCACGGCTGACAGGGTGCAAGCCGAGTACGAAAAGGGCGTGCAGTACAACACAGGCCTCGGCCTGTACGAGGACGTCAAGCAGTGCGAGAACTTTGTGGAAGGGAAGCAGTGGGAAGGACTCAAGAGCAAAAACCTGCGTCCGATCACGATGAACGTGCTCGACCCGATCGTGCATTACAAGGTGGCGCAGATCGTCTCGAACGATGTGGATCAGGAGGTTGAGCCGTTCCTTCCGGATGAGCAGGCCGAGTATGCGGCGAAAATCCTTGAGCAGAGCATTGACCGCGTGGTGGAGCGTACCAAGCTGAAAAGTAAGCACCACATGGTCTTGCGTGACGCCTGCGTGGACGGTGACGCGGCGTTGTATTTTTACTTTGACGCAAGCAAGCAGTCCGGTTTGGGCGGGGTGCAGGGCGAAATCTGCGCCGAACAGGTAATGAACACGAATATTCTGTTCGGAAATCCTTCTAATGCGAACGTGCAGGAGCAGCCGTACCTTATCATTGTGCGCCGCAGACCGGTATCCGAAATCCGCAAGGACGCAAAACGGCTCGGCTGCAAGGAATGGGAGACCATTGAGGGCGAGTCCGACGGCCTGTACAAGGGTGATGACGAGCAGAATAACAGCGACAGCCTCGGCAATGAGCTTGTGCGGTTCTGGAAAAGCGAGGACGGCAGGGTACATTACTGCCGCTCCTGCGGGCGCGTACTCATCGAACAGGACGTGGCGACGGAAATGACACTTTATCCCGTCGCGTACATGAGCTGGAAGCCGCGGAAGAACTGCTATCACGGCGTGATGGAGATCAAACCGCTCATCAACACGCAGATTGAGATCAACAAGCAGTGGACGGCGCTTGCGCTCATGCTGCGGAATAATGCTATACCGAAATTGGTATACAACCGCAATAAGTTCCCCAAGGGCTGGGACCCGGATGCGACTTCCATCGGCGTCACCGGAGATGTGAAGGACGCGCTGACCGGCGTTGCGGGCTCGATGCCCATTCCCACCGAGGCAACCGGTATTACGTCCAGCATGACGGACGCACTGAAAAATGTTGCCGGTGCGAATGATGCCGCGCTCGGCAACGTAAAGAATCCGGAGAACAGCAGTGCAATCGTAGCGGTACAGACCGCGAACGCCGCGCCGCTGGCGCTGACCAAAATCGCATATTACCAGTTTGTCGAGGACTACGAGCGGGTGCTGATCGACATGATGCACGCCTATTACGGCATGCGTCAGGTCAAGATCACTGACGAGGTGACGGACGAGACCGGCGAGACGCAGGAGCAGACGCTTGTGGAGATGTATGACTTCTCAAGTCTGCCGGTGGAGGCGCTGGATCTCAATATTCATATTGGTGAGGCAAGCTACTGGTCGAGGATTCTGCAGGTATCTACGCTTAACAATCTGCAGACGGCAGGCGTTATGCCGAATATGGTTGAGTTCCTCAGCCGCATGCCGGAAGGCTCGGTTAAGGATCAGGAAGGACTGGTCGAGGCTGCAAAGCGCGTGCAGCAACAGGCGAACATGCAGCAGGCATTACAGCAGGGAGGTTTAATGAATGGATAACACGAATGAGAGCAAGGCGGAGCGCTTTGTAAGGCTGGCAGAGCCGCGCGTTTCGCGTGCGTGCAAGGCGATCAGCCTGATCGGCCATCTGGCGGCAAGCTCGTATGAGTACACCGAGAAGCAGGTTGAAAGCATGTTTGCGGCGCTTCAGGATGAGCTGAACACACAGAAGGCGAAGTTCACCAAGAAGGGAACGGACAGACCGTTCCGGTTTTGAGGGAGGTACGGCATGAAAAAGTTATTTATTTCTCAGCCTATGAAGGACAAGACCAACGATGAGATTGAACGCGCGCGTGAGCGTGCTATCCGCGAAGCGACTGAATATATCGGTGAGCCTGTCGAAATCATCGACTCATTTTTTAAGGATGCACCGCACGACGCAAAGCCACTTTGGTTCATAGCTGAGTCTATCCGGCTTATGGCAGATGCGGATCTCGTTTATTTCGCCAAGGGTTGGAAGGACGCACGCGGCTGCATGATTGAGCGCGAATGCGCTGTGCAGTACGGCGTTCCGATTCTCGAACCTGATTATTGATTTTTCTGTTCCGGCGTTCGGACGGGCGGGAGCTGACCTCACCTGCCCATTGATTCCCCTTATTTCTTTCTGATGGCGGGCACCCTCGTTCGGGTCGAGGGCGTCCGTCCGAGCGCCGGAATACAACTGAGTCCGAGACTGTGACGGGCAGTAATGCCCAACGACCGAGCCTGCATTGCACGGAACGGCCATACCTATTTTCTCCTTTCTATTGTATGGCGGCGGCAAGGTTTCTGAGTTCATTTTTTCCTTGCCTGCCCGTCAGAGTCTCGGACACGATCTCTTTTCCTGCACTGCGGCGGGCGTGGGCGTTTTTGCCATATCACCCTCGTCCGGGTTCACCTCTTTTGATGTAGCGTTATGGAAAACGGGTGGGTGCACTGCTTACGGAACGGCGGTGCGTCCGCCGGAGTGCAGGAACACACGATAAACACACGATAAACACACGGCAATGAGACGAAAGTCTTTTGCATATAGGAGGATTGTCTAAATGGATTGGAAGACCAGCAATCACATGGACGGAAGCGAGATTCGCGGGGGTATCGGTTTACAGTATTTTGCCGAGGACGGCAATACATCCGACACCGGCGCGGACATGGACGGTTTTAACGGCGACGCTTTCCTCGAAAGCCTGACGGGAGAAAACGGTCTGGAAAACCAGCAGGCCGCTGCCGAGGGCGAGGAGGAGACCGTGCAGGACGGTGCGGAAGACCAGCGCACCGAAGAGCAGCAGGAAGAACCGGAGAATCAGCCGCCAGAGGGCGGCGAAGTACCGCCGGAGGCGGTGGAACAGCCGGTGCAGACCGTGCCGCTCGTCTTCAACGGACAGCAGATCCTGCTGCCGGCAGACGCAGTGCAGGCGCTGACCGGTGCACTCGGCGCGAACCCGGTCGAACTGCTCCAGAAGGGCATGAATTATGACCGCAAGGCCGAGAGGGAAATGCGCGTACTGGATCAGTACGCTGAGGCCGCTGGCATGAACCGGCAGCAGTACCTGGAACAGCTGGAGGGCGCACGCAATGAGCAGCTGCTCTCGGCTGAAATCGAGAAGTGCCGCGCGGAGTTTCCGGAAACGCCGGATGCGGCGCTCAAGGCGATAGCCGAGGGCCGCATGGCTTCCCGGCGGGCAGCCGAGGCACAGGCTGCCGAACAGCAGCAGGCGGAGCTTACCGCCATGCAGCAGAGAATTGATCAGACCGTTGAACAGGCACGGCAGGCGGCCAATGAAAAGGCCTGGGACGAATACGAGACACTCGCAGGCGTTCACAAACCGGAGGACATTCCGCCGCGTGTGATGGAACTCGTGAACAGCGAGGGCATGACTCCCGTCGCCGCGCACTGGCGCTATCAGGCTGAACAGAATCAGCAGGCGGTCAGGATCGCAGAGAAGAATCAGACAAACAGACAGACAAGCCCCGGCAGTGTGGCAGGAAATGAGAGTGACACCTCTGATCCGTTCCTGCGCGGACTGTTGGGACTGTGAAGCTAAAAGGAGTGACAACACTTTATGGCAATCAATCTTACGACTAAATATGCCTCTACTATTGAGAAACTGTATACCCACACCTCGTTCCTGCGCGCTCACTGCAAGGCGAACGTGGAGATGACCGGCGCGAAAACCTGCCGCGTATATATGCTGAACACCACCCCTGTTGTGGACTACACCCGCAACGGCAACAGCCGATACGGCGAGGTGAAGGACGTACAGGACACCGTTGTTGAGTACATGATGACGCAGGACAAGTCCTTTACCGGCGTTGTTGACAAGGGCGATGAGAGCGAGCAGGCTATCAGCAACAAGAGCGGCCAGTGGCTGCGTCAGCAGATTGCAGAGCAGTGCGTGCCGACCGGTGACAAGTACGGCTTTGCGCGTATTGCAAAGCTCGGCCACATTGCAGGCGTAACCGCAGAGCCGACTAAGAGCACCATTGTTACCATGGTCTACGACGCGGCAACCTACATGGACGAGCACCTCGTACCGGAAAACGGCCGCGTACTGTTTGTACGCGCTAAGGATTACCCAAAGATTATCCTGTCTGACGAGTGGCACGGCCTGGATTCGCTGGCTGGCAAGCAGCTGCCGACCGGCACGGTTGGCCAGATCGCGGGCTTTACCGTAGTCAAGGTGCCGAGCAATATGTTCCCGACCGACGTTTACATGGTTGCGGCGCAGGAATCCGCGCTGGCGTTCCCGTACCGTATCAATGACACCAAGATTCATCAGGACCCGCCCGGCATTTCCGGTGCGCTGATCGAAGGCCGCCAGACCTACGACCTGTTTGTACTGGCCAGCAAGGCGGACGCCGTTGTGGTTATCGGCAAGGATGGCAGCAAGCAGGCGTGCACCGTAGCGATTGCTTCGCACAGTGCGACCGTTACGGCGGAAGGTGCGGACGAAATCTGGTACACGCTGGACGGCTCGGATCCGCGCTTCTCGGCAAACCGCAAGACGGTTGCCAACGCCGGCACGGTTGCCACCAAGGCGGGCGAGACCATCCGCGTGGTTGCGTTCGGCAAGGGCGGCAAGCTGACCTCGGATATTGCGGAGGCTACCGATAAGTAAAGACCCAGGAGGGCGGGCGGCTGCCCACCCTCTGTTTGTTAGGAGGTGAGAGCGTGGCGACGACTATTAAACGCATTTATACGCTGGCACTGGCAAAAATTATTGAAGCGCCCGGAACGGACGTCGATTTCGACAGCTACTCGCCGACGCTGCTCGACAGCCTGCTTGTGGAGGCGCTGCCGTATGAGAACGCCATCCGCGCACAGCGCGGTGACGAGGAGCTGACAAGCACGCCGGAGATCACGACGATAGACAGCACGGTGCTCGACTGGGACGACCGGATCACGCGCGTGGCGCTGCCGTGGGGACTTGCTGCGGCGCTGCTGTTCGACGATGAGAACCGCAAGGCGGAAAGCGTGATGTTCCGGAATGAGTTTGTTTCGGCACTCGAGGACGCTGCGCCTGCTGTGCCGGATTACGGGGAGGAGTAAGACATGCCGCGTAAGGTTACGGTGCCGGATTTTACCGAATCCGAGGAAGGCACCAAGCATTATAAGCGCTTTAAGGGTTTGGACTACTCCACGGATGAGACCCAGATCGACGATGGACGCTCGCCGCGTGCGGTGAACGTGATTGCAGACGAGGGCGGTTTCCCGGAACGGCGCTATGGATGGCGCACGCTGCTGCGGTTTGCGGATGCGGACGGCAAGGCTGTTCCTGTCGCCGGTATTTTTCCCTATGAGAACGACAATGACGAGGAAAACCTGACGCTCATCGTCCATGCGGGGAGCAAGCTGTATGCCGTAAAGCTCGATGCTGACTACAAGGAAGTAAAGGACAGCCGCAAGGAGCTGCTGGACAAGCTGAACAGCGGCGGCCGCAGCCAGGGCTTTTACATGCACGGCAAGCTGTTCATCCTGACCGGCGAGCACTACGTTGTTTATGACGGCAAAACCGCCGTTCACGCGGTAGACGACAACGCCTACTGTCCGCTGACCAGCTATCAGCGCAAGGCGGCAGGCGGCGGCGAGACCTACGAAAACGTTAATATGCTGTGCAAGTGGCGCAAGAACCGCTTTATCGGAGACGGCACAAGCACGACCTATCAGCTGGACGTGACCGGCATTGACAAGGACTGCACGCCGACGGCGGCCTATCTAAACGGCAGTGCAATTACTGTGAAAAGCTACGATGCGGAGAAGGGCACGGTGACGTTTGAGACAGCACCGAGCGCGCCGGAGAACGCCGGTATCTCCAATTTTGAAGTGAAGTTTGCCAAGACCACCGAGGACCGGAAGAAGATCCTCGGCTGCACAATTTTTGCGATTTACGGCATGGACGGCAGCAGCAACCGCGTTTTTGTTTCCGGCAACAGGGAGCACGCGGCTATGGAATGGTTTTCTGGCCTGTCTGACCCGACGTATTTCCCGGATATCAATTATTCGGTAGTCGGCAGTTCAGACTTTCCGATTATGTGCTATCTCAAGGCGCAGGGCGAGTTGTTGCTCATCAAGAAGGACAATCGACAGGAGGGCACGATCTGGCACCATTCCGGCGCGATGCTGAACGATGTGGCAACCTTTCCGCTGAAAGAGGGCGTGCCGGGCTACGGCGCGATTGCAAAGTATTCCTCTGCGAATTTGAATGACGATCCGCTGTACCTGTCTCCCAGAGGCGTATATGCACCGACCACGACCTTCTATAACAACATGCAGGTGCGGCAGTTATTCTGCCGAAGCCGCCGCGTGAACCCTAAGCTGTGCAAGGAGCGCAGACTTGCGGACGCTGTAGCCGCTTGCTGGCGCGGCTGGTATGTGCTTGTGATCGACGGCTGCGCGTATGTGGCAGACGGCAATCAGGACAAAAGCGACAACGGCTATGAATGGTACTTCTGGACGAACGTGCCCGCAAAGGTGCTCTGTTCACACGAACAGGCGCTGTATTTCGGCACTGAGGACGGCAGAGTTTGCCGGTTTAATGACGATCTGGTAGACGAGAACAATGACATTATGATGAACGCGTTCTCGGATGACGGCGCGGCCATCCACACCGAGTGGGCTACCAAGCTCGACACGATGAACACGCCGATGATACTGAAAACCATGCCCAAGCGCGGCAGCGGCGTACACCTCAAGGCGTACACGCGCAGTGCGGTTGAGATTTGGGTAAGACTCGAAACCGACCACGGAACGCTCATGAAGCGCGTGACAGCGGATCGGCTGAATTTTCATTATATCAGCTTTGAACGGTTTCCGTTCGGAACGGTGGTCAACTCCATTATCCCGTTTCTTTTCAAACGAAAGGGCTGGAAGGCGATTCAGGTCATTCTGCAGTCCGACACGGTGGACGAGGGCTTCGGCGTACACGAAGTGGTCATCCGGTATTTTATCGCAAAGTACGCAAAGAGACAGTGAGGTGAGGACATGACGTTTGGTGAAAGCAAAATTTCAGCCGAAAAGGCGGCAGAGACCGGCGTGCAGAGCCAGCCGGACGCGCTGACCGGCTCGGCCGAGGAAAACAAGAAGGTTTTCGATCTGCTGCCGCTGCTTATTATCGAGAGGCTTAACAAGCTGATCGAGAGCCTGCAGGCCGCAAACAGCGCCGGACAGATCGGCGCGACCGAGTTTACCAATGTGACCGGCGGCACGGTGCAGGAGCAGCTGCAGAGCATCCAGAAGAACCTCGAGGACTACCGGGACGCGGTAAAGGTGAACGGCGCGGAAAACGTCGGCATGACGCCGTTTGACGGCGTGACCGCGAATACCGTACAGGCCGCGCTCGAGCAGCTGCAGGCTAACCTTGTGCAGTATATCAATGCTGTAAAATCCGCCGAGGGCGCGGGCAGGGTCGGCATTACGCCGTTCAAGGGCGTGACGAGCGAGACGGTACAGGCCGCGCTCGAGGAAATTCGTAGGCAGATCGACGATGTAACGGCGGGCGTTATCCCGGACTACGGCGTGACCACCATCAAGCTGGCGCTGCAGGCCGTGACCGCCGATCGACTGGCGCAGGATGTGCTTGACATGATCGAAGCGGCAGAACCGGCGCGCAGCACCAACGAACTGGACGATTACTCAATGGAGACCGGCTGCTTTATCAACGCCGGTGCGGGCTGGAACACGTTCAAATTCCGCCATCCGTTTGAAGGCGTACCGGTTGTGACGGTGACGCCGAAGGAATTCAGCGGTTTTTGCGAGATTAAGAACGTGAGCAAGGAAGGATTACTGTACTGCGTACGCAAGCCGCAGCTGCAGGACGGCAGCGTGACAGAGGGCACAGTTACTACCGCTACCGGCTATATCGGCTCGGATACGGGCACTTCGCCCGGTCACAGCAAGGTCACCTATGTTTCCGGCGTGACGCTGCCGGTAATCACGCTGCCGACATACGGCACAGTTACAACGGACGAGAAGATCGAAATGGATTATATCGCTATTGAGTTTGGAGGTGACGAGTAATGCTCAAGAAGATTCAGCAGGATTTCAGCTATTACTCGCATGAGTTTAAGGATAACTACCGAAAAGGCGTACACCGCCTGCGCACCATCCTTGCCAGCAGGGCACAGGCGCAGGCGTTCGTGAGCAACGCAGGCGGCGTTGCGGTCGTGCTCGGCTACGAGCCGGAAACGCCGGACAAGAACGCACAGGAGCTTTATGCACTGCTTGCGGCTTCGCCGTATATCGACGATGCGGTGCAGACGTTTCTCGGAAGCATTTACGAGGCAGGCGCGGAAAGTCAGGACGCGATGTACTCGGACAGCGCTCGCTGTCTGGAAATCCTGCACGATCCGGTTATGTCTCGTGCCGCAGGTGCCGGCACGGTAAGCGCCGGGAAATGGATCGCAACTCTGGCAGGACAGAGCTGCAATTTGTACAGGGATATGAACGCGGTTGCCGCCAGCGATATCGCTATGACGGCAGTGGCTGCAAGTGAGACTGCAATGGCGGCTGTAGTCAGCAACGCGACGGCGCTTAACGCTCTTGTAACTTCTCAGGTTGCACTCAATGCTGTTGCCGCAAGCGAGACTGCGATGGCGGCTGTCATCGGCAACGCGACGGCGCTCAATGTGGTTGCAACCTCTCAGGCCGCAATGAACGCGGTAGCTGCAAGCGAAACTGCTATGACGGCGGTCATTGCAAACACCGCAGCGTTCAATACGGTGGTGACTTCTCATGTAGCGATGAACGCGGTTGCTTCGTCCTATGTGGCTGTTGCCGCAGTCTACGAGAGCGCGGTTGCGGTTGAAGCTGTCAAGGCAAACGAAACAGCCTGGGCCACCCTTACGGGAGCGACCAGCGCAGTCATTGGCAAGGCCGTGGCGAAGCTGGCCGGTTTGAATCCTGCGGACTATGCTGACATGACGGCCGTGGCTGCATCTTCGACCGCTATGACGGCTGTGGCTGCATCTTCGACCGCTATGGCGGCGATCATCGCAAACAGTACAGCGCTCAATGCTGTGGTATCG
>OLVZ01003050.1_pt1 | contig 11404 bp, 9 predicted proteins | sample 1673341 | NCBI WGS metagenome assembly OLVZ01 (sample SAMEA3178944, study PRJEB25190) | human gut metagenome | biome: human gut; feature: human-associated habitat; material: faeces | place: Austria | collected 2013 | reverse complement strand
CTTGGAAGTGGATTTATTTCTATCATTTTTCATTTTCATTTAATATTAGTGGAGTAGCTGAAATTGGTGAATATTTACTAATCCACTCTGCCATTTTCTTATAATCTTTTATTCCCTTAAAGAAATCAGTCATGTTATTGTCATACCCTCTATCCTTTACATAATTTTCTGCTGCATATTTAAGCATATCTTCTGTAATAGGTTCTCCTTCTTTCAGCCCAAAGTAATTTTTAATTTGAGTTCCTCTAGCTGTAAGTTCCATTCCATTTATTTTAACAGCATCAGTACCTAATAAATATTTACTAACGTTTTCGGGAGTATCTTTAGAGGGAGAATAAATGTTTATACTAGGTAATCTATTGGGATTGTATGCAAAATGAGAAAATTCATGAGCAGTAATATCACTTTTAGGCTGTGGGTTTTGATAAATATCGGGAGCATCTTTAAATGTCTCTGTATAAAAGGTCCTCTTATTATCAGTGGCTCCCAGTGCATTAGGAGTAGAGTTAAAATCACTAGCTTTACCAATCTTAGGTTGTTCTGCTATTATTCTATCTCTTCCAGCTGGACTGAAATCATTATAAGCAATATCATATTCCTTTAACATGGCACGATTCATTTCCGTAGAAAACGGTCCCTGCATACAGATGAGATGACGTCCGGAGAATCCAAGTTCTTCACAATTAACTGCCACCTGGCCAATAGACAGAACGCGCGCATATACCCGACTTTCGTAATCCGTCAGTCTTGTATAGGATTCCAGCTCCTTGCTTCCTGTTGTTACCAGAATATTTCCTTCTGTTTTTTCCAGATACTTTATCGCTTCATCCATATTTTCCACACAGATGCTTTCTTTGGTCTCTTCACTTCCCCTGACCAGTCTTAAATACGGAACCTGCATAACCTCGCAGGCACTTTTCAAGTTTTTGGTCACTTCTTTGGCATATGGATGTGTTGCATCGATCACATAATCCGGCTCAAACACCCTCATAAACTCGCCCATCTGCCCACTGTCCATCCGGTCGTGTGTCACCGTTATATTCTTCTCTTCCGGAAGCAGACTCTCCCCATAAGCGGTTGCCACACAGACGTGCAGTCTTACGCCTCTTCTTCCGAGATAAGATGCTAATTTTCTTCCTTCTGTTGTCCCTGCATATAATAGAATCTTTTTGTCTTTCATATACGATATCCCCTTGGTGTAACCATTTTTTCCCGAATTACTTTTGTCTGTTTATTTCCGATAAATACAGTAGAGAACATATCTACTGTTGTCTCTTTTAATTCTTTCAGTGTCAGTGTCTGCATTGTTTCTCCCTCGCGGGCAATGTTTTTCACTATTCCGCAGACGGTATCTTCCGCCTTATATTCCAGCATGATCTCACATGCTTTTGCAAGATAGGTACTGCGTTTCCTGCTGGACGGATTATAAAGGCAGATCACAAAATCAGCTTTTGCCGCACAGCGAAGCCTTTCTTCGATCAATTCCCACGGTGTCAGAAGATCACTTAAACTGATCAGACTGACATCATGTCCGACTGCTGCTCCAAGTACCGCAGAACCTCCCAGTGCCGCTGTCACTCCCGGGATTACTTCGATCGCGACTTCCGGATATTCCTCACCGATTTCATACATCAGTCCTGCCATTCCGTATATCCCGGCATCTCCGCTGCATACCATTGCCGTTACAGCTCCTTTTGCTGCCTCTTCGAATGCCATCCTGCACCGTGCTGCCTCCTGTCTCATGGACGTTGTCAGATATCTCTTATCCGGAAAATATTCTTTTAATAATTCGATATATACGGTATATCCGACGATCACATCACATTTTTCCAGCGTCCGGACTGCTTTCACCGTCATCTGTTCATATGCCCCCGGTCCCATTCCTATCACATATACCTTATTCAAACTTCGCCCTCCAATTATCCCAGGCAAATGCTGCTGTCACACCATTTTCTGCCTGTTTTCTGATCCGCAGTGTACCACCTGTATATACAGCACTTCTTTCACATACATTATCCACTCCGGTAACCTTTTTTACAAATGTAGAAACACTGAATTCTCCTTCTACTTTTTTTAATTCTTCTGCCGGATAAAATTCCGGCTCTATGTTATATTTGTTGCAAAATGTAAGCAATCCCTCTTCGTCTTTTTTTAGATCAATGCTTGCGATCCTGCCAATACTTTTCTTATTAATATGTGATTCTTTCAGTATCTTATCCACCAACTGTTCTATCTGCTCTGCGGATGTCCCCCGTCTGCAGCCGATTCCCACCGTGATCCGTTGTGGTATCAGCCTTAATACATGACTGCTTAATTTTCGTTCATATATCCCGATATAGATATCTGGATTCTCATAGGTTTCCGGTACGATCTTCACTTCTTCCGGCACAGTACCCTCTATCGAATCTCTTCCGCTCTCAATCGCGGCCACGACTGTCTTTCCTTCCAGAATCTTTGCCGAAATTTGCTTTGCCTTCTGCATATCTTCTATATAAAGATGATTCTTTCTGGCAAATACATCTATTGCCCATTTTCCCCGGATATCTGTAGCTGTTGTAATCACAGGCAGTGCTCCTGCCATCTCTGCAATTCTTTCAGCCATCTCATTTGCTCCGCCAATGTGCCCGGACAGGATCGGGATACAATATTGTCCTTTCTCATCCAGTACCAGTACCGCCGGATCTGTTGTCTTTGATCCTATAAAAGATGCGATCAAGCGCACGGCAATCTGTACTGCTCCAATAAAGATCAGTACATCCCGCGTCCGGAACTGCTCACCTGTCCATTCTCTGGCACTGCATTTTACCGCATCCTTGTCCGATTCCAGTTCTTTGCATTTTACCGCCTGCAGCACCTGGTGTCCTTCTTTTTCCAGTTCATGTGCTAAAGATCTCTCCAGTCTTCTTCCATTTCCGGTAAAACTGATCATTGCAATCTTCATCTTATTTTACTCCCTGACGGAACTCGGTGGTGAATTCCGGATCATACAGTTTCGAACGTTCATACGCATGATGTGTCACCACATCTCCAACGATGATCAATGCTGTCTTTGTAATTCCATGTGCTTTCGCAGTCTCTTCCAGTGTACTGACAGTACAGATGTAACTTTCTTCCTCCGGCCATGTTGCCTTGTATACAATTGCTGCCGGCGTATCTTCTTTATAACCGCCTTCTATCAACTGGCCTTCCAGCTTTTCCAGAAGTCCTGTACTTAAGAAAAGTACCATCGTCGCATTATGACTTGCAAACGCTGCAACCTTTTCCTTCGCCGGAACCGGTGTTCTTCCTTCCATACGTGTGATGACAACACTCTGTGACACCTCCGGAAGTGTATATTCCAGATTCAGTGCCGCTGCTGCCCCGCAGAAGGAACTGACACCCGGGCAGGAATCATACGCAATTCCCAGTTCATCCAGATGATCCATCTGTTCCCGGATTGCACCGTACAGACACGGATCACCTGTATGCAGCCGAACCGTCATCTTCTGTTCCCATTCTGCCTGTTCCATCACTTCCAGAACTTCTTCCAGTGTCATCTTCGCACTGTTATATATCTCGCATGTCTCCTTTGTACTCTTTAACAGCCCCGGATTCACCAGTGATCCCGCATAGATCACCACATCAGCCTGCTCCAGATAACGCTGTCCACGGACCGTGATCAGATCTTCGGCTCCCGGACCTGCTCCCACAAAATGTATCATTTTCCGACTCCTTCCTGTCCTGCAAAGAACCTGCTACCAGCAACTTCTCCTGCATACTCTGGTATCTATTGTATATGTCGTTCTTTTCTGAATCTTTCTATCAGTTCTTCTGCTTTTTCTGTCTTTCCAAGGATTCCGTATACATTGGAAAACGTGACCGCTCCCACCTGTATCTCTCCTTTCCCCCGGTAGTTCAGATATTTCTCCATACGCATCATGATTTTTTCCATAATGCGTGTTCGTTCTTCCTCGCTGCATTTCTCCAATGCATCATCCGTCGTCACACAGTCAAGAAATTCGACTGCCTTCTCTCCGGCAATTCCCGCTCTCAATGCGGCCGTGGCGAATAAATCCATCCGACAGTCTGCCCATCTGGAATGGGTATTCATGATTCCGCCGGATACCTTGATCAGTTTCCCGATATGTCCGACCAGCAGGACACCTTTACAATCCTGTTCTACCGCCATATCTATGGTCTGACCAATATAGTTACTACATTTTACCACATCATTTTCTTCTATACTATACTGTTCTTTCAGAAAATCCAATCCGTAATTACCCGGTGCAATGATCAGATACCTGTACTTTTCCGCAAGGCATACCTTCATCTCTACTTCAATGGTATCGATCAGCGCCTGTTCACTCATCGGATTCACAATACCGGTTGTCCCAAGTATTGAAAGTCCTCCTTCTATTCCAAGTCTTGGATTAAATGTTTCTTTTGCCAGTCTTGCCCCTTCCGGAATCGAAATCTCTACATCAATTCCACCGGTATAGCCAACCTCTTCACAGGCTTCTTCTACTTCTTTTCTTATCATCTGCCTTGGCACACGGTTAATTGCGGCTTCTCCCACCGGCTGATTCAGTCCGGGCCTGGTCACTCTTCCTACCCCGATCCCGCCATCAATATGAATCTGTCCTGTTTCAGAAAGCCTTACCTGACTGTAAACCAGTACTCCATTCGTGATATCCGGATCATCTCCGCTGTTTTTTTTGACCGCACAGGATACCATATCCGGCAATTCCCTGCCTGTATATTTTCTCTGTATATCCGTGATATCCAGCTGCAGCTTTTCTCCCTGCGGCAGTTCTACCGACACCTGCTCTACTTTTTCACCTGTAAAAAGCATCTGCATTGCTGCCCTCGTTGCAGCCTGTGCACAGGTTCCGGTTGTATACCCTTTTGCTAATTCTTTTTTCGGCATATGGACTCCTTTCCATCAGGAAGCGAGGTTTTGGCTTTTTTAATATCCCCTGACGCAAAAATGGAGGACTGCAGTTTTCTACATTCCTCCACCAATTTTAGCGTTTTCATACTTACATGTCAAATTATCTGTATGACGGTTCTCCACTTATTCGTTACCATTTTTGTTCTTACATTCTTGTTCCCATGCTTTGATTTCACCGCATGCAATCTTCATTCCCGAATCTCCGGACGGCTGGGTCTTGAAGTCATCCGGCATCTCATGAAGTACGATTGTCCGGCCGGGTATCAACCGCTTAATGCATTAAATAGCAACTCTACTGAATAAACATCGCATCCCCAAATGAAAAGAACCGGTACCTCTCCTTCACAGCCTCTTCATAAGCCGCAAGCACGTGCTCCCGTCCTGCAAGCGCAGATACCAGCATGATTAATGTAGATTCTGGAAGATGGAAGTTCGTGATCAGACAATCCAGTACTTTGAATTTATAGCCCGGATAGATGAATATCTGTGTCCATCCACTCTTCGCTTCCAGATGTCCATTCTCATCTGCTGCCGATTCTACCGTTCTGCAGCTTGTCGTTCCGACGCAGATAACACGGTGTCCCGTCTCTTTTGCACGATTGATCTTCTCAGCCGCTTCTTCATCGATCATGAAGAATTCCGAATGCATATGATGCTCGGTAATCTCATCCACTTTTACCGGACGGAATGTTCCAAGCCCCACATGAAGTGTAACTCTCGCAATATCCACACCTTTTGCCTTAATCTCTTCCAGAAGTTCCGGTGTAAAATGCAGTCCTGCCGTCGGTGCTGCTGCCGAACCTGTGTGAGTTGCATATACCGTCTGGTAACGGTTCTTATCCTCCAGCTGGTGTGTGATATATGGAGGCAGCGGCATCTGGCCAAGCTGGTCTAAGATTTCTTCAAAAATTCCGTCGAAATCGAATTTGATCAGACGGTTTCCTTCTTCTACCACATCAATGACCTCTCCCATCAGAAGACCATCACCGAAACTGATCTTTGCTCCGACTTTTGCTTTCTTACCTGGTTTTACCAGCGTCTCCCATACGTTATTTTCTTTTCTCTTCAATAATAATACTTCGATTTTGGCATTGGTCTCTACTTTGGAACCAATCAGTCTTGCCGGAATAACCTTTGTATCATTGATTACCAGACAGTCTCCCTCATGCAGATACTCTGTGATTTCTTTAAATACATGATGGGAAAAAGCCCCGGTCTCCTTGTCAAGGACAAGAAGTCTGGAGCTCGAACGATCCTCAAGCGGATCCTGTGCAATCAGTTCTTCCGGCAATTCATAATAAAAATCCTGACGTTTCATAATTATGAATTCCTTTCCCTTTTATTCTTTACGTATCTTTTTCTGATATGTTTTCATTTACAGTTGCATTTGAAGCTATTTCTTTTTCTGATTTATTTTCTACCAGACGATAGCCATTATACACTGGTTTTCCCAGTTTCTCAACTACTGAACTCTGTGTATTTTCTGTTTTTTTCAATTCCCGTATCCCAGACTCTTTCATTTGGACATTTTCCTGCGTTTTTGACAGCTCACCCTCTGATGTCTGCGGTTTCTGCTCTTCTACATTTGGCTTTTCACATTCTGGTACAACTGTTCCCGGTTGCGCCATCCATGCTTTTATCTTCTTCTGATAGACCACTCTGGTATCACAAAGCAGGTCATGAAATCCACGTTTTTCCGAATCAATTCCTGCAACAATATAACCGATATTCACCGGAAGGCTACATAAGAATCTTCCAACCGTCTCGCGGTACACCACATTGAACAGTGTCAGCTTCTCTTCCGGATTTTTTGAAACTACCCGAAGATTCATCGCTTTCTTTCCAAGTGTCGTTCCTGTCAGATAGGTAAATGCAATAAAATACAACACTTTCAGAGCATACAGTACGATATCTTTCAACGAATAATGAAACAGGATATCCGTTCCCGTTATCGCACCGCCGCCAGCCAGTGAGATACCTGCAAATATCAGCCGCACGATCAGGAGGCCTGCAAATACTACCACACTGTCGATCATATAAGCCGCCATCCGCACCCAGAACCCTGCATACTCCAGATTTCCACTGGCACAGCAACTGTTCTGTCTGGCTAACTTCTCCTGATTATCGTAACTGTTCTGCATAGTACATCGGCACCCCGCTTTCTACACTTTTGGCGGTTTCCGTCAGAACCTGCGCTTCTGACTTCGGAACTAATGATTCTGCTTTGGAAAACAGCGACTGCAAAAGTCCTTCATCTGATTCCATCTCATAAAATGTAGATGTTCCAAGTTTTTTGCTCATCGCATCTTTCATATCCGGATACAGACTGATCTCATCGATCAGACCGTTGTTCTTCGCCTGCTTTGCAGTATAAGTTCTTCCGTCTGCCAGTTTCTTTACATCCTCCACTGACATATCACGGCCGTCTGCCACGATATTCACGAATTCCTCATAAGCTTCATTGATCTGATCCTGATAAATAGCAATCTGCTCGTCCGTAAATTTGCTGCTGTCCTTATTCTTTCCGCTCGTGATACTTACATAACGGATTCCAAGCTTTTTATACAGCCCGGACATATCATATCCTGACATGATCACACCGATGGAACCGGTCGTTGTATTCGAATTTGCATAGATTTTATCCGATGCCATAGACACCATATATCCACCGGATGCCGCATAATGTGCCATATAATCCCAGATCGGACGTTTTGTTGTCTCTTTATATTCTTTCAGTTTCTGATACAGTTCTTCGGATTCATAGACAGTTCCTCCCGGAGAATCTACATACAGAAGAACTCCTTTATTGTTAGAATCATCCATCAATTCATCGATATAATTCATCGTTGAATCATGCTGATATCCGCTGGATGCCTCCAGTGCACTGCTTCCACTCTGTTCCTGGATCGTACCTTCTACTCTTACGATTGCAATATAATCTTCAGACGGTGGATTAAACTGATACGAACCTCCGAGATTAATTATATCATCTGCACTGCTCTGAAGCAGATTTTTTGAAATTGTATTGGTAAATACGCTGGCAGCACTGACTCCAACGAACAGTGCTGCCGCTACTACCAGACCTATGATCTGTTTTTTCTTCATACGTAATCCTCTTGCTCTTTTTACCGAGCTTTTATCTGATATGAATGAATGTTTTTTTATTTACGAAGTTCGATTCCCATACCCTCGAGTGCCTTTAAGATACGGTCCATAGCTGCAGATACATCTGCATCTTCCAGAGTCTTATCCTTTGCACGGAATACGATAGAATATGCAACAGATTTGAATCCTGTTTTAATCTGAGCACCTTCGTAAATATCGAACAGTGAATAGCTTTCCAGATATTCACCGCCCTTGCTTTCGATCACATCTTCAATCTGTCCTACCAGAATCTCTTTTGGCATTACCATACTGATGTCACGTGTCACTGCAGGAAATTTTGCAATTCCTGTATATTTACGATCAAATGTTGCTCTTGCTACGATCTCTGGCATATCGATTACTGCAATGTAGGCTCTTGTTCCGATTCCATAGTTATCTGCAACTTCCGGATGTACTTCTCCAAGATATCCGACTACTACACCATCATAAATGATGTTTGCCTGACGTCCCGGGTGAAGGAATGATTTTCCTGCATTCGGATCGTATTTTTCTTTCTTATGAAGTCCTACTTTATCGAAGAACTCTTCTACGACACCCTTCATAGTGAAGAAGTCGCCTTCGCCATACATACCAAGTGTGAACTGTACTCTTTCATCCGGCAGTTCTGTAAGTGGAAGTGCCTTTGGAAGATAAATGTTAGCCAGTTCGTATAATTTTACGTCTTTATTTCTTCTGTTATAGTTTGTTGCAAGTGATGTCAGCATACCATTCAAAGAAGATGTACGCATGATACTATAATCTTCTCCCAGTGGGTTCATGATCGGAATAGCCTTACGAAGATCAGAATCTTCCGGAAGCAGAAGCTTGTCAAATACCTTCGGGCTTTCGAATGAATATGTCATTCCCTGGCTGAATCCGCAGAACTCAGCGATATCACGTGCAACCTGCTCTACTCTTAACTTGAATGATAATTTTCCTGTTGTAGCTTCTCCACTTGGAAGTGTGGTCGGAATGTTATCATATCCGTAGAATCTTGCAACCTCTTCCGCAAGGTCGGCGATGCGGAATAAGTCATGACGGAAAGTAGGTGCGATGACTTCGCTTGTCTCTTCATCGAATTCCAGATCGATCTTCTTGAAGTATCCGATCATTTCTTCTTTAGAAATGCCTGTTCCAAGCAGCTTGTTGATCTTTTCCGCATCAAATGGTACTCTTACAGGCTCTTTCTTCTTGCTGTATACATCAACCATTCCTCCGACAACTTCACCGGCTCCCAGCTCTTCGATCAGCTGGCATGCACGGTCAATGGCTGCCTCTGCATTATTTGGATCCAGACCCTTCTCGAATTTACCGGATGCATCGGTACGAAGTCCGATCTTCTTGCTTGATTTACGGATGTTGGTTCCATCAAAGCAAGCTGCTTCGAATAACATTGTCTGAACATCGTCTGTGATCATAGAGTTTTCTCCACCCATGATACCTGCGATACCGATGGATTTCTTACCGTCACAGATCATCAGTACAGATTCATCCATCTCTCTTTCCTGTCCGTCAAGAGTTGTGAATTTCTCACCTTTTTCTGCAGTACGCACTACAATTTCTTTTCCTTCGATCGTATCAAGGTCATATGCATGCATTGGCTGTCCGTATTCTTCCATTACATAGTTTGTAATATCAACCAGGTTGTTGATCGGGCGGATTCCTACAGAAGCCAGACGTCTCTGCATCCATTTTGGAGATGGTCCGATCTTAATGTTCTTTACGATTCTTGCACAATATCTTGGGCAAAGTTCCGGATTCTTAACGGTTACTTTGATATAATCTGCTGCATTCTCATCATTTCCTGTTGGTGTGACAACAGGTGGATAGAACGCTTTATTAAATGTAGCTGCTGCCTCTCTTGCAACACCGAGAACGCTATAGCAGTCTACTCTGTTATTTGTAATCTCATATTCTGTGATTGTATCTCTTAAACCGAGCTTTTCAACTGCGTCATCTCCAGGCCTTGCGTCTCTTACTGAACCCGGGCAGTTAAATACATAAATTCCGTCTTCAGGAGCTTCTGAATACTGATCTCTGCTTGCGCCGAGCTCTTCGATTCCACACATCATACCGTTAGATTCAATACCACGAAGCTTACCCTTCTTGATCTTGATTCCATCTTCATATGTATTAGGATCGCCGTGAGCTGCTGCAACCTTACCACCGCTGAGTACAACAGGTACAAGCTGACCAACTTCTACATTTGTTGCGCCTGTTACAATCTGTGTAGTCTCTGTTCCGATATTTACCTGGCAAATCTTAAGCTTATCTGCATCAGGATGCTTTTCAATGCTTACGATTTCACCAACTACAATATTTTCAAGATTTTTATCTAATCTCTTATAATTCTCTACCTTAGTACCTGAAAGAGTCATTGCATCAGTATAATCCTTATCTGATACATTCTCTAATCCTGGAACTAAAGCGCTTAACCATCTCTTTGAAGTCTCCATATATATTCCTCTTAATTCTGCATTTATTACTAAATCAACGATTACAAAATGTAATCATTTACGGTCAATTAAAACTGCTTTAAGAATCTTACGTCGTTTTCGTAAAGTAATCTCATATCGTCAATTTCATATTTTAAAAGTGCAATTCTCTCAAGACCGATACCAAATGCAAAACCTGAATATTTTGATCTGTCCACATTACATCTGTCAAGAACGTTAGGATGAATCATTCCACAACCGAGAATTTCAATCCAGCCTTCACCCTTGCACATTCTGCAGCCCTTGCCGCCGCATTTGAAGCATGTGACATCCATCTCTGCACTAGGCTCTGTAAATGGGAAATGATGAGGTCTGAACTTAACCTTTGTATCCTCACCGAACATCTTCTTGGCAAATGCTTCAAGTGTTCCCTTAAGGTCAGCAAATGTAATTCCCTCATCAATTACCATACCCTCAACCTGGTGGAAGCATGGTGAATGTGTTGCATCAACTTCGTCAGATCTGAATACTCTTCCCGGAGCAATCATTCTGATAGGAATTTTACCTTTTTCCATCTCACGAACCTGAACAGGTGATGTCTGTGTTCTAAGAACAATCTTGTCATTAATATAGAATGTATCCTGTTCGTCCTTTGCAGGGTGATCTGCAGGAATGTTAAGAGCTTCAAAGTTATAGTAGTCATATTCTACTTCAGGTCCGAATACAACCTTGTATCCCATTCCTGTGAAGATTCTTTCGATTTCTTCTAATGCAACCTGGTTAGGATGCTTGTGTCCTCTTTCAGTTTTCTTTGCAGGAAGTGTAACGTCGATAGTCTCTTCCTCAAGCTGCTTCTGTCTGAGTTCTCTCTTAATACGGTTTGTTGTTGAAGAAA
>OLVZ01003048.1_pt1 | contig 11409 bp, 8 predicted proteins | sample 1673341 | NCBI WGS metagenome assembly OLVZ01 (sample SAMEA3178944, study PRJEB25190) | human gut metagenome | biome: human gut; feature: human-associated habitat; material: faeces | place: Austria | collected 2013 | reverse complement strand
CCCTTTCCGTCGGCATTGGTCAGCACATAGCGTGCGCGGTCCAGCTTATAATCCATTGCCAGTTATTATGTACAGTTTGGTAGTTTTTCATCATGGATTCACTGGTGGCAAGAATTTCTGAATGTATTTCTTCCAACAGGTATCGACCGGTTTGGGCGATGCTTTTACCACTGGCGGCAGGCGAAAGTATGACACTGAATATATGCGTGGAGTATTTCTTATGATTATAAATTCCGAAAGTCTGCGGGAGTGCTGCGCTCAAGGCTGTGAGATCGGAAAGGAGAGCGACATCTTGTTCGCGTTCGCTTCCGTCTTCAATGATACAGTCATTCAGTAAATCGGGAAGATTATTGTACAAACTTCGGGGAAATAAAGGAGTTCCCTTCCGGAATTCCTCTCCCAACCAATAGGCTTCGTCGTCGGCATCGGAATTTTCTGTAGTACCATAAGGTCTTTTTGTCCTTATGTCCTTTTGAAAGGAGGGCTCATTGGCTGAGGTGGAAGTGAATGCATGTTCATTAACTTGTTTGTATCCAGACGATAAAACACTTGTTAGCTCTTCGGGACGAAAATCCGTGTGTTCGAAAAATGCGGTAAGTTCGCGTAATATGCTTTCTTGGGGATAGTGCCGACGGCAGGCTTCACAGGCAAGTTTGAAGACGTTGGAATGGCGTTGACCGGCTGTTAGCGGATGAAAGAAAATATAGGACGAAATAAATTGGGAGATTTCTTCTTCAGATACATTTTCCGGTTCTTCTTTCACAGGCGGTTCCAGAACAAATGCCTGATAAAGACTGGCAATATAACCGTTGGGGGAATAGCTGAAATAACAGAGGCGGCTTTCATCTTTACACGCCGGATCGCTTTCCAATCCGAGCAACTGGTTGTAATAACGGCTCACCAGTTGTTGCCCCTCACGATGGCGGCCTTCGATACCTTCCACATAGGCGAAGACTTTCACACCGTCGGTCGGACTTTCTATTGCTGCCACCGTATGAGGATCTGCCGCGCATCGTTGAATAACTTCCAGACGATTGGCTACATGGTCGTAATCAAGCCCGACAATATGGCTGGGGAGCAGAAAATGTTTGATGGCATGCGCTCCGTCAAATGTGCCCGCCGGAGTGAAGCAGGGGAGTTGACTCTTCAATTTCTGTGCGGCGGCATGGTCTCCTTCCGCATGATATCGGCGGATAGAGTTGATAATCGTTGCATAAACAGGATGAATACACATGATGATGACCTCAAGGAAAGACATGACTTGGGGCTTTTTTGAATACACGTTTTTGTAAACTGAGACTTTGATTTCTTCTAAGACTTTCATATAAAATTGTTTTTGTAGGATTGCGCTACCTGATTATCAGATAACGGGAACAAAGGTCGGGATATTAAAAATAGGGTTGCTTCCCTATGTGGATAGTACTTGATAAAGCAAATAAAAAATGAAATATTATAATTTATTAATCATCGAGTGACATGGCAAAAGAAAAACAGGAACCTTATGAGTTCTTAAGCAATTTGGTATTGGCTTTAATGGATACGGATCGTATTTTTAGTAACAATTTTTTCATAAGCGAATTAGCTATCTCTCCTAAAACATTAGGGGAGATAAGGCGGGGAGAGGATATGTGCATTTATCAGTATGTACGGGTGATCCGGTGTATGACGAAATATCTTCATTTAATCATTCAAATGGATATGTTGCTGAAGGAGTTAAGAATCGTACTGTCTTCCCATTGTGACTTGGTGGTCGCTACGGTTCCGCACCGTTCTTGCGGAACTTGTCAGCCGACAGAGTGGGTGGCAGTGATGCATTGGGATGGAGTGAAATTGTGATGTGGAAGTTGACAAGCCGGAGTTTTTTGTCACTAACCTATTTGTTATTCAATATTTTGTATAAATTTGTAGAATAAATAATCAATCTATCGAATATGTATATGTTAAGCACAATAATCTCTCAAACTGGTGAATGCAATGCACAGCACGCGACAGACCCTTGTTTTTTAAATCAATGGGGGTATTCTACCCTTTTGTTAATCATTATCGGGATAGGTTTAGTATACCTGCTTTTTAAGAAACGGAAATTCTTGGTGGATAACCTGAAATGGATTGCAGGTACAGTATTTATTGCAGGTTTCCTGATATATTGGTACGCTTTCAATGAGGGAGGGAGTGACAGTAATTCGATAGCATTGGCATTTAGGTCTGCTCTGTCTTCTATGGAAATGTTCGCTTCGCATTCCGATCTTTTGGAGGTTCCTAAAGAACTGCATCATGATCCTTTCTACATGACGATATTTTCTGTGATACATTTCCTGGCCGTTATAGTGAGTGCGGTTTTTATCATCAAACTGTTAGGATTCAGATTCATCTCATGGGTGCGGTTATGTGTGGCGAATCTTCCAAGTAAGAAGAAATGCCGGCTGTTTATTTTCTGGGGTGTCAATGATAATGCGATATTGCTGGCTGACAGTATAAGAAAAAAAGCGGCAGAGCCAAAGGGGAAGAATGAAGAAGGATGGGAGAATTGCAAGTTCATTTTTGTGAGGTTGCTTTCTGCTAATGAAAGCAGTTCTCATGGCCGGTTCACATTCAGTCATTTCTTTAATTCGTCTCATGACGGAACTGAAAAATTCATAGAAAAGATAGAAGAGCTTGACGGCATACTGGTTAACTCTAAATTTGGAATTACAGGCCGGGTTATAGATAAAGTCAAATCGGAATTTGATTTATACAAATATCTCGGATTGAGGAGATTGGGAAACCTAATCAAGAAGTACCCGCAGGCAACTTTCTATTTTTTGTCTCCCAATGAAGAGCTGAATCTGGAGGCGGTGTCTGTTTTTAAGGAAATAGCGAAATGTAAAGAAGACAGAGTCCATAATCAGGTTCAGATTTATTGCCATGCGCGTAAGAACAACCAGAACCAGAAGTTGGAAATATGTGATGGGTTGAAACATCAGATTCATATCATCGACTCGTCTAATCTTGCTGTATTGCAATTAAAAAAGAATGTAAGGAATCATCCCGTGAATTTTGCAGATGTCGATACTTCGAAGGCTTGTGTAAAGAAACCTTTTACGTCGATGATTATTGGTTTTGGAGAAACCGGGCGTGACGCATTTCGTTTTCTATATGAGTTTGGGGCATTGATCGATGCAAATGGCAATAGGAATCCTCGAAAAATATATGTGGTTGATGAACATATGGATGAATTGAAAGGTGATTTTTTAATGAAAGCACCTGCCTTGAAGGAGAGGAAAAATGAGTTGGAATGGTGTGAAGAAATGTCTATCCATTCCGAACGTTTCTGGGAAAAACTCTCTGAAATCATTCATGATCTAAACTATGTTGTAATTGCTATAGGAAATGATAATGAAGGGATGGCATTGGCGATTGATCTCTACGAATATGCCTATCGATATAGGAAGGATTGTTTCAATGACTTTAGGATTTATCTGCGCGTCAATGGAAGTTGCAACACCATTCAGCTGAAGCAAATAAAAGAGTATTTTAATATTTATGGCAATACCCGGAATGTAATCATAACTTTTGGAGCGAAGGAAGAAATATTCTCATACGATGTGGTATCGACAGATGTGCTTGAAGTATTGGCAAAGGAATTTTATTATGCATATCAGAAAATTATGATTGACGCAATGCCTGGAACGAATGAGAAGGAAATTGAAGAGAAGAAGAAAGCGAAGGAAAGCCTGAAGCAAACAGCGGAAGAAGAATGGAATGCGCGTAGAGAGGCATTGCGGGACAAACATAGCTTGGATGCACAAATTAAATTGGCTTATCAGGAAGAGCAGGATAGGGCTAACGTATGGCATATCGATACCAAAAAGTTTTTAGCCGGGGCCATGGGAGAGGATGGCAAAGATAATAAGGAAAGGTTGAAAGAAATGGTTGAACTGACGCAGCGTGAAGCCCATACATTGAACTATTCTAAGGTTTGTGATGTTGTTTCCAGTACATTATTTGATAATTTGAGTAAGTGCGAACATTTGCGTTGGAATGCATGTATGGAACTGCAAGGATTTGTAACGTGTGACGGAGATAAAGATTTTCAGCAGAAGAAGCATAAATGCATCGTCGATAATGATGTTTTAAGAAGTAAATATCCGGAAACCATCCCTTATGATCAGTGTGTGGTTGAGCTAAGTTTTAGATTGAAAAAGAACTGAAAATTGTTCTGCTAATATATAAATAATGAATCATAAAATGAAAGAGTATATTCCCAATCCGGTGGATACAGGACATATCCAACTCCCGAAGGAGTTGGAATACCTGGTAGAAGAGATGGCTAAGAATGTTCATGAAGTCTGGTCGAAAACCAGAATAGAACAAGGTTGGACGTATGGAAAAAAGCGGGATGATGTGCTGAAGCAGCATCCGTGCCTGGTTCCGTATGAAGAATTACCTGAAGAAGAAAAGGTGTACGACAGAAATTCTTCGGTGGAAACCTTGAAACTGATTATGAAACTAGGGTTCAAGATCTCGAAGGATGAGGAATAGGCGCTCTGCCTGCATCCAACAAGATAAATGGTGCCCAATATTTACTGTCTGCATATCCGTTCTCACGAAGGTACTGTTGTGCTTTGATAAGAGCCTGTCGTTCGGATAACCCTGAAATGATGTTCTCATAGAATTTAGTCATGAGAAGCATGGAGGCCTGGTCGTCAACAGCTGAAAGTGTCATGAGGATGGTTTGTACTCCTGCATTTTTGAAGCCTCGTTGAAGACCGAAAAGACCATCCGCACCAAGAGTACCTTGACCGGTGTTGCAGGCAGAAAGAACAACCATACGACAACCGCGGAGGTTTAGTACACTGATCTCATCTGCACGGAGCAGTCCGTCGTTATTCTCTTCCGTGGCATTGGCGCCGGACATAATCAGGAAGCAATGCTTCATCGCATCATCGGCTTCACGTCGCTTCAATTCTTTATAGTCTCCGTGAGTAGCTATGTGAATTAACGAAACAGCTTTGCCGTCGAGTGCCCGGAACTGCTTTTCCGTTCCGTTTTCACCTACGAATAGATTGGTTTTAATCTTCTTTTTTTTCAACAGGGAATTTACGTTATTTACTTCATTGAGCGTATATGGTAACTCATGATACCCATTCTGTCCGTTACGGAATTTCCCGGAGTTATGATCTGTAGAAACAATATTGCGGACTTTGGTTGAAGCCATTTCGTAGTCCAATCCTCCGAAAAGTGCGGCTGATGAGTAGTTCTGCGAAGCTCTGTCGAGTGCGATTTCTTTTGTTGACGATAAACGATAGACGGCTTTCCGGAATGCTAACGGCAGGTTACCCGCTCCATACGGAAGATATTCTACAGGCAACTGGTGAAGTATCCCGTCAGGTGAAAAATAAATGGTATCTGCTTTGCTGATATATTCATCCAGCGCTTTCCAGAAATGTGCCCCGTTTTCGGTTGCGGTGAAAGCCGTAGGCGATTGCATCTCTTTCAATAGCAATTTCTGACTCATTAACTTGATTGCGGTGGGAGACGCGTCGCCCGGACGAAGTACGAAAGCGGTCAGATGTTTGTCCGGAGCTAGTAATTCATCGTCTATGAGAGCAAATTCTATGGCGATGGAGTTTCCATGCAGATGCTTTTGTACGTCTTGCCATTTGACGGAAAGATAACGGGTATAGTCGCCGAAATCAGTAGACTTTCGCATCAGGTTCAGTTGCAACTGTTCATACTCCTCTTTCTGGCGGATGATATTTTTCTGTGCTTCCGTCTGATTGGTTGCATTCGGGAGTTCACTTTGCATGGATAAAATTTGTTCCGCCATAAGGGCAGCCTTGTTGTATTGGTCGAGCAGAGACTTATCTCCCGAAGCGCGGATCAGAGACTCCAGTTCAATAGACGAATTAAGCATAATACCTTTCGAAAACAATAATGCATCGTAACCTAACCGGGCAAAACGTTGTTTTTGTTCAGGCGTACCTGTTGCGGCGATATTGGCTGCACGGAGGGGAATACTGTCCAGTGAGGAACGGATATCCTTCCAGAATGCCAGGCGTTCATCGGCTTTCGAGAGACGGAAAAGATTACGCAGTGCGGTTGTTTCGCCGGAGAGGAAAGGTTCCATATAGGCTAATGCCTTGTCGGTCTGTCCTTGGGTATAATAGATATCGGCGATAGTCCCTAATGCGGAGACATACATCAACCCGTCTTCTCCCCATTGCAGGCGATAAGCATCCAGTTGTTCAAGACTCTCTTTTAATAGCCTGTTTAAAACCGCCATTCGCTGACGTTCCGCATCCTGTTCTGTCTGTCTGGCGGCTGTCTCATTGCCCATCATGGTGTGGCAACGATTCAGACTGCTAAGTGCATCCTGATATTTTACATCACTACCGGGAAGAACTTTGTAAATGTCTGCAGCCTGTTGGTAGTTTGCTGCCGATTCTGCATATTGTTTCTGTCGGTATAAGATACTTCCTCTGGAACGGAGAATTTCCCCCATCTTGTCTGACTTATCACCCGTCGGAAGCTGTTTTTCGGCTTTTGCAAGTATTTCGAGGGCTTTTCCATACTCCTTGGTAAATCCATAATTACGGCATAATGCAATGGAGGTGTCTACATATTTGTCCAGTCTGTCCGGCAACATCTGTGCATAAACCGACAGTGCCTGGTTGAGCATACGATTGGAGGCCTCATACTTGGCTGCAATGCTATAATTGAGTCCGCCCAGATAAGACTCCAATGCAAATTTAGCCTGTTCGGCAGGATTGTTGCGAAGGATGTCTGCTGCCAGTTCGTAGTATTCGCCGGCGGATGCGTGATCTTGTATTCCGGAGAGAAATTGCGCATAGTAGTGGCGTACCTTAAAAACGATCTCCTTATGGGTATTCACATCGCATTTCTTTAAAGCATCCAGAAAATGTGCCCTTGCCTTGTCGTTGTCACCTATACTGGCAAAATACTGGGCGCGCTCGGTCAGGCAACCGGGCTCGTCGCAAGGCTTTTCCAGTTCTTTTTTATTGTGAGCTTCTGCCAATTTCATATATTCCAATACTTTCGGCTGATTGTTCAATTCCAGATAGATGGACGATATCCAATTGAGAAGTTGCTCGTATTCTTTTGAATCGTCAGGAAAGATATTGAAGGCCTGTTCATAATAAGTTACCCCTACGTCTTTACGTTCCGACAGGTAGTACAACGAACCTATCTGCTGGAGTTGACGGGCTACTGAAAGGGACTTTTCGCCATACCTCTTTTTACTGATGGCTATTTCTTCTTCTACGATGGCACTTGCTTTATCCATTTCTCCTAAAGCTATGTAGCAGCGGGCGAGATTGAGATGAAACATGGATGCCTGTTCGGGACGAGGCTGAATGCGACTGCACAGTTTCCATGTCTTGCTGTGAATTTCTGTTGCTTTATGATAGTCTTTTGCAACAGTCAGGTAGTAGAGTCCTGTGTTGTTCAGGGAGGAAATATATTTGATATCTGTTTCACCCAGTATGGTCTTGCGCATATCTGCTGCCATTTGTGTATAGGTTAGTCCTTCGGGACGCTCCAGATTCAGATAACAGCGGCCTAAAATGTGCAGGCAGGTAGCACGTTCCGCACTCTGTGTCTTTCCCGTTTTGACATATAATTCGTCCGCTTGTTTCAGTTGGGTAATGGCGGTTGTGTAATCTTGTTTACTTTCTAGTTTTTGAGCTTCTTCAACCAGTAGGTCGGCTTGGCTTGCAGTCTGTGAATAGGCTGTCAGACACAGACAGGCTAATAGAGATAGAATGAATTGTCGCATATAATAGAAATTTTAGTGGATTAAAATAAGATCAAGGCAAAGCTCCCGTCTCTCTTGCTTCTATTGGTGATCGAGACGATGATTTTATACCGCTCGTCCGAGCTAACCTTTTCTTTTCGGAAAGGAAGCCCTTTCCGGACGCTGTCATTACATTTGTATTCCCGTTCACTTTTCGATTGATAACCGATTGTCTTTATTTTCCAACTGAAAGAACGGTTCACCTCTGCCACACAGCCTATCTGCGAGGTTCCCGAACAGCTCGGAATCTCGAAAGTACAGGTCTGACCGGCAGCCACCATTTTGGTATCTAATCTTACTTTGTTGGCGGAATCCTTATCACCTCTCATCCTCGCTTCTGCTGCATACTTGTCCGCAATTTCATAGATTGTTTCATTATCAACGCAGGCTTGAATAAATTCGTAATCAAAGACCAGATGTCCTTTCAGGCTCAAGACATCGCCCTGAGTTTGTTTGACGGTTAATGGGATAGGGGCTGCATCACGCAGCGTTTTGCTTACTGCCAGCAGTTGCTCACCACTGGCAAAGCCGCCTTCCAATGCTTCACATGCTTTCTTACAGGCGTCGAACACCATTTCAAAGGGTGTCGTTGTCTGTGCATTGACACTTATTTGCCCTCCGATGGAAAAAAACAGGAGGATGAATACTCTGAAAATAGTTTTCATGCTCATTTTTATTCTGCATTCATTGTGTTATTGAATAGGATTAAGTACCACACGAAATCCGATATGTGGTTCTGATGTATCGTAAGTCTGTACGCTGCGATGGCGAATGTCCATATCACGTTCGTTGGCCAGGTAGCTGCCTCCTCTCACAATCTTTTTATGGTGTCCGGGATTTTCTGCCGGACCTTGGGGATCTGTGACCCGTGTATTTTCATACCGGTTCATCCAGTCCGTACACCATTCGGCGGCGTTGCCTGACATGTCGTATAAGTCGAACCCGTTTTCGTGTTTCTCACCAACGGGATGCAAGCGTTCATTGGCATTGGAGGCGTAGTAAGCTACATCACGAATGTTGTCTGAACCGGCATAAGGATAACTTTCGCCTCCGGTGGCTGCATATTCCCATTGCGCCTCCGTAGGGAGGGAAAAAGGTAAACCGGTGAGCTTGTTCAGCTCCTTGGTGAAGGCTTCGGCATCATTCCACGTTATATGTGTCATAGGCAGCATGCCTTTTTCCGTAACAATGGAGTCATTCATAACGGCATACCACAGCGAGCGTGTTACTTCGTATTTACACATATAATAATCGGAACTCAATACAACGGTGTGCTGTGGTGAGTCATACCCTTTTCCTGTAGCTTTTCCCATGATGAATTCTTTTTTTTTGGCCGGAATCAGCAGCATATTGTTCATCATGTCCACCAGGGAGCGGAGCTGGGGCAGTGTGATCGTAGGATTCCATTTTACGTCTACCCATTCTTTCTCTCTGTCTTTTATATCCCTGTTTCCGGTGTTGTTCACGGAGGCGCGTCCGTCATTCCGGAGCGCGTTGAATTCATGCAGGATAGAGTCGCACGTCGATTTCAAAGAACTGTCCGGGTGTTTCTTTATGAAACTACTGTAATCGTCATAAGTGCGACACTCCTTGAATTCCAGTTTTTGTTCTGCCGTTCTTTGGATGGAAGTATAAGTTTTGCTTCCTGCTACTATTAATAATAGGGCAATGAAAGTCATCATAAGCCATTTGGCAGATACATAAGAAGGCTTTGACAACATTTGCTTCAGGAGGTCACCTTTTATATCTTTGAATCGGGCTACCCGTGAGTTGCTGTAAAATACAGCTTGAAAGTCTTTCAATCCACTAATGTCCGGGGGGAGTTGCAGGGTAGCGAAATCATAGCTTTCACTTTCCTGCGGAGCAATCGGAATGATATTTATCTGTTTGGGGGTTCTACTTTGGCGACGTAACGCACGGCCTAATTCTATCCGGACAAAATCGATCTCTCCGGTACGGCTGATCTGTTTAATTTCTGTTTCAAACTCTTCATTGGTCAAGGACGCCATCCGTTCGTAGAAAGCCACTTCTTCCATGTCCCATGTTGCTTTTTCGCCTGCCTCAACCGCTTCTTCATTGAGTGGGCGGATCGTTGTAAACGTCTCCGGCACCATGAACATAATGAAGTCTTTACATTCATCAATGCGGCGAATCAACTCAACATCAAACCGACCGTTTAAATTGTCTTTGTCAAAGCTCACCCTTTTGCGGAATCCGGATTCTTCCAGCATCAGTTGTAGCATTTCAGGCTTGTCGCCCGAACATTTCTTACGGTAACTAATGAATATGTCGTAATTATGCTTGCTCATCAGCTGCTAAGATAATAAAAAGAAACAGATTTGTCAATCTTAATCGAAATTTATTTTTATCTTTGAAGTTCAGTAAACAGAAAAAAGAAATATATATGAAAAAAGTAATTTGCAGTGAGAAAGCTCCGGGGGCTATCGGCCCTTATAGTCAGGCGATAGAAGCCAATGGTATGGTATTTGTGTCCGGTCAGTTGCCTATCGATGCCGCTACGGGACAGATGGCGGAAGGCATAGAAGGACAAGCGCGCCAGTCGTTGGAGAATGTCAAACACATTCTTGAAGAAGCAGGATTGACAATGGGAAACATTGTCAAAACTACTGTATTTCTTCAGGATATGTCCCTGTTTGCAGGGATGAACGGTGTGTATGCCACGTATTTTGACGGAGCTTTTCCGGCACGTTCGGCTGTGGCCGTAAAGGCTTTGCCGAAGGATGCGTTAGTGGAGATTGAGTGTATCGCGGTTCGCTAACAGGTCAGCAACAATAAAGCTACTGCCTCCTACGAAGATAAAGTCTTCCGGGAGGCTTTTTTCTTGTGCCGCCTGCACGGCGGAAGGGACATCCGGGTAACAACTTCCTTGTAATCCGGCTTCAGAGGCAAGCCGTGAAAGTTCATTTTCGGGTAATGCACGTTTGACGCTGGCTTTCGTGAAGTAATATTCAGCGTCTTTGGGCAGCAATGCCAATACCCCATGTATGTCTTTGTCATTCACCATACCTATAATGAAATGCAACTTTCGGTAAGATTGCTGTTTCAACTGCTCTGTGATATAGGTGATACCACCTACATTGTGTCCGGTATCACATATCAGAGTAGGGGCGTCCTGCAATTTCTGCCAACGTCCCATCAGTCCGGTTAGTTCACAGACATGGGCAAAACCACTACGGACAGCTTGCTCACTCAGATTGTATCCGGCTTGTTGTAGCTGTGCGATGGCTGTGAGTAAAGTATGGGTATTCTTAGTTTGGTATAATCCTTTCAGTTCACATTCCAATCCGGGGTATTCATCTTTTTGGTTTTCTTCTGCAAAGAAAATGGGCGCATCCACTTCGCGAGCCTTTTTTGTAAATACAGGTTTTGTTTCGGGAGTAGTTTCTCCGATCACAACGGGTATTCCGCTTTTGATAATACCGGCTTTTTCGCTTGCTATCTTCTCTAATGTATTACCGAGGAACTGGGTATGATCGAAACTTATATTGGTGATAATACATAAATCAGGATGTATAATATTGGTACAATCCAGTCTTCCACCCAGTCCTACTTCAATAACTGCTACATCTCCATGTTCATTGGCGAAATAACGG
>OLVZ01003041.1_pt1 | contig 11437 bp, 7 predicted proteins | sample 1673341 | NCBI WGS metagenome assembly OLVZ01 (sample SAMEA3178944, study PRJEB25190) | human gut metagenome | biome: human gut; feature: human-associated habitat; material: faeces | place: Austria | collected 2013 | reverse complement strand
TCATGCCTTCGAACATTTCGGCATACATACGAGCCACTCGGGCGGGGGTATCTGCCAGTCCTTCTCTCTGCGGGTCGTCGCCCAGGGCGGTAAGTATGCCCCGGATATGTTCTTCTATCGCTTTCTGGTCGATTGCCATGGTTTTGCTCTCCTTTGTATTCTGTAGGAGAACCGCCGGCGACTCTTTTTTTAGGGTAACAGAATAAAAATTTTATGTCAATCCCCCTTCTTTCTATTCCCGTTCAGCGTACGCTTCTGCTATAATAAAGGCACCAACTGCAGAGAGAGGGAATTTGCCATGAAACATCGCTTTTTTGCTTTTTTACTATCAGGGCTCTTGCTTGTGAGCCTTACGGCCTGCGCCGGCGAGGGGAACTCTTCGTCTAAAAGCACCCCTTTGCCTTCCGAAAGCTCACAGCTTTCCTCTGAGCTTCTCAAGGAAGAGGACCCCACGCCACAACCCAGCCCCGCGCCGGCTTCCGCTGGGCCCACTGCCGCGCCTGAGAGCGTTTTTTCCGCGCCCGGGGCAGAGGAAGAGCTGCTGCAAATCACTATAAATGGGCAGGTGTTTTTCGCGGAGTTGGAGGACAATGCATCTGCCTCCGCTTTTGCGGAGATGCTTCCCATCTCTTTGATGATGAAAGAGACAGGGGAGAATACCATGGGCTTTGAGCTTCCTGCATCCCTGCCAGAGGACCCGGTGGAGAATTCCTCTGCGCTGCAGGAAGGGCAGCTCATTTTAGAAGGGGCCAGTGGTTTACGCCTGGTATACGGGGCTGCTTCTGCAGGCAGTTATACTCCCCTTGCCTTGGTCGAGGACCCGAAAGGAATGGAGCAGGCTCTGTCAGACGGTGAGGCAGAGGTGAGCTTTCAAATGGGAGGACAGTAAAAAAACGTCCGGCTATGCGCTTAAAAAACACGAAACTCCGGCGAATCACTTCGACGGAGCTTCTTACTTTAATTACTATTGAACAATATTCTAACAACGAATAACAATACTATTTATGTATAGAAAAATAAGTAGCAGCAAAGTCGCCTGACAATAAATCAATATTGCCGGTAAACTTTGTGCCACAACACAAGCAAAGCTTTTCCATCTTTTTACTATTTATGAAGTTAGAAACATTTTCGAACCATTCTCCTACCCCACGAGGAAAGAATAGCCTTTAATGAACGGCAGGTCTTCTGACTGACTCCCATCCCGAAGCCTTCCCGGTTTATAACCATAAACCAGTGGCAAAAGTAGTTTTCAGGATGTTGAAACGGAGCTTCACAGCAGCGGGACTGTCCGGGATTTTCACCCGATTCCCTTTTAATCCGTATCATCTGATTTGATCATACGAAACCGATCCGAAGACAAAATTAGACAAAAAAAGCATAGCGTGTATCTCTTTTCCAAGTTATTTTTTCACGTTAACACTTCCTTCAGAAGTTTTCCACATTATACACGAAAAGTTGAAAAAGATACACACTTTTGGACAACATTAAAACATGATAGTCATTTAAAGTTTTCCAATTACTCAAAATTTATAATTATATATCAGCGAATTGACATATTTTAACCACATAAAAGTTTTCCAAAAAGTTTACCATATTGTTATACTATATACTTTTGCAACTACAAAATTCACAAACCTCAATAATAAATTTATCATGATTCAGACAGTTATTAAACGTGATGGACGTATCGTTGGATTCAACGAAGAAAAGATAGCAACAGCTATCCGCAAAGCGATGTTGCACACAGAAAACGGGGAAGACCGGGAGCTGGTTCGCCAGATCACGGATCATATTTCTTTCAAAGGCGACTCGCAAATGACTGTCGAAGCCATCCAAGACGCTGTCGAGTTGGAACTGATGAACAGTAGCCGCAAAGACGTTGCACAAAAATACATAGCTTACCGCAACCAGCGCAGTATCGCCCGCAAAGCCAAGACACGCGATATGTTCCTGGAGATCATCAATATCAAATCCAACGACATCACCCGCGAGAATGCCAATATGAATGCCGACACGCCTGCCGGCATGATGATGAAGTTCTCCAGCGAAACGACCAAGCCGTTCGTCGACGATTACTTGTTGAGCGAAGAGGTCAAGGAGGCGGTAGAAAACAACTATCTGCATATCCATGATAAAGACTATTATCCGACCAAGAGCCTCACATGCGTACAACATCCGTTGGACCACATCCTGAAATACGGTTTTTCAGCCGGACATGGCGAATCACGCCCGGCAAAGCGTATCGAAACAGCCAGTATTTTAGGCTGTATCTCGCTCGAAACAGCCCAGAACGAAATGCATGGTGGTCAGGCGATCCCGGCATTCGATTTCTATCTGGCTCCTTACGTGCGCAATAGTTTTATCGAAGAAATCAAGAACCTGGAAGAACTGAACGGACAGAATTATTCACATCTCTACCAGCAGAAACTGGATGACTATGTGAATCGTCCGCTCGAAGGATTGAGTGGCGACGAACGTATCATCCAACATGCCGTCAATAAAACTGTCAGCCGCGTGCATCAATCGATGGAAGCCTTTATCCACAATATGAACACCATCCATTCTCGTGGAGGCAACCAAGTAGTATTCAGTTCCATCAATTACGGAACGGACACTTCTGCCGAAGGACGCTGTATCATTCGCGAGATATTGAAAAGCACATATCGCGGAGTCGGCAATAGCGAAACGGCCATCTTCCCGATTCAGATATGGAAAAAGAAACGCGGGGTAAGCTATCTGCCGGAAGACCGTAACTACGACCTTTACCAGCTTGCCTGCAAGGTTACAGCTCGCCGTTTCTTCCCGAACTTCCTCAACCTCGACGCGACATTCAACCAGAGCGAAGACTGGCGTGCCGATGATCCGCAACGTTATATGCACGAAGTTGCGACCATGGGATGCCGCACGCGTGTATTCGAGAACCGCTTCGGTCCGAAAACATCTATCGGCCGCGGTAACCTCTCTTTCTCGACAATCAATATCGTACGTCTTGCTATCGAATGCATGCACATTGAAAACAAGGAAGAACGGATCGCCCAATTCTTTGCCAAGCTCGACCACATGCTGGATATAACCGCCCGCCAACTACACGAGCGCATGGAATTCCAAAAAACGGCATATGCCAAACAGTTCCCGTTGCTGATGTCATCTCTTTGGCTGGGTAGCGAGAAATTGAAACCGAACGACACGATCGCACCCGTTATCAATCAGGGTACATTGGGGATCGGTTTTATCGGTCTGGCAGAATGCCTGGTCGCCCTCACCGGCAAACACCACGGCGAAGATGCGGCTTCACAGGAGTTAGGCCTGAAGATCGTCAGCTATATCCGTAACAGGGCCAATCAGTTTTCAGAGGAATACCAGCATAATTACAGCGTACTGGCAACACCGGCCGAAGGCTTGTCGGGCAAATTTACCCGTCGTGACCGTAAGAAATTCGGTTCGTTGCCCGGTATCACGGACCGCGACTACTATACAACCCCCAACCATGTCCCCGTTTATTAAAAATGTAGCGCCCGCCACAAGGCAGAAGTGGAGGCTCCCTATCACGAGATGACACGCGGAGGCCATATCTTCTATGTCGAAATGGATGGAGACGCGACCCATAACCCGGAAGTGATCATGCAAGTTGTCGATATGATGGACCGTTATAACATTGGCTACGGTTCCGTCAACCACAATCGTAACCGCTGCCTCGACTGCGGCTACGAAAATGCGGAAACCCATTTGGAGAAATGTCCGAAATGCGGCAGTATCCATCTCGACAAACTACAGCGCATCACCGGCTACCTGGTCGGTACGACAGATCGCTGGAACAAAGCGAAACTGGCAGAACTGAACGACAGGGTCGTCCATAATTAAAAATTGAAGATTGCGAGAGATATAAACAGTTATATTATAAACCAAGAATTGAAGCTTATAAGTCAAGCATTTTATTTTTCAATTCTTAATTTTCAAATTCCAAAGTGCTTTCCATCATTGATATCATAGAAGATACAACTGTCGACGGTCCGGGATTCCGGACCGCGATCTATGCGGCAGGTTGTCCGAACGCTTGTCCTGGCTGTCATAATCCCGAATCGTGGGACATAAAAAAGGGGAAACAAATATCGACGGAAGAGATTCTAACGAAGGTCTTGGCAGACGACTTTGCCAACGTGACCTTCAGCGGCGGCGACCCCATGTTCCAACCGGAAGGTTTCACCAAGCTGGCACAGGCGATCAAAGAAAAAAGCCGGAAAAACATCTGGTGTTATACCGGCTATACTTTCGAGCGTCTTCTGGACAATCCGAAACAGGCAGAGCTGCTCAAATACATCGACGTCTTGGTAGATGGTAAATTCAAACAAGCCCTACGCGATGAAAGCCTTCTTTTCCGTGGCAGCAGCAACCAACGCCTGATCGATGTCAAAGCTTCCCTAAAAGCCAACAAGACTGTCTTGTTGGAACTGAATTATGATTTATGAATCTTTTATAACTCATAAATCATAATTCATGAATCTCCTTACCATTCAATGAACTTACCACGCTGCCTGCGTTTTTCAAGTTCTTCTTCAAGATAACGCTGGCGGTCTTTGGCAATGTAGCGACGAGCGAAGATATTCGGAACGGCAACACCTAAAGAGATACACAGGATAATTAAAGCCGAATTGATCCCGTTAGCAAAAGCATTGGTCACTTCACCAATCACCCCGTGCAGGTTGATAAAAGCAAACAACGAACGATACATCAGTACTCCCGGAATCATCGGGATAACAGACGGGATCGTTAACACATGATTGGGGACATCGAACCAATGAACCGCCTTTACCGCAATCAGACTCACGACAAAACTTCCCATAAACGAACCGATCACCGGACCATATCCCAACTCAAAATTCACAAAATTACGGGTACACACTGCAATGATCCCCCCTAAAGCCACAACCCACAACAAACGTCGCTGGATATTGAAAATCATTGAAAAACCCATCGCTGCAATAGCCGCCGCAATGGCATAAATATAATAAGGATCATGCGGCACCATGCTCAATTCACTGAACTTATGGTCGATCTCTATATCGTTCATTACCAACACCCGCATGGCAAAAGCAATCCCGAACGTCATCGCTCCGACCATCATCATCGTATTGGCCGCCCGCGTAATCCCGACAAGCAAATGATTGTCAATCATGTCATCCACAAAATTGATTAACGGTACTCCCGGCACGATAAACAGAGCACAAGCCAGCAACGGATGGTAAGGCGTGGATGACAGCCCCGAAAAAGAAGAAGCATACGCCAGACAAGTCGCCACAAACGCCGCAATCGCAATACTCATATACACATTTATCCCGAACTCGATACAACGCGCTCGGACACGGAATCCGACAAATGCACAAATAGAAGCGAACAAAAACGCGATCCAGTCACAGCCGAACAACTTACAGAAACCGCCACAGGCAAACCCTGCACCGATTGCCACCAGGTAAGGCATATAGTTACGAGGTTTACGCGCAATCCGCTCAAGCTCTTCCTCATACTGGTCCAACGAATAGTCTTGTTCAATCGCCTTCCATGACAGATGGCTGACCTCCGTAATGGTCGTCATATTGATACCATGCTTCTCACACTTCTGAAATTTTGAAAAGGAATGTGTCTCGTCGCTCACATTCACCATAATCATCGTCCATCTGATATCCAGATGAAGCTTTTCTTCAGGAATCCCCATAAAAGCAGCCACACGCTTCATGTTCCGTTCGATGCGGTTCGTATCCGCGGCACTCTCCATCAGCAATTTTCCCGTACGGAGTAATAAGTCCAGTTTTCTCCGTAACAACAAAACCTCCCGGTCTGTCAAAGTCTCTTTTTCCATCCTTTTTGTCTTTTCTCTATTAAATGCGGGCACAAAAGTAAGAAGGCTGACTTTCACAAGCAAGCCTTCCTCTAATCAATTCTATTGATTCTGTCGAATGATTCTTTTGTTCACCATGTTAGTTATTTATAATTTTCAAATCGACATCCTTGATTTACAAAGGCATATTGCCATGTTTCTTTGGCGGATTGCTCTGGCTCTTATTTTTTGCCATTTCAAGCGCCTGTATCAGCTTGTAACGTGTCTGACGGGGCATGATGATCTCATCGATAAATCCTAATTCGGCTGCTCGATAAGGATTCGAGAACTGTTCATTGTATGCCTTCATAGCCTGTGCTTTTTCTTCTCCTTCCGCTTTCCGGTACAGGATATTGACAGCCCCTTCGGCTCCCATCACTGCGATTTCCGCCATCGGGTAAGCCAAGTTGATGTCGGCGCCGATCGGTTTGCTCGACATCACGATATAAGCGCCGCCGTAAGCTTTACGCGTAATCAACGTAATTTTGGGAACTGTCGCCTCGGCATAAGCGTAAACGATCTTCGCCCCGTGGCGGATAATCCCGTCATGCTCCTGCTGACAGCCGGGTAAAAAGCCGGGTACGTCCTCAAACGTCACCAGCGGGATATTGTAGCAATCGCAAAAACGGATGAAACGAGCCGCCTTGTCCGAGGCATCGATATCCAGCACACCAGCTAGGAAAGCCGGCTGATTCGCCACAATACCAACCGACTGGCCACCCAGACGGGCAAAGCCGACCACCACATTCTTTGCAAAATGAGACATCACTTCGAAAAAATAATGATTGTCGACCACCGGCTCGATCACGTCCTTCATATCATACGGCACGTTCGGATCATCGGGAATCACCGTCTGTAACGTTTCCGTTTCACGACGGATATCGTCAGAACACGGGAGAGACGGCGCATCCTCCATATTGTTTGACGGCAGGAAGCTCAGCAGCTCGCGGATACTCATCAACGTTTCCTCCTCCGTATCGCACACGAAATGCGTCACGCCACTTTTACTGCTATGCACATAGGCGCCTCCCAATTCCTCTTTCTCCACCGTCTCATGCGTAACGGCCTTCACGACATCCGGTCCGGTTATGAACATATGGCTCTTCTCTTTCACCATAAAAATGAAATCGGTCAGTGCCGGCGAGTAACAAGCTCCACCGGCACAAGGACCGAGGATAGCCGAAATCTGGGGAACCACCCCGGAGGCCATCGTATTTTGATAGAAGATCGACGCATAACCTGCCAGGCTACCGACTCCTTCCTGGATACGCGCACCTCCCGAATCGTTCAATGCGATCACAGGCGCACCATTTTTCAGAGCTAGCGTCTGAACCTTTACGATCTTGGCGGCATTGGTCGAACTGAGCGTTCCTCCGTAAGCTGTAAAATCGTAGGCGTAGACAAAGACCTGACGACCTTCGATCTTACCATATCCAGAAACGACACCGTCTCCCGGAATCTTGTTTTTCTCCATGCCGAAATTCGTGCATCGATGCGTCACGAACTTATCCAGTTCAACAAACGTACCTTTATCCAGCAACATATCAATACGTTCACGGGCTGTCATACGCCCCGCCTCATGTTGCTTATCGATACGAACTACGCCGCCACCCAGAGCAGCCACTTTATCTAGTTCTTCAAACTTCTTATATATCTCTTCTTTCTGCATTTCCTTCCTGATTAATTACTTCCAATGTCATCAACACCTGATTCACGTTTACCGTGTCTCCTTCCTTCACCAGGATTTCACGTACCCGACAATCAGAGCTGACCTTATAGTTGCTCTGCATCTTCATGGCTTCGAGCACCACCACGATATCCCCGGCAGACAGAAGGTCCCCTTCGTTCACAGGAATCTTCATGACCTTTCCGGGCATCGGCGATACAACCTTGTCGCCCTGCTTCTCTTCGCTGTTCTTGCGCATACGTAGATATTTGGCCTGCGAATCGATTATGTCGACCGAATAAGAGGAGAAAAGCGTGTTGACCTGATAGTTCTTTCCTCCTCCCGAACGGATCAGCTCGGCATTGTAAGAATGTCCGTCATGCAAGATCGAACAAGCCCCGTTCTCAGCCATCACGATATCCACCTCGTAGGGTTGTCCGTCTATGTCGAGCCGCACCTTGTTTCCATCCTTTCCAAGCAGCTCCACATCAGCCACCCGGTTTCCAATATGTATTTCCATTATAAACAATTTTTCAAATCCTTAACACACCTTTCTGCAACCCGAACTCACGCCAACGGCTGATCGGGCGGTTGTCCGCCGAAGAGCCCGATGCGTTCTCCTCCAGGTTCATCAGGTAATCCATATAAGCAGCGATCATGGCGATATTTTCCGATTCATGCTCGTCTACGGGGTTCACCGGATGTTGCAGCTCCTCGCCATGCTTTCCGATAAACGACGTATCGTAGGTTCCATGCACAAAATCAGGTATATCCATGATCCGCCTGAGATAGCTGATATTCGTCTTCAGCCCGGTAATCTTGTATTCGTGCAAGACACGCCTCATTCGTTCGATCGCATACTCGCGGCTGGTAGCCCACACGATCAGCTTGCCGATCATCGGGTCATAATAGACCGGAATCTCATAACCTTCATAGACATAGCTGTCGATTCGCACTCCGATCCCGTTCGGTTCGGTCAGCTGGCGGATAATGCCGGGAGATGGCATGAAATTGTTGGCGGTATCTTCGGCACAGATCCGGCATTCGATAGCATGCCCACGCTGGGATATATCTTCCTGCCGGATATGCAACGGTTCGTTGTCGGCAATACGAAGCTGCTCCTTTACCAAGTCGAGCCCCAACACCTCTTCGGTAATCGGATGCTCCACCTGCAAACGGGTGTTCATTTCGAGAAAATAAAAATTACGGTGTTTATCGACCAGGAACTCGATCGTCCCGGCACCGGAATAGTCGACGGCCTTAGCAGCCGCAACCGCCTTCTCGCCCATCTCTTTCCGCAGTTCCGGCGTAATGAACGGCGACGGACTTTCCTCGACGATTTTCTGGTTACGGCGTTGCACAGAGCATTCGCGTTCGCAGAGATGGACCACATTCCCGTAATTGTCGCCTAAAATCTGGAACTCGATATGATGTGGTCCCTCCACGTACTTTTCCAGATAAACTGTATCGTCACCAAAAGAAGAGAGCGACTCCGAGCGAGCGGCGTTGTAAGCCTCTTCCACCTCTTCTTCCTTATGGATCAGACGCATTCCCTTTCCACCGCCTCCCATCGAGGCTTTCAGCATGACCGGAAAACCGATCTCCCGGCAGACCCGGCATGCTTCTCCAACATCCTGCAAAGGCTGCTGCGTTCCAGGGACGACCGGCACGCCGGCGCCTATCATCCGCTTGCGGGCGGATATTTTATCTCCCATCGCCTCCATCGTTTCTGCCGACGGGCCGATAAAGACGATTCCTTCTTCTTTGCACCGGCGGGCAAAATCCGCATTCTCGGACAGGAAACCATATCCGGGATGAATCGCATCCACCTTGTGTTGCTTGGCTGCTCGGATGATCTTTTCGATATTCAGGTAACTATCTTTTGATGCTGCCGGTCCTATCAAGACCGCTTCGTCGGCATAAAGGACATGACGTGCCGTCCGGTCTGCTTCCGAAAAAACAGCCACCGACCGTATCCCCATTTCGCGACAGGAGCGCATAACCCTCACAGCTATCTCGCCCCGATTCGCAATCAGAACTTTTCTTATCATATTTATTGTATTTATGTTTCGCATCCATAGCCTAACCCACGAGGATATGAACCTTATAATGAACGGCAGGTCTTCTGACTGACTCCCATCCTGAAGCCTTCCCGACTTAATTATAACAAGTCAGTGGCGAAAGTAGTTCCAAGATGTTAAAACGGAGCTTCACAGCAGCGGGACTGTCCGGGATTTACACCCGATTCCCTTTTAATCCATATTCCCGAACGGGAAATACAGAACCGATTCGGTGGCAAATGTAAACTTTTTTTCTGATACGCTCTATTTCGACCGCCAAAATTCGGTACGGACACACGAAATATTCTGTAATCAATGGCAGCAATTACAAAATCAGCGACAGCAATTATATAATCACTGCCACTGATTACAGAATTGCTATCGCTGATTTTAGAATATTTTAGAATAAATGAAGGGATAACGATCTTTTTACCCTTTACAAAGTGAAAATCGAAAGTAACAAACGAATATATTCTACCCGACGATCCATTTGCCGCCCGGAATGAGCGAAATAACCTTGGTTGTCACGAAGCAGCAAATGAACGTACATGTCGCAATCACAGGAATGGCGGCAACAGTCGGTAACGGCAAGACGGACTTGAACACCGCCACCCACAGACCGAGCCAAAAGATATGCATCAGATACATCCCATAGCTGAGTTTAGAGAGTTCCAATACGAAGCGCGGAGTTTCGGGAAGTTCAATACAACTGAACATCAGGAACGTGCCGGCCGTAAGCAACACACAGTTGATGGTGCAGAAAGCCCACCCTATTTCCAGCACGGGCGTGGGGAGTATTTCTCCGGGAACGGCCTGAACATAGAACGAATATATGGTAATAGCTGCACCAATGAGCATCGAAACAATTCCGATAATAAAACGTTTGGAACGGTTCCAGGTCAGATGGACATGTATATAATGTGCGAGCACAAGATAGCCTAAGTAACCGGAGAAATACCACAGCACATGGTATTCGTTCCAAAAGCACTGTCCCCACACTTCTCCGAACCAACGGTTCAGATATGGCATACAGGTCGACAAGAGAAACAACCCGATAAAGAAACGTTCTTCTTTGACCGTCACTCTGCTCAACCAGGGCGAGATGATAGGAATAAACAGGTAAATGCTGATCAAGGGATACATAAACCATAGATGCCCGGCCAGCGTCGGGAAGTTCAGAAATATCCGCGACAGATCCTTGATCGAGGTCGCTCCATCAATCTGTCCCCACAACATCGGCAGAGTACTGTAGAGTATCATGAATATGAAAAACGGTGGTAGAATGCGGATACAACGCCGACGATAGAACTGCCACATGGTCTGCCCTTCCTTCATCGGCGCAAGAAGAAAAGCGGAGACTATTATAAACAACGGCACGGCCATACGCGAAAACCCATCGTATATGGACACCCATAGCCGGTCTGACTCATTTGCCAGAAAGGCTTGCGGTCCCACCATGTCCGTCGAACCGGGGGCACCGTAAAAGTTTTCACTGGCGTGAACGACCATAACAAGGAAACATGCGAACACGCGTACATAATCCAAAAAAACTATACGTTTCATTTTTTTGCTTAATTACTATATTAATAAGAGATTTAATTCTTTAGGCGAAGCATGCATTCATGGCGGAAAATTTCGTAATTTTCCTGATACTGCTTAATTGGCGGTAAAGATAGGAAAAAAGCCGGAAATCCTCTCAAACAGATTTGAACAACCAGGGCAACCGCACCAAAACCCGGAAATCGCATGAAATATACCAAAGAAAAAACAGAGCCTTTTTCTCTAAAAACGGCTATAAAAATAGGTAAAACCGGGTGGTTTTTATTGTCCGGCAAGGCA
>OLVZ01003037.1_pt1 | contig 11461 bp, 9 predicted proteins | sample 1673341 | NCBI WGS metagenome assembly OLVZ01 (sample SAMEA3178944, study PRJEB25190) | human gut metagenome | biome: human gut; feature: human-associated habitat; material: faeces | place: Austria | collected 2013 | reverse complement strand
TGAAAATAGAAGGTGAATGCCTTTTATGATTAGCATTTACCTCCTACCCGATTTATATTTTTGCCGAGTTATTAAGAGATTACCTGTATAAGCCTCGGCAAAAGTGTCATAATATCAATTTCAACATATTATTTTCACACATAAAAGAGAAAACTACCCTACAGTTGTGCTTTCTCATTAAAATCAGTTATCTTTGTAGGCGAAATGGCAATAGCCAAATATAAATGGTACAAAGCAAAATACGTCTAAGATGATAAAGGAAACAATATCTCCTGTTCGAAATAAAGGAGCACAAATGAGCCAAGAAGAAAAACCTTGGTTTAACCATTCGCAGATGATAGCCAATATCATGTCAGCAAGAATGAAGGAACTTGGAATGACTCAAAAGATGTTGGCAGAGAAAATGAATTGTACCCAACAGTACATTTCAAAAATCTTAAAAGGGCGTGAGAATCTTTCGCTTGAAGCCATAAACAAAATAGAGAATGCCTTGGATGTTCATTTTCTACAAATGAATGAATAGCCATGCTCTAATTAAGTGTAACGATAAAAAGATAAGATATGTCTGTACAAAGTGAAGCTGCCCTCGAAAACGGACTTATTGCAACTCTTCAAAAGATGAACTACGAGTATGTTCATATTGAAGAGGAGAAGAACCTGTCTGCCAATTTCAAGAAACAGTTGGAGAAACACAACAAGAAGAAATTGGAGGAACTTGGACGCACAGAGTTTACGGAGTCTGAGTTTGAAAAGATACTTATCTATCTCGAAGGTGGCACTCGCTTTGAAAAGGCAAAGAAACTGCGTGACCTATTTCCGCTTGAACTGGAAAACGGCGAACGTCTGTGGGTGGAGTTCTTGAACCGCACTCACTGGTGTCAGAACGAGTTTCAAGTTTCCAATCAAATCACGGTTGAGGGCAGAAAGAAATGCCGTTACGATGTGACTATACTCATCAATGGTCTGCCTTTGGTTCAAATAGAACTGAAGCGCAGAGGTGTGGAACTGAAACAGGCATACAACCAGATACAACGCTATCACAAGACTTCTTTCCATGGACTGTTTGACTACATCCAGTTGTTTGTCATATCCAATGGTGTAAACACTCGCTATTTCGCCAACAACCCGAATAGTGGATATAAGTTCACTTTCAACTGGACGGATGCCGCCAATGTGCCTTTCAACGACTTGGAGAAGTTTGCCACTGTGTTTTTTGACAAGTGTACTTTGGGTAAGATTATTGGCAAGTACATAGTATTGCATGAGGGAGACAAATGCCTGATGGTGCTTCGCCCTTATCAGTTCTATGCGGTGGAGAAGATACTCGATCGTGTGGAAAACTCCAACGACAACGGCTATATTTGGCATACCACAGGTGCTGGCAAGACCTTGACATCATTCAAGGCAGCCCAACTCGTATCCGAGTCGGACGATGTGGATAAGGTGATGTTTGTGGTTGACCGCCACGACCTTGACACGCAGACCCAAGCCGAATACGAGGCTTTTGAGCCTGGTGCCGTTGACAGTACCGACAACACAGACGAATTGGTGAAGCGTCTGCACAGCAATTCAAAGATTATCATTACCACCATACAGAAACTTAATGCAGCTGTCAGTAAGCAGTGGTATAGCAGTCGTATTGAGGAAATACGCCATTCTCGCATCGTGATGATATTCGATGAGTGTCATCGAAGCCATTTCGGAGAATGTCACAAGAACATCGTGAAGTTCTTCGACAACACGCAGATATTCGGCTTTACTGGCACACCTATCTTTGTTGAGAATGCGGTGGACGGACATACCACAAAGGAAATCTTTGGCAACTGTCTTCACAAATACTTGATAAAGGATGCCATTGCCGATGAAAATGTGCTTGGTTTTCTTGTGGAGTATTACCACGGCAATGAGGATGTGGATAATGCCGACCAAGACCGTATGACGGAGATAGCAAAATTTATCCTTAATAATTTCAATAAGTCAACATTCGATGGAGAGTTTGACGCATTGTTTGCCGTGCAGTCAGTGCCTATGCTCATCCGTTACTACAAGATATTCAAGGGCCTCAATCCAAAGATTAGGATTGGAGCAGTCTTCACATACGCTGCCAACAGTAGTCAAGACGATGAGCAGACCGGTATGAACACTGGCGGTTTTGCAAGCGAAAGTACAGGCGAGGCAGACGAGCTGCAAGCCATCATGGATGACTATAACAATATGTATGGTACAAGTTTCACTACCGAGAACTTTCGTGCGTATTATGATGACATCAACCTACGCATGAAGAAAAAAAAGGCAGACATGAAGCCTCTTGACCTTTGCTTGGTTGTCGGTATGTTCCTTACTGGCTTTGACAGCAAGAAACTCAACACTCTCTATGTTGACAAAAACATGGAGTATCATGGTTTGTTGCAGGCGTTCAGTCGTACCAACCGTGTGTTGAACGAGAAGAAACGTTTCGGTAAGGTAGTTTGTTTCCGTGATTTGAAAAGCAAGGTGGATGAGTCCATCAAACTTTTCAGCAATGGAAATCCTATAGAAGATATTGTCCGTCCACCATTTGATGATGTAAAAACCCACTATCAAGAACTGACAAAGAACTTCTTGGAGCATTATCCCGAACCGCACTATGTGGACTATTTGCAGAGCGAGAACGACAAGAAGCGGTTTGTCCTTGCCTTCCGTGACATCATCAAGAAGCACGCCGAGATACAGGTATATGAAGAGTTTGAAGAGGATGCTCCAGACCTCGGAATGAGCGAACAGCAGTTTATGGACTTCCGCAGCAAGTATCTTGATATATACGATTCGTTTGCTGTCAAGAATGATGAATCAAAGAAGAGTTACCAGACTCCTGAAGAAGAATCCAGCATGGCATGTGAGCCTGATCCTCAGAAAGAAACAGCCACGGGGCTTGGAGATATTGACTTCTGCTTGGAACTGCTACATAGCGATATTATCAATGTTGCCTATATCTTGGAGTTGATTGCAGATCTCAATCCTTATAGCGAGGACTACGAAGAGAGGCGTAAGCACATCATCGACACCATGATCAAGGACGCCGAACTTCGTAGTAAGGCAAAACTCATTGACGGTTTTATTCAGAAAAATGTGGATGACGACCGTGACAACTTCATGGCTCGCAAACAAAAGGCTGACGGTACAAGCGACCTTGAAGAACGGTTGAACAACTACATTATCACGGAACGTAACAATGCTGTCAATACGCTTGCAAAGGATGAGGATTTGGATGTATCCGTGCTCAATCACTATCTCTCTGAATATGACTACTTGCAAAAGGAACAGCCTGAAATCATACAAGAGGCATTGAAAGAGAAACACTTGGGACTGATAAAAAAGCGCAAGGCATTGACAAGAATACTTGATAAATTGCGTTCTATTATAAGAACATTTTCTATGTGTTAAGTGTTAGTGATAAGTGATGAAGTGATGAAGTGTTGCACTGCAACCACTTAGTCACTAATCACTAAAACATAAAACTTAAAAAAAAAGATTATGAAGCAAAGTATATTAAAAGATAAGAGCAAGCTTTTTGCACTAAGGGTTATACGCTTGTACAAGTATTTATGTGAAGAAAAGAAAGAATACGTTCTTTCAAAACAATTACTTAGAAGTGGTACAAGTATCGGAGCAAACATAGCCGAAGCCTTTTACGGACAAAGCGAAGCTGATTTTGTTGCGAAATTGTCTATCTCGCAGAAAGAAACGAGTGAAACCATTTATTGGTTAGAATTATTACATGAGAGTGAATATTTAAAAGATAATGAATTTGATAGTGTTTATAGTGATGCAGAGGAATTAATCAAACTATTGACATCCTCTATAAAAACAATTAAAGAAAAAATGCTACAAAGCAAACATAATCACTAATCACTAAAACTTAATACTTAATATGAGCGAAGAATTACAACAGAAACTCCGTGACCAACTTTGGGAAGTTGCAAACAAACTGCGTGGCAATATGTCTGCCAGTGACTTCATGTATTTCACACTTGGCTTTATCTTCTACAAGTATTTGTCGGAGAAGATAGAGAAACACGCCAATGATGCATTGGTGGACGATGAAGTCACGTTCAAGGAACTGTGGGCAATGGAGAAAGATGCTGATGTGGAAGAATTGCAGGAAGGTGTAAAAACCGAATGTCTGGAGAATATCGGCTACTTCATTGAGCCAAACTTCCTGTTCTCGTCTGTCATTGAGAGCATTAAGAGAAAGGAGAATATCCTGCCGATGCTCGAACGCTCATTGAAGCGTATTGAGGATAGTACCCTCGGACAGGACAGCGAAGAAGACTTTGGAGGTCTATTCTCTGACATTGACCTTGCTTCACCCAAGTTGGGCAAGACTGCCGATGACAAGAATACTTTGGTCAGCAATGTTCTTCTTGCACTTGATGATATTGACTTTGGTGTGGAAGCATCGCAAGAGATTGATATTCTCGGTGATGCCTACGAGTATATGATTAGCCAGTTTGCCGCTGGTGCTGGCAAGAAGGCCGGTGAATTCTACACTCCTCAGGAAGTGAGCCGTATCTTGGCAGAGATTGTGACCATTGGTCACGCTCGTCTGCGCAATGTTTATGACCCAACTTGTGGTAGTGGTTCGCTACTGCTTCGTGCTGCAAGCATAGGCAATGCCAACGAGATTTTCGGACAGGAAAAGAACCCTACGACCAACAACTTGGCTCGTATGAATATGCTTCTTCATGGCATAAAGTTTAGCAACTTCCGCATAGAGAATGGCGATACTTTGGAGGCTGATGCTTTTGGCGATACACAGTTTGACGCTGTGGTAGCAAATCCTCCTTTCTCTGCCGAATGGAGTGCTGCCGATAAGTTCAACAACGATGATCGTTTCAGCAAGGCTGGACGCTTGGCACCACGCAAGACAGCCGACTATGCCTTTATTCTCCACATGATTTACCACCTCAACGAGGGTGGCACAATGGCTTGTGTCGCTCCTCATGGCGTGTTGTTCCGTGGCAATGCCGAGGGCGTAATCCGCCGTTTCCTCATTGAGAAGAAGAACTATGTGGATGCCATCATCGGTCTTCCTGCCAACATCTTCTATGGCACAAGCATCCCGACCTGTATCTTGGTGTTCAAGAAATGCCGTAAGGAGGATGACAACATTCTGTTTATTGATGCCAGCAAGGAGTTTGAAAAGGTCAAGACCCAGAACAAGCTCCGTCCGCAGCATATTAAGAAGATTGTTGATACCTATCGTGAGCGCAAGGAGATAGAAAAGTACAGCCATCTCGCCACACTGCAAGAAGTGGCTGAGAACGACTACAATCTCAACATTCCTCGTTATGTGGATACGTTCGAGGAAGAAGAGCCTATTGACATCCATGCCGTGATGAAGGAAATCAAGGAGCTGGAAGCCAAACGAGCCGACCTTGACAAGGAGATTGAAGGCTATCTGAAAGAGTTGGGATTGGTGGAATGAATTTTTTTGTACCAGGTTGGGACAATTTTAGAAGAACGTTTTATATGGCTGAGAAAGATAATATACCAGAAATGCGTCCTACGTTTGATGCTATCCGCAGGACTGACGAAAACAACAAGGAATATTGGAGTTCGCGCGACCTTTGTAATGCTATGGGATATTCTACTAACTGGAAATTCCAAAATGTCATAAATAAGGCAATTGCCGTAGCCAATCAAAAAGGCATGAAGATTGATGACCATTTCAACCAAACGGTTGATATGGTCAAGCTCGGTAGTGGTGCATATAGAAAGGTGAACATATTCCGTTTGTCTCGTATGGCGTGCATGATTATAGCTGAAAATGCAGACGGAAAGAAACCTCTGGTGCAACAAGCAAGAGAATATTTTTCGCAGTCCGTTTCTACCACAGAACTTATCCAAAACTCACTGGAATCCAACATATTGCTGTATAAAACAGCACAAGGTGAAACCCGCATTGAAGTGATATTCAACAACGAGACATTTTGGATGTCGCAAAAACGCATGGCAGATTTGTTTGGCGTAGACCGAGCAACGATTGCTTATCACCTTTCTCAAATTTATGAAAGTGGAGAACTTACAAAAGAGGCAACTTGTAGAAAAATTCAACAAGTTCAACTTGAGGGTGAGCGTGATGTGGAACGTACTCCTTTGTTCTACAACCTTGATGCCATTATTGCCGTAGGTTACCGTGTGAACAGCTATCAAGCAACTCAATTTCGTATATGGGCAACTTCTGTGTTGAAGGAGTTTATCATCAAGGGGTATGTACTTGATGACGAACGCTTGAAACAAGGCAAGCATTTCGGCAAGGACTACTTTGATGACTTGCTGGAACGCATCCGTGAGATACGGACGTCTGAACGTCGCTACTATCAGAAGATAACGGATGTATATGCAGAGTGTAGTGCTGATTATGATGCAAAATCAGAAAGTACCAAATTGTTCTTCAAGATGGTGCAGAATATGATGCACTTGGCTGTCACACATCATACCGCAGCAGAGATTGTCTTTAACAGAGCTGATGCCGAACAACCACACATGGGGCTTACCACATGGAAAAAAGCACCTAACGGACGAGTACAAAAGTCGGACACAATTGTAGCCAAGAACTATTTGTCGGATACCGAACTTAATCAACTCAATGGCATAACTACTTCATTCCTTGACTTTGCTGAGACTCGTGCCCAACGCCATATCATTACAACAATGGAAGATTGGCGAAAGCGACTTGCCCAGTTCCTTGCGGCAATGGACTATGAGGCAAACCCTTCGGCAGGAACTGTTTCGCAAGATGAAGCAAGAGCAAAGGCTTATGGAGAATATGAGAAATATAAGCTCATCCAAGACCGTTCATATATTTCTGATTTCGACAGATTTAATAATGGTGATGACGATATGCCTCTGCTTCCTTTCGACCTCAATCCAAAGGAGAACTGAAATCTTCCACAACTTGTGAAAATTTTAGGGAAATAATTTGTCCACCAAGCTGGTGGACTATTTCAGAACGATCAAATTAAGGATTAAAAATGACAACGACAAAAAATAACGAACATAAGAAACTCAATTTTCCGAATGAGCAAGAGCAGAGTCAAGCTTGCTTGAACTCTGCCGAGCATGAGAAAAATCAAGGACGAAAAGTCCTTAATGTCCCAAATCTCAGATTCCCTGAGTTTCAGGGGGAGTGGGAAGAAAGTAAGTTAGGTGATGTTGCTACAAGTATTTCTTCGGGGAAGAGTAAAGCCTCATGCGGTAATTATAATCTTTATGGCTCAACTGGTGTTATAGGAAAAACATGTGAAGCTTTTTATGAAGGTCAAATGCTTCTTATAGCACGTGTAGGGGCTAATGCAGGTAAACTTCAAATCATAAATGAAAAGTGTGGGATAACAGATAATACTTTGATAGTGAAAACTGAAAGAATCCCAGCAACATACATATACTATTACTTGCAACATTTCAACCTTAATAGATTGTTTTTTGGTTCTGGACAGCCTTTGATAACAGGAGGTATGTTGAAAAAAGTAATGATTCCATTAGGAAATGATGCTGAACAAAATAAGATAACAAATCTTCTGTCTCTAATAGACGTGCACATTGCTACCCAAAGCAAAGTCATAAACAGGTTGCAGTCCTTAATTAAAGGACTTGCGGACAATTTATTGGATAATCCATTGTGGGAAAAGACATATTTACGTTCTTTTATGCAATTCTTCTCTACTAATTCGCTATCATGGGAACAACTGAGTTATAAAGAAGGTGAAATAAGAAATTTACATTATGGCTTAATACATGGCTTCCTTACTAGTGGAATTGACTCTGCTTCTTTACCTATGATTAAATATGGCGCAATGCCCAAACAATATACATTATGCAAAGTTGGAGATGTTGCTTTTGCTGATGCTTCAGAAGACACTGGGGACATTGGTAAATCTGTTGAATTTGTTGATACTATTGAAGCTGATACAATCTGTGGATTGCATACTATACATGGTCGTGATGTTAAGAACAAGACACTCGTAGGTTTTAAAGGCTTTGCATTCAATTGTCGTTATTTCCATGATCAAATTAAACGATTAGCACAGGGCACGAAAGTATTCTCAATAACAGCAAACAATCTTTCTTCTTGTTATGTATATCTTCCAGATATAGAAACACAAAAAGTAATAGTTAGATTACTAAAAGCTTATGAAGAGCAACTTATAGTCTGTAGAATGACATTGAAACAATACGAAAAACAGAAGCAATACTTGCTCCGTCAGATGTTCATATAAACATCTGGCGAAGCAGATACTGCTTTATCATTACCATATCCAATAGATACCGTTTTTCAATGTTAAGTTTCTTTTCCAGGCCACTAAGGCAGCGCACAATATTTGACGATCTTTCAATATCAAATATGGGAACAGCAATTTTTTTTAACGAGCTTGCTGTAATCAAAGGTTGCGTTGTACCTGATGTTATACGTGCAAAATTATATGTTTTAAGAAAATAGTAAATGTATTTTGTCATGTCTCCAGCCTTTATAATTAGGGCATTGTCACTTACCCCGCATGGCTCATTTACAAATTGTACAGTGCCTATTGTTCCAACCCTTGCAACTAAAACAATATTCCCTTTTTGACTTGCATTTTTAACCATGCCTATAATTCCTGTTGAACCATAAAGAGGAATAGTTCCGCTTCCGTTTTTATCATTACCAGATGTTATATTTGGTGCAAACTCTAATAACGGTTTAGTTTCTCTTGCAACGTGGAATGATTTGTTTGCAATTCCTTTAATTAAGGACTGCAACCTGTTTATGACTTTGTTTTGGGTAGCTATGCGCTCGTCAAGGAGCATCAGTAATTTAGAAATCTTGATTTGTTCTTTCTTGTCTTTTGGTATATAATGGTATGTATGAAAGAAATCTTGAACTGCAACATTGAGAAGTCCATGATTACGTGCACCTTCAACTGCTATTTCTGAAATTCCTTTATGCCATTTTGGTGATTCAAAATATTGCAGTATAAAATCAGATACAACATTGTCTTGTGGAGCGAAGCAAATATAAAGAGAAGACAAAGCTCCTTGGTCATAGTTGTCAAGTCTTTTTATTGCACCCCACGGATAATCAGACGAATAGCTTTTATTATAGGCAAATTCACCTTTCTTTAACAGGTAATAGTTTGATAAATCTGTACTTGCTACAACCTTGTTGAAAAATGTTATCTGGTCAACTAACCCATATTGGGCAGAAATTGTAAGAGGAAGTCTTGATTGATTGCTTTTGTTTTTACGCATTACACGTTCCGTAAAAGCATCCAATCTCATCTTCTCCCACTCCCCTTCAAACTCCGGGAATCTGAGATTTGGGACGTTGGAGGTCGCTTTTCTCTAATTATTATATATACACATTTTATAATTAAGGATTATATGGAAACAAAAACAATTAGAGAAATTGCGTTGGCTTGGAAAAGTGACAAGCAACGCTACGTAAAGCAGTACACATACGCTGCTTATGTGTTAGTTTTGGAGAATCACATTCTGCCATCATTTGGCGATTGTGATGCTCTGAGTGAGAAACTTGTGCAGGAGTTCGTCTTGCAGAAACTCAATGGCGGACTAAGCATTAAGACCGTGAAGGATATTCTGATTGTCCTGAAAATGGTTATGAAGTTCGGGGTAAAGAACGAATGGATGAACTATTGCGAGTGGGATATCAAATACCCTACGACTGAGACCAACAAAGAAATTGAGGTACTGACAGTGGCACACCACAAGAAGATCCTCGATTTCATCAAACAGAACTTCACATTCCGCAACCTCGGTATCTATATCAGTCTGACCACTGGCTTGCGTATCGGAGAGATTTGCGGTTTGAAATGGTCGGACATTAACACCGACAACGGCACAATTACCGTGAACCGCACCATTGAGCGCATCTACATGGTGGAGGGCGAACGCAAGCACACAGAGTTGGTCATCAACACACCAAAGACCAAGAACTCATGCCGTGAGATACCGATGAACAAAGAACTGCTGGCGATGGTGAAACCACTGAAAAAGGTGGTAAACACAGACTTCTATGTGCTGACCAATGAGGAGAAACCAACCGAACCTCGCACCTATCGCAACTATTATCATCGGTTGATGGCGCATCTTGACATTCCTCGACTAAAGTATCACGGACTGCGCCATAGCTTTGCCACACGCTGCATTGAAAGCAACTGCGACTACAAGACAGTAAGCGTACTGCTCGGTCATGCCAACATCACAACAACCCTTAATCTCTATGTTCACCCAAACATGGAGCAGAAGAAAAAGTGCATCACCAAAATGTTCAAGTCTTTGGGAAAATAAGACATTATACCTATATGAGCAAGAGAGTATGTCATAAACACGCACTCTCTTGCATCATTATTATCTACTACGGAATTTTCTTTTTATGACAGTTGGTCGCATCATTGCAGCTGCGTCTTTTGAGGATAATTTCAAATCAATATTCGCCATAATACCTCTATTTTTATTTGTGGACCTTTGTCCTATAACGTTCCACATGATCTTTTACACGACGATTTCATGCGATATCACAAATGCTTAACAGAGTCAACATTGTCAAGACTTAAGACGAGCAAGTAGTCAAGCTAAATCAGGAAACGACCAATCTGCACAACTGGTATTTAGTTTACTCCCATACTTAGGAACTTTTCGCCCAAAATAGGAAAAATCGCTAAGAAAAGCACTTTCTATCTAGATATATACTCTATTATCAAAGAATAATGCTATCTTTGTAGTTGTTTAAAAGACAAACGTCTATGAATATAATAGAATTATATGAAAGCTTGAAGGGTAGCTACAAAAGTTATCTTCAGAGCTTTGTTGCCATAAAAGATGAACGAATCAAGGACGAGGTCAGCGAGTCTATCAAAAATGAAAAGCTGTGGCGAAAGGCTTTGATTCAATTCAATCCAAACTTCAAGCAGGGGATAGGCGTAAAGGAGCTTATCGCCAAGGGCCTCCCTATCCATAAAGACTTGGAATATTTCTTCGACAAGCCTTTTTATAAGCATCAGCAAGATGCTATAGAGTTAGGCTGTCAAGACAAAGAATTTATTGTGACTTCTGGCACAGGCTCCGGAAAATCACGAACCTTTATGGCTACCGTGTTCAATTATATTCTACTTCATGATGAGGCATGCAAGGATAAGACGATTTTGCTATCATAGTCTATCCAATGAATGCCCTTATCAACTCTCAAGCTGAGGAATTGAGCCGTTATAAAGCAGAATATGAGGAGCGGACAGGCCATCCGTGTCCATTCACTTTTGGCAAATACACAGGACAGGAAAACGAAGAAGCGCGCGGAAAGATACAGCACGCACCAAGCGCCTCGTCCTCGAAGCCTGGAATAAATTCGGATATAACGATTAATTAAAGAATTCAAGTTTCGCAAGTTAATAAAATATAACGTAACTACCTAAAACAAAAGGGT
>OLVZ01003029.1_pt1 | contig 11490 bp, 11 predicted proteins | sample 1673341 | NCBI WGS metagenome assembly OLVZ01 (sample SAMEA3178944, study PRJEB25190) | human gut metagenome | biome: human gut; feature: human-associated habitat; material: faeces | place: Austria | collected 2013 | reverse complement strand
GCATTACCACGCGCCTTCATGCGAACCTGGTCGCCATCATGCGTGGAAGGCGGGAACTCGACCACCGCCTCAGCCTGCACACGCGTGCGGCCCTCTCCCCCGCAAACGGGACAGGGATCGGCGACGACCTGACCCGAGCCTCCGCATTCGGGACAGACCATGCGCGCCTGACCCATGCCGAGCATGCCCAGATCGACGGCGATGGATCCGGTTCCGCCGCAGGTAGGACACGTTTTATGATGCTCAGATGCAACCGAACCCGAACCATGGCAGTTGTCGCACGCCTCATAGCGCGGATATTTCACCGCAACGCGTGCACCATCGCGCGCCTGCTCACGGCTGAGCTTGACCTCAACCACCACGTCGGCGCCCATTGCAGGGTTGTACGCCGACGCCGAGCGACGACGGCGCTGGCTGGAGAATCCACCCATGCCGCCGAAGGGGAAGCCAAAGCCTCCAAAACCACCGAAGTCGGTGTAGCCGCCGGAATAACCTCCGCCGTAACCTGCAGGAGCGCCCGGAGTGCCGCCCGCAAACGGATTGCCCGAACGCATCGCATCGTAGCGAGCGCGCTTTTGCTCGTCCGACAAAACGGCATACGCTTCGGAGACCTCTTTAAAACGCTCCTCTGCATCAGGTTCCTTATTGACATCAGGATGCAGCTTGCGCGCCTTTTGCTGAAACGCCTTTTGGATTTCCTTCGCAGTAGCGTCCTTTTCGACACCCAAAATGGCGTAATAATCTTTTTCGTTCATGCCTGCCATATGGCGCATAACTCCCTACGTGCTGTTTGCATAGTTGGATAATTATATCCCGAGGACAGAAGCCTCATTCAATGTGAGCAAAAAGCACGCAAACATGTGGGACGCTTCGATTTGTGCGTGGGCGAGGCAAGGCGTGTGGGAACGCAGCAGCAACCAACGGCCACGACCTACCGAACAACGGCTACCGCCGACCTACCCTTCGTGGGACAGCTCGATTTGACGATATGCAACGCCGCACAGGTCCAAGATGCTCTTGGAAATCAAGTTGTCCTCGGTTCCGTTGTACTTGTCGTCCAAGTACACGACCTCACCGATGCCCGCTTGCACGAGGGTTTTCGCGCACTCGTGACACGGGAACAAGGTGACGTACACCGTGGCGCCCGCCATATCCTTGAGCGAACCGCGATAATTGAGAATGGCATTCGCCTCGGCGTGAATGACATAGTTGTGCTTATCGTGCAGCGGGTCGTCCGCCGTGCCCCAGGGAAAATCGTCGTCGTTGAGACTCGAGGGCGTGCCGTTGTACCCCACCGAGAGGATACGGTTGTTGGTATCGGCAATGCAGGCACCCACCTGGGTATTCGGATCCTTGCTGCGCATGCTCGCCGCAACGGCCGCACGCATGAAGAACTCGTCCCAACTGATCACATCTTCGCGTTTGCCCGGCATACATCCTCCCATCAACGCGTTTTGCACAGCATGCCGCAATATGGCTCCCAGTTCAAGCGTCAATTGTCCGAGGGTGGTCTTTCTCTACTCAGCCAAATCCCAAAAGAGGCCGTAGAGCTCGTTGCCACACAGCCATCCTTGTTGCGTAGGGCACAGTGACTCGTTGCGCCATGTTGCCAACTCCAAGGCAACGGTGCGTTCGCATGCAGCTTTGAGCTCAGCAGGGGGAATATACGCCTTGGCGCGCTCGAGCAGATCGAGCGGGATTCCGTCGATCATGCGGCAAGCGAGCATAAGGTCCTCCGCATATGCCTCGCGAGGCGTCAGAATCTCGCGGTCAAAACGTGTACCAGCGTCATCGAGCTGCGTAAAGCGCTCACGTATGTATGGTGGCTGATGGGTGCCGTCCGCACGTTCAAGCGCGACGTGACGCATACTCGAAGCGGACCGTCCCAAACCGAGGTAGGGTTTTCCCGTCCAGTACGCGATGTTGTGTTGGCAGCGATGGCCCGGCTTCGCATAGCTGGCAACTTCGTAGCGGGCATACCCCGCAGCGCGCAGTTGCTTTGCCGCCTCTTCCATACACAGCGCCTGAAAGTCCTCATCGGGGATATCGACCTTGCCTGCCTCTTCAAGCCGAGCCAGCGGCGTCCCGTCTTCGACCTGCAGCGGATACACCGAAACGTGATCTGGAGCTGCAGCGATAATGCGCGCAAGCGTTGTACGCCAGCTCTCGTACGTTTGACCTGGCAAAGCGCACATGAGGTCGCACGATGTCGAAAAGCCGTTGCGTTGGGCAAGCTCAAGTGCCTCAAGCGCCTCCTCCGCACTGTGAATGCGACCGAGGATTTTGAGCTCAACCGCATTGAGCGACTGAATGCCCAGGGAGATGCGCGTCACCCCCGCATCGCGAAGATCCCGTGCCAGCCCAGGCGTGAACGACTCAGGATTCGCCTCGCAGGTAAACTCCACCGGATTGCAATAGGCACGCACGCGACGGACAAGGTGCGGTAAACGCTCCCCCATAATAGAAGGCGTGCCGCCGCCAATGTAGACAGTTGTCACCTGGTCGAGCTCCCCTGCCTTACCATGTTTGTCCAGCAATTCCTCCAGCTGCACGCAATAAGCATCGAGCGCCGCATCTAGCTCGCAAGGCGCAAAGGCACGTGAATCAAAATCGCAGTATGCGCACTTTGAACGGCAAAACGGTATATGCAGATACAGGGCCAGATACGACATCTCAATCACGCCTCCCCTCATGCGGCACGCTCCTCCTCGAAACCCCTCTATCGAATTCCGGTGGTTTTTAGGCATTTTGAGCCTGTTTTTGGCCTGAAATACGTGAAAACCAACGGAATTCGGCGGATGGGCAAATGCGTTAGCTTGGCGAATGAGCCACGTCGGCCTCAATCTCGTCAAGCAGCGCCATGAACTCCTCGTAGGTCGCGCAACGCACCACGCGCCCCCGCCATGTAGCGGCATGGGGCATGCCTTTGAGGTACCACGTGGCAAACGTGCGGGCACGCGCCATAAACGGCTGAGTGCTATGTAGCAGCCCCAAATGCTCGCGAAGAGCCTCAATACGTTCGAGCGGCGCATGCTCGGGCACCGGCACGCCGTCAAGCGCACAAGCCCGTGCGTCACCGAACACCCAGGGATTCCCATACGTTCCGCGTGCGATGAACACGGCATCCGCGGCTGTAGTTTGCAACATGCGCACGGCATCGTCGGCCGAAAACACGTCGCCCGACCCGATAACCGGCACCGAAATGCGAGATGCAACCTCGTCGATAACCGACCAATCGGCAGATCCAGCATACAACTGGCTCGCCGTACGGCCATGTACTGCAACCGCGCTTGCCCCCGCTTGTTCCATGCGTGCAGCGAACTCAGCAGCCGTGTTATCGCACGCCGCGTACCCCTTACGGATCTTCACGGTCACGGGCACCTGCGCTTCGTGCACTGCCGCGCGCACGATGTCCTCCGCAAGTTCGGGCGTCTTCATGAGCGCGGACCCCTCGCCTTTGGTAACGACCTTGCGCGCGGGACACGCCATATTGATGTCAATGAGCGAGAGCTTGTCCCCCACCCGCTCCTGCACGGCATTGACCGCCCCGGCGAACTGCTCGGACTTGGAGCCGAACAGCTGCACACAAATCTGCGGCTCCTCGGGCTCGGGTTCAACAAGGACCCACGTTTTGGCACTCTTATAGGCAAGCCCAGCCACACTCACCATCTCAGTATAGGCAAGCTCCGCGCCGCGACGACGGCACATGATGCGATACGCCGCATCGGTAACCCCCGCCATGGGCGCCATCAGAAACGGCTGACGGGCGAATTGCTCACGTAAAGCTTCCAAGTGATGCATGCTCACAGTCCTTTAATTGATCACATACCTGAGTTTCTCAAGCGCCGCAGATTGGCTCCCATTTGAAAACAACTTCGGCTTTTCCAGGTACCACAGATTGCCGCGAAAGAGGAGCGACGCGTACTAAGGTACGCGAGCGACGGTTTGAGCGGCAAGGTACGGTACCTGGGGAAGCCGGATCAGTCTTCAACCTTAAGGATGGCCAAAAACGCCTCCTGCGGCACCTCGACGGAACCGATGGCCTTCATGCGCTTCTTGCCTTCTTTTTGCTTCTCGAGCAACTTGCGTTTACGCGAAATGTCGCCGCCGTAGCACTTGGCAAGCACGTCCTTACGATGCGCCTTCACCGTGGAACGCGCGATGATCTTGTTGCCGATGGCACCCTGAATGGGAACCTCGAATTGCTGACGAGGGATGATCTCCTTGAGCTTGTCACACAGACTGCGCGCAAGCGCATATGCCTTGTCCTTGTGCACGATGAACGAAAGCGCGTCCACCTCATCGCCCGAAAGCAGGATGTCGAGTTTGACAAGCTCGCTCACGCGATAGTCCGAGAATTCATAATCGAGTGACGCGTACCCCTTGGTACGGCTCTTGAGCTGGTCAAAGAAATCCAGAATGAGCTCGGCGAGTGGCACATCGAAGTGCATTTCGACGGACTTCTGCGAAAGGTGAATCATGTCGGTCGTGATGCCGCGATGCTCGATGGCAAGCTGCATGACCGCACCGGTGTACTCGGGCGGAGCGATGACCTTCGCCTTGAGATACGGCTCCTCGATGTGCTCGATACGCGTGACATCGGGCAGGTCCTGAGGACTGCGGACCTCGATCATCTCGCCGTCCGTTTTGTACACGTGATAATCGACGCTGGGGCTCGTAGCGATGAGGTCGAGATCGAACTCGCGCTCAAGGCGCTCCTTCACGACCTCCATGTGCAGCAGGCCGAGGAAGCCCACGCGGAAACCAAAACCCAAAGCCACCGACGTCTCGGGCGTCCAAACGAGAGACGGGTCGTTGACGCGCAGTTTTTCAAGTGCGTCACGCAGGTTCTCGTAGTCCTTGTTATCGATCGGGAATAGGCCGGTATACACCATCGGCTTGGCCTCGCGGTAACCGGACAACGGCGCGTCGCAAGGATCGTCGCGGAACGTGAGCGTGTCACCCACATGCACCGCCTCAGGGTCCTTGAGACCCGTGACAACGTAGCCGACCTCGCCCACCGCAAGCACATCCACGGCCGTCTCGGCGGGACGGCGCACGCCGACGCCATCGACGAGGAAGTCCTCGCCACCCTGCATCATGCGCAGTTGATCGCCCTTTTTTACCGAGCCGTCGAACACGCGCACCGTGGCAACGACACCTCGATACTCGTCAAAATAGGAATCGAGAATCAACGCCTTAAGCGGCTTGCTCGCATCGCCCTTCGGCGGAGAGATAAGAAACACAATCGACTCGAGCAGGTCATGGATGCCCTCACCCGTCTTGCCGGACACGCACACGGCGTCGTCGGCCGGGATGGCGAGCTCGTCTTCGATCTCGACTTTGACCTCTTCGGGATGGGCGGAAGGCAGGTCGATTTTGTTGATCGCAGGCACGATGTCGAGGTTGGCATTCATGGCGAGGTTTGCGTTGGAAACCGTCTGCGCCTCGACGCCCTGAGTGGCGTCGACCACGAGCACGGCACCCTCACAGGCAGCCAAGCTACGGCTGACCTCGTAGGTAAAGTCGACATGGCCCGGCGTGTCGATGAGGTTGAACTGATAGGTCTCGCCATCGTCGGCGTCGTACATCACGCGCACGGCGTTGCTTTTGATGGTGATGCCGCGCTCGCGCTCGATATCCATGGTGTCGAGCAACTGCGACTCCATGTCGCGCTCCTCCACCGTCCTCGTGAGCTCGAGAATGCGGTCGGAGATGGTCGACTTACCATGGTCGATGTGAGCGACGATGGAGAAGTTCCTGATATGTGAAGTGTCAATCGTATCCATGCGGGTCATTGTACCTAAACTCTCGAAATAGGGTGCTCGCAAAGGTCTCTCTCGTCAGATGCCAACAAGACTCCGCGCTCGGTCAGTCCTGCGCAAGACGGAGCGTCCACTGGACGCTCCTTTGCGTGCGGAATCTACGCTGAGCCTTGTTGGTATCTACCAAAACACCGTTAAGCACATTTCTCAACCAAAAGACTTATAACCGTCCGGCTTCTAACAACATCTGCCTTGCATGCGCCAGGCTCTCCTCGCTCGCATCGCCTGAAAGCAGGCGGGCGATCTCTGTAACGCGGTCTTCGCCCTCAACCAACAGCAAACTGGTTTCGGGTACATCGTCGTCGGAGCGGCGAACCACGTAGTGCGTCTCGCCCTGAACGGCAACCTGCGCCAAATGGGTGACCACGATGACCTGGTGCGTGCGCGCCAAGTCGGCGAGCACCGCAGCGAGCGAACGCGCCGTGGTTCCGCCCACACCGGCATCGACCTCGTCAAACACCAGCGTATCGGTTTGGTCGGACTCTCCCAGCGTCACCTTGCAGGCAAGCATGACACGTGAGAGCTCACCGCCGCTGGCGATGCGTTTGAGTGGACGCGGAGTAAGGCCCGAGCCGCTGCGATACAGCAGTTCGCAGGCGCACGGCCCCTGCATCGTCCAGCGATTGCGCGGAAGGTCGCGGCTTTCCCACACAAGCTCGGCGCGACCCATCTCAAGACGGGCCATCTGCTTGCCGACCTCGCGGCAAAAACGCGGGGCAGCAGCGTTGCGACGGCGTGTGAGCGTACGGGCGGCATCAGCGAGCACAATCTCGGCTTCATCGCGAGCGGCACGCGCCTTGGCAACATGCGCCTCGGCATCATTCACCAAACTCAACAGATCCTGGGCCTCCGCGCGACGTGCGAACACGTCTTCCATGTGCGGGCCCCACTGACGCAGCAGTCCCTTGAACGCACTGAAGCGCTCTTGGGCAGCCGCGAGCTCGGCGGGGTCGAAATCAACCTCATCGCGATAGCGAACCAAGTCGGCAGCAGTATCTTCGATGGAAATCGCAGCACCCGTCAGGGTGTCCGCAAACTCGGCGAGCTTGGCGTCCACGCGTCCCATGCGCGCGAGCTCGGCAATGGCGCTGTTAAGGGCGTCGAGCGTTCCCCCCTCACCCGAAAGCGATTCCGCAGCGTCGTTTGCACAACTCGCCAACGCCTCAGCATGCTCAGCACGGGGAAGGCGCTCTTCAAGCTCCTCGTACTCTCTCGGCTGCGGATCGACCTCGTCGATCCGCTCGAGCGCAAAACGTGCCTCTTCCAAGCGACTCCCCTGCGTGCGACTCGCCACTTCAACGCGTTCAAGCTCGGCAGCTGTCTCACGAGCGCGGACAAGCGCCTCACGGTATGCCGCAAGCGCATCGGCAACGTTCGCTCCCGCCCATGCGTCGACCATATCCACGTGCGACGAGGCGTCGAGCAGACGCTGATGCTCATGTTGACCACAGAGGTCGATGAGCGGACTCACGCGGTCGGACAGCTCACGCACACTTGCAATACCGCCGTCGATCTTGATGCGCGAACGTCCATCCGCACCCAAACGGCGCGTCACGACAAACCCCTCTTCATCGTGTGAACCCGTGAACAACCGTCCCGAAACCAGGGCGCCGTCACTTCCCTCTCGCACCGTAGAGGAATCCGCACGGGAGCCCATGAGCAGTTTAAGCGCGGAAAGCAACGCGGTTTTGCCCGCACCCGTCTCGCCCGTGAGCACCGTCAAACCCGCACAGGGGACCAAATCAGCCTCGCGGATGAGCGCTATGTTCTCGACATGCAGTTCATCGATCATTGCGAACTCCGTAGAACACGCGGCTCACCGAGTTGTAAAAGCTCTCCGGGCCGTAATCGAGCAAGAGGATATCCGCCTCGCCACGACGCGCGATGACGCGATCGATCTCGCCCTCACACGAGATGAACTGACCATCGAGCGCGATAGCCGGAACCGAGGGACGATCTTTGGACATCTTGATTTCCACCACATCGGAAGGCGAAGTGAGGAAAGCACGCGCCTGGATAGTGTGCGGCGCCACCGGTACACACACCAGACCCGTGTAATCGGGGCTCACGATGGGTCCACCAGCAGAAAGCGCGTAACCCGTGGAACCCGTTGCCGTGGAGACCACCACACCGTCGCCACGCAGACGGTCGATATGGTGACCGGATACGGTGATGTCAAACTCGACCATATCGGAAAGCGGACCACGCGTGACAGCGACATCGTTCAGTGCAAAGCCGTGGAGCGATTGCTCTTCTCCCGCACCGTCGAGGAAGATGACCTCGCAATCGAGCGTGGCACGGCGACTCACATGAAGCTCACCCGCCAGGGCATCGCTCACCACCGCGAGGATGTCCTTTTCCTGTGGGCTCGCCGCCGTCAAAAAGCCAAGATGACCATAGGAAAGACCCAGGATCGGAATCTCTCGATACCCCACGATGCGCGCCGCGCGCAGCAGGGTTCCGTCGCCTCCCAGCGAGATGACCAGACCGCAATCGCTCAAATCGGGTTCACTCACGATGCCCGAGCGCTGATCGGCTGCCCAAATGACCTCAAAGCCCTGACGCGTAAGCCACAGCTCAAGCGTTAAGCCACTCTGAACCGCCTCATTTTTGTAGTAATTTGGGACGAGAAACACCTTCATTACTGCGTCGCTTTCTCTGAAATGTGGGTTGCCTGTTCGGCAAGCTTTTGCACCTGCGCTTCAAGGGCAGATGGTGAATCGAGCAAATGCGCTTCGTCGCGTTGCCCACGCGCTCCGAGCAAGAAAAACTCTCGATTGCCCTTCGCACCCGTGATGGGCGAAACGCACAGGTCAAGCGGGGCAAGTCCGCTCGTTGCAAACAGCGTTACCGCATCGCACAGCACGCGTGCATGAATTGCGGGGTCGCGTACGATGCCACCCTCGCCCACCTCATGAGCTTCAGCCTCGAACTGGGGCTTTACCAACGTGAGGAACATGCCATCCGGTCCTAGGATCTCCAGAACCGCAGGCAGGATGGTCCGAATACTCGTGAAGGAAACATCGCAAACGGCCAATTCGCACGAAGCAGCGTAGCCCTGCGCAGGAACATCGACGATGTTCGTACGTTCGAGCAAGGTCACGCGGTCGTCGTTGCGAAGTGACCAGTCGAATTGCGCACGCCCCACATCGACGGAAAGGACCGTCGCCGCACCGCGTTTGAGCAGGCAATCGGTAAAGCCGCCCGTAGAGCAGCCCACGTCCAAACAATGCAAGCCCGACGGGTTGACGCCAAACGCGTCAAGTGCGCCCGCAAGCTTGAGCCCGCCGCGTCCCACATAGGGAATACGGCCTTTGACGTGCAATTCCATTCCTGGCTTTACCTTCATACCGGGAGACGTCAGGCGCTGACCGCCCGAAGAAACGAGACCTGCCATCAAGGTGCGCAGGGCATCCGCGCGGTCTGCGCAGATGCCCTGGGAAATCAATTCATCATCAAGACGGACGCGCGCCATTGCGCGCCCCTATGCCTGTTGTTCGGCAGCCGAATCCTCGGCGCCCTGGCCGGCCTCAGCGACTGCATCCGCTTCATCCGACGAAACGTCGCCCTCCGGCGCGCCCTCGTCCACATCGCCCTGCGCGTCAGCGTCACGCTCATCGAGCATTTCGGCCTCACGCGGCGACAGCTCGAACGAATCAACCATATCGACCGCACGCGAACCGAGTTCGATTGCCTCATCGAACAGATCGAGGCTGCGCTCAAGCGACGTATCCTTGGAGCGAACGGTCGTGATGATTTCGTCCAAACGGGCGGTGATGTCGTCGAACGTACCCTCAGCCACGGCTACTCCCCGTCCTCAGCGTCGTACGGGTCGACGAAGATGCCCTGGAGAGATTCCTCGTCGTCCAAGTAGGAACGGTAGTCGCTCTGCTCTTCTTCCTGGCGAGCGCGCAGCGGGTCGATCTCGAACCACAGAGCCGAAATGCACGCGGCTTCGCAGTCGTCTGCAGTTACAGTGCAGGCAACATGCTGGAGGCTCGGCAGATGGCGATCGCGCACGATGCGTCCGAGCACGCCATTCACAAAACCGGCGGAATCATCAGTGCCATACGCCTTAGCAATCTCGACCGCCTCATTGATGACAACGGCGGCATCGAGCGTGTCGGCAACCTGGAAATACAGCTCGTACACAGAGGCGCGCAGTAAGTTGCGGTCGGCCCCGGGCATGCGCTCGAGCGTCCAGTTGGTCGAAACAGCGCGCAGCGCAGAGTCGATGCGCTCGCGATTGGCCGCAACGCCGCGGGCGATTTCCACGGCATAGTCGGCAAGCGGACCCTTCGACAGAACGAAGTCGCCCGCCAGCACATCATCCACGGCCTCGCCGCGCATCTCCGCCTGGAACAGAATTTGCAAAGCTTGACTACGGGCAAGCGTGCGTCCGCGGTTAACTTTCAGTGACGCCACCGGCTACTCCTTGGGGAACACGAGGCTGTCAATACAAACGTTCACGCACTCCACGTCAACGCCCACCTGTGCGTCGATGGCGTTCACCACGGCCTCGCGCACGGACTCGGCGAGCTTCTTGAACGGATAGCCGAAGAACACCGTGAGGTGTACCGTCAGGCGAAGCTTGTCGTCAACGACCTCAGCCTCAACGTCCTCATAAACAGAGGTGGTCTTGGTGGAAAACATGGAGACGAGGTTGGTGGCAAGGTCCTTTACGCCCACCGATGCAACGCCCTCGACGCCCTCGACGGAACGCGCGACGATAGCGGCCAGCACCTCGGGTGCAATGCCGATACCGGCAATAGTGATCTCTTGCGACATGCTCACTCCTAACAACGGTGAACGAATGAAAGGGTACGTGGGGTGCTTTGCGCCCGAAAACTAGAGGCGCTGGACGAACTCGCCGGTACGGGTGTCGACCTTGATGCGCTCGCCCTCGTTGAGATACATGGGGACCATGACCTGAGCACCGGTGTCGATGGTAGCAGGCTTGGTGGCACCCTGGACGGTGTTGCCCTTGGCACCGGGGACGGTCTCGATGACCTCAGCCTCGATGAACATAGGCGGGTTCACGCCGAGCAACTCGGTGTCGGCATAAAGGAGCTGGCAGGTATCGTTCTCGCGCAGCCACTTGGCGTTGTCGCCAATGAACTCCTGGGACACGGGAATCTGCTCGTAGGTCTCCATGTCCATGAAGTAGTAGTTGTCACCGTCGTTGTAGAGGTACTGCATCTCATTGGTGAGGAGCTGCACGCTCTCGAACTTGGAACCGGCGTTGCAGGTGTTCTCGACCACACGGCCCGTCTTGAGGTCACGGGTCTTGTAGCGCACGAACGCGCCACCCTTGCCCGGCTTGACATGCTGGAACTCGACGATGGAGTAGTACTTGTCCTTGATCTTGAGACCCATGCCGTTCTTGAAATCAGCGGTAGTAATGGAAGCCATGGCTTACCTTTCCTCGTTGGTGTTGTGTAACTGTAAGAGTATAACCCACAAGCACACGTCATGCACTCTACCCAGCTGGATTCCACAGTGTGGAGGGTTCTCTCAATTCAGTCAAACCACACTAACCGCGGGAACATCAGACTGAATAAGAGTGCGCAACTCGAATGCGCTGTGAACGCGAAGCTGTCGATACGCCTCGCGCCGTGCAACATTCACCGATCCGAGTGAATATGAAAGCTCTTGAGCAATCTCA
>OLVZ01003028.1_pt1 | contig 11506 bp, 17 predicted proteins | sample 1673341 | NCBI WGS metagenome assembly OLVZ01 (sample SAMEA3178944, study PRJEB25190) | human gut metagenome | biome: human gut; feature: human-associated habitat; material: faeces | place: Austria | collected 2013 | reverse complement strand
GGCGACTGTTTGTCGGCGAATTCCATCAGGGAGCTCACCACGTCGAGATCCACGGAGTAGTTCTCGAAACGGGCATCGAATTCGGTCAGATCGGCGGACTTGAATACGTACGGCTCGTCCGGCTTGCCGGTGGCATGGTCGCCCAGTTCGGTCTCAATGAACGGAGGCACGCCGAGCAGCAGCGGGTTGCTGGCGGCTTCGAGGTACAGGGTGAAGCTGCCGTCTTCGGCGACCGGCACTTGCGCGTTGCCCTCGGCATCTATGAACGGCACCCAATAGTTGAGCGGGTGTACGGCTTTGATGGCGGTGCCGTCGGCGCGGTAGACGAGGCCCTCGATATGGCCGCCGCAGGAGTGCGGGTACCAGCCGAGGTCGAGGATGAGCTCCAGCGGCTTGCCTTTCGGGTAGCCGGCCGGCACGGTACCGGTCAGGCGGAACCAGACTGTGCCCCATGTGGTGCCCCATTCACTGCCGAGCGTAAACGGCTTGAAATCGATGTCACCTCGATTGAGCTTCGCGAAGAACTCGTCAGTGGGCATCGGCTCTCCGGGAATGTCAAAGGACTCCACCGCGAGCTGTGCGATCGATGGGTGGATATGAGGGTCCACGCGCTGGCGCACTATGCGCTTGCACCGCTCCAGTTGCTGTTCAGGTTTCAGGAACATCTGCTGTTCACTCCCCTTATCTCTGCCGCTTGTGCGGCCACATCATTGTGCTGCCCGTTCATGGGAAACATATCGACATGCGCCCTCGCCCGCAGGAGACTAAAGCGCTTTAGTAACATATTGGAGGGAACGGGATATGATGTCAAATTACTATCGCAATTCAGCGTGTTCCGTCAGGCATGTCATGCTCGGTGTCGATGACGATGGTCACCGGCCCGTCATTGACCAGTCCGACCCGCATATGCGCGCCGAAACGACCTTCCTTCACCGGCACTCCCCCGGAGCGCAACGCCTCGTTGAACTTGATCCACATGAGATCGGCATGCTCGGGCTTGCCGGCCTTGATGAAGCTCGGGCGATTGCCCTTGTGCACGTCGGCGAACAACGTGAACTGCGAGATGGAGAGAATCTCACCGCCGATGTCCTGAATCGAACGGTTCATCTTGCCCTGCGCATCCTCGAACACCCTGAGATTCAGAATCTTATGGGCCAACCAGGCGATCTGCCTGTCGCCGTCCTCATCGGTGACGCCCACCAGAATCATGAATCCCGGGCCAATCTGCTGCGGCTCGAACGTGGGATCCAGCGTGCCCAATTCATTGACCACGTCCACGGACGCTTCGGATACTCGTTGCAATACGACTTTCATGGTTCCCTACAGTACAACGTGTGCAGTCACCAGCCGGTAACGTACACGACCGACTGGTGACCGGTAATATCTGCACTGCAGTTCATCGTTTACCGCTTCATTCGACGACGAGACCGATAGTCATCACGAACACCACCAAGAAAGTCCGGCGCGCTGAGGTCATCAAGGTCAGCACCTCCGCGCACGGCGGTCGCGGCACAGGCAACGGCCTCAAACGAGGCTTTGATTCCCTGTCCATCGGCATGAAAATCAGTGGCGCATCGCGGTGAGATACCAAAATCACCAGCCGTCTGTTCGGCGTCGATGTTCGCGCCCAGAAACACAAACTCCCAATGATAGCGTTCACGCTCATAGGTAATCATCTGCTTGATCTGATGCAACGAATATCGACGACTCGCGTTCTCATACCCGTCAGTAATGATGACAAACAGCACATGTTGAGCACGGTACGCTGCCGCAGTATGTCGTTGCGTCACGATCATGCGGTCAATGGCCAGCCCAATCGCATCCAACAACGCAGTGCTACCGCGCACCCAGTAATCCCGGCTCGTCAAATCGTTCACTTCGCGGATGTCGAGGTGATTATGCAAGGTTTCGATTCGATGATCGAACAGTAGGGTCGTTACCCTGCACTCGCCGGCAATTGTTCGCTGCTTGGACAGCATGCTGTTGAAGCCACCGATGGTGTCTGATTCCAGACCTCCCATCGATCCGCTTCTGTCGACGACGAACACCAGTTCCGTACGGCCGTTATTGCCATTGTCGTTCTTGCCCATGATGAATCCTTTCGCTCATTCGCCAGCCGGATTGTCGGCGATATCAATGAGCTTCGCATCATGGGACCAGTCCTAGGTCGCTTGGCAAGCGACAATATGCCGCGTATCGGCAGCAGGTCAGGAGACGAGCGTACCGCTCCGCATCATTGCCCAAGCAACGGCTGATCGTATCGGAACAACATCTCGTTAATAGTGAATACATCAAACATCTCATGGACGATGAAGAATTCCACGATCACATCGAATTTCACGCTGTGCGACAGCGCATACCCGGCGCACACCAATATATCTTGCGTCTCGTCAATATTCAGCCGTAAGGCAATGGCCAGTGCCAAAACCGTTTTCTTGCTGGGCATATAGCCATCGCCACAGCGAATTTTAGAGAACAGTTTACGATTGATATTCGCTCGTTTATATACCTCCACGTCGGAATATCCTTTGGCGTCGATAAGCCTCAAGAGAATGATGTTAAAAGGTTCATCCAGATTGGAGAGCACCGCATCATCCACATGCCCGGCGGATTTCGGCGATGGAGCTGCCGACGGCGCCGAGTAGACAGGCGTTTCACCCATATCGCCCAGGAAATCCGGCATGTCCAAGACGCCGGAAGGTACGGCCCTATCCGCCTTCGGCTTATTATCCGAAAACCGTTGGAGAGCAAGCAGCTCATACGTTCTGCTTCCTAGCGTATCTTCATGCTCCGCTACATAATAATCATCAATATATGCGCGAAGACGTTTGTCAATACTGCTGCTTATTTCGAAAGCGGTTTTGTCGAATACGCATAGATATACGTCGAGATCGTGTCCGGAGTCGGCTGCGTCGCCCAGGAATCGGCGAATCTCATCGAGGGCCACATGAAGGGCCTCGGCTTTCGGATATCCATAGATACCGCTGGAAATCAAGGGGAAGGCGATGCTGGCACACCCCTGCCGTGCCGCGAGTTCCATCGAATTGCGATAGCACGAACGCAGCAGACGTTCTTCATCATGCTTGCCGTCTCGCCATATCGGGCCTGCGGTATGAATCACATAGCGTGACGGCAAATTGAATCCCGGAGTGATAACCGCCTCACCGGTATGAATGGGAGCAAACCGATCGCAGGCAGCAGCCATGCGCGAGACTCCCGCAGCGCGGAATATCGCGCCGCACACTCCCCCACCCATGGCGAGCTGCGTGTTTGCCGCATTGACTATGGCGTCCACCTTCATCTTCGTAATATCCTGTCGGACCAATTCCAGCGGCATATATCCTCCCTGATTACGGCGTAGCATAATAGCCTCTACACATCGTGCAATCGGCAGCCCTGAACTAAGTCTAAATCGTTTCTTCCCCGCAAGTTCGTCCAACTGACATATCCGACACGAGAGAATAGCGGGAAAACAAGGAATCAACGGAGCAATAACAGAAAGCCGCTCAGCCTTACTTTCGTAAAGCCAAGCGGCTTGTTTCCGCCGAAGCGGATTGGTGGAGGCGCGGGGAATTGAACCCCGGCCAACCAAACCCGAAAGCCCTACTCCCGCTTGGATTACGCAGCCTCACCGGCATCCCTTGCCCACATTTTGCCCACATTCTCCAGCAGCATCGCGTTCACGGCCTCGCCCACCGCGTCCAGATCATCGTCGAACAGGTCGGCGTACACGTCCAATGTCATCGCGGCGGAAGTGTGGCCGAGCTGGCGTTGCACGGCCTTGACGTTCGCGCCGGCTTTGACCATGAGACTCGCGGCGGTATGCCGCAGATCATGCACGGTCATCTGGCCCTCGATGCCCGCGCGCCGCTTAGACCAGTAAAACCACGAGCTTGTCGTGTTGGGCCCATGCGTGCGACGCAGGTAGCCGCCGCCCGGAGCCTCGAAGAGGATATCGTCGGGCTTGCGGCCCTCGCACAACGCCCGCATGTCATCGTCCAGCATTGCCGGATACACGACCTGACGCCACTTGTCCGACTTAGGAGTGTTGACCACTATCTCACGTTGCACCTCGGTGGCGTTCCTGCGTATCCACAGCCGGCGGCGTCGCAAATCAACGTCCCTGACCTGCAAACCCACGAGCTCTCCCCAGCGTATGCCGGTCAAGCCCAGGACCAGCACAATGAGTTTGCGCCAGCCCGACGCTTCCGCCAGGCATAGCAGTTCGGCCATGCTCAGATACCGGTGCTCCTTCCGGTGCTTCCTCGGCAGCTCCAACTCGTCGCAGGGGTTGGAGCCTATGAGCCGGTCACGCACTGCCTGTTTGCACAGGCCGGATAGGATGCCTTCGGCGCGCAATACCACGGTGGCGCTTGACCCGGCCGCCGTCAACGCGGCCACCCATTCCTGCACTTCGGAGTGTGTGACGGATACGAGCTCGCGGCTCCCCCACATGGGTTCCACGCGATGATTCCACTCCCTTTCGAGCGAGTCGATGTAGCTTACCTTGCACTTGACTTTCTTCGCGGCTATCCATGACGGCCACAATGCTTCCACCGTCGCCTTCCCGGCTTGCGGATCTATATAACTGTTGGTGGCCTTGGCGATGGTGACATGCTCCGCCGCCCACGTCTCCGCGTCGATTTTGCGCTTGAATCCGCGCTTGTCGGTCTGCGTGCCATCCGGCTTGCGATACCTCACACGGTATCTGGTTTCGCCTTTGGTTGTCTTGTATCTGGTGACGTTAGCCATGGCTCAGTCCTCCCCCATCTTAGAATTGGAAACATGGGAGATATTCAGGACGAGCCAAAGATGATCGGGGCAGGTCTCACGCCGACCACTGTGGCTAACAGCATTCTGCGTCGCGCATTCGGCACAGGCGAACACGTCACCCCCATGAAACTCCAGAAGCTTCTGTTTTTCGTCACATGCTTGTACCAGAGATACACGGGCCGCAGGCTGCTCACCGAATCGTTCCAGCCATGGCAGTATGGGCCCGTTTGCCGCAGCGTCTACGACGAGTTCAAGGGATTCGGCGGCAAGCCGATTAATCGGTATGCTCAGGATGCTTTGGGTAAAGTCACTGCTGTGGACGAATCCAGCAGTCCTTCCCTGCGTAAGGCCTTGAATCTTGTATGGGAGAATATGGGCGACTTGTCCGCCGTCAAGCTTTCCCGCGTCACGCATCGCCCTAATTCCGCATGGTCTCAGGCTGTGGCCGGGCATAAGACGTTCATCAGCAATCGTGCCATGGCGGGCGATCACACTTTCGACAATCTGCTGGGAATGTGACCGATGCCTGAGGACAATGAGAATGCATCCATCCCCGATGACGCGGAAGAGGACATTCCCTTTCCCGGAGGGCCTTCTTCCGAGGATGTCTCTGAAAGCGATGGCGATGGCCACAAGACCGTTGAGAACACGCCAAAAACTCAAGGAATAGATCCAGAGAAGCAGCACAATTGGTGGACTGAGAATCTGAAGAACATCGCCGCTCTTGCCATAGTGGCTTTTTGTCTCATAATGATTGCGGCCTTTGCTGGCATACAGTTCGGCTGGCCGGGTGCTGATGGTGGTGATGCGGTAGCCAAGGCTTCTGACGTGTTCAAGCTGATTGCCACGACCGCGTTGGGTTTCCTGTTCGGTCGTAATTCCAAATAGCATTTTCGGGTATGCTTCGCCCCGTGTAGGATAAGAGGCGAAGCGTCCTCCTTTCTGATAAGCAAGCTGGTCGATGTTTCACTCGCCCTGTTGACGCTGCAACGTCAGCAGGGCATTTTTATTGCTGCGGCTGTATGATTGGACTCATTCGCGCCAATGGATGACGCCAAGAGAAAGAAGCCCTCATGAAGAAACGCACATTATGGATACTCCTCACTGTCCTGTTCGCGGCCAGCGCCCTGTACGCCGTCACCTCTGTGGCCAAGGACGGCCCTGCGGGACTCGTCGGCTGCGCTATTCTCGCTGTCGCGTTCGGCATGATGGCGAAGAAGACCGACCCAGAGGCTCGTTTCCGGAAAAAACCAAAGACCAATGGACAGTCTGTCGGGAAAGGCGATGTCCGTAAGGCGATGAAAGGAGACTACACCGCCATCGACCTTGAGACCACTGGTCTTGACCCCGCCAATGAGAAGATCATCGAGCTTGGTGCGGTCCGCGTTCGCAGCGGCAAACCGGTCTCCACATATAGCCAACTCGTCAATCCGTCCATGCCGGTTCCGCCTCAGGTGCGCAGGCTCACAGGCATCACGGACTCCGATTTGGCGGACAAGCCGACCATCGACAAGGTTTTGCCGGAATTTCTCCGTTTCATCGGCTCCGATGCGCTTGTCGGGCACAACATTCAACGGTTCGATGTTCCGTTCCTGCTTCACGCCGTCATAGACGCGGGCCTGCATATGCCGGCCTCCACAGTCATCGACACTTTGCCCATCGCGCAGCAGCTGCTTCCCGAGCTGCCCAATCACAAGCTCGTGACTCTGGTCCAGGTGCTGGGAATCGGCGACGACGAATCCCACCGTGCGTCGGATGATGCTCGGCAGGATGCTCTGGTCTACGAGGCGCTGAAGGCTTACGCTAAGAAAAACCATATCCGCCTCCAATGATGTACTAATCCACTGATTCACTCCCCGACCTTTCCTGGTCGGGGCTTTATTTTTTTTACATGGCCACACGGTCGTGCAGCAGTTCTTTGTAATCTTCTATGACCTGTACGGTCACGTCGAGCGCCTGTGCGATGAGATAGCTGTCTCCCTCGTACATTTGTTCGGCGATTGCGTATTCGGTCGGGTTGATGAGTCGGAGCGCGGTTTCGCGTCTGGCTCGTCTCTCGGCTTTTGACCCGTTCGGGTCGCAGCCTCGATCGTGGTGCCTAGCGTGAGCAAGCTCGTGGGCGAGCGTGCAACGCCGGGCGAAGTCTGGGAGCGTCTCGTCGATGATGATGAGTCGCGTGGGTTCGTAGTAGCAGCCGCAGCGTCCGGGCGATAGTTCTCGTTCCCGGACTTTGACGCCGAGTCTCAACGCTTCGGCGAGTAGATCCTCATATCCCATAAAGCCTCTATTCGCGTGGTGTGGTGGCTTCGTTTTCCTTGTTTGGGTCGTCGTTCGCGGCTACGTCGAACTGTTCGGGGTTGGCGGCGATGCGGTCGGCCATCTCGTCGGCGGCGCGTTCCGCCTCGATGCGCCGTGCTTCGGCGATGATCTCCCGCAACGTCTGCACCGGGTCGGCATTGCATACATCACAAATGATGAGGAATTCAGACAGTTTAACGGGAGCTTTTAATTTTTTGCGAATATCTCGAACACGGTTGTAGCCAATAGCGCTTCTAGATGCTCTATCTATTGCGGAATTATTCATACCGGCTCGATGAATCATCTTGTCTATTGCCTGCGCAGACACATCGTCAACGATGGTGCGCTCTCGCTTATCCGTATTCATACGGACAACTATAGCAGACACGCCGAGCAGTTGCTACAGAATATAGCAGACGCTATATTTAATTTTAGATAGAGCATTTGCTATAGGAGGTGGTTGAGATGTCCTCAACTGATTTCAGACAGCTTTCGACCAAGGAACTGCACTTGTATATGAACCTCGTGATGGGTTTCTGCAAGGACATACGCCGCATGCTCCGTGAAGGCACGTTGACCAAGGATGCCATCGACAAATACGAGGTGACGGTATCCAACAACATCCTTACCGAGGTCAACCGCCGATCTGGGGCGGAAACATCTGGGCGGCGGTCAGAGCAAGAGCCGGAGCCTCAATCATGTACCCGATAGCCAGCTGCTTACCTAAATCCTTGACTTTATCCCACATCGACTGCTTATCTTCGGGGGTCTGCACCATGGCAATGTCCAACGCCTCACGCAAACGGCTCACTGCTCGGTCAAGCACGAAATCGCCCGTGATGGCGTACTCGTCCAATGCGGTCTCTGTTTCTCTCAGAAGCCGTGACAGGTACAAGGCCAGACCATCGGGCATGCCGTCCGCGATTCCTCTGAGGACAGTGTTGGCCTCGCTGACGAGATTCCTGACATTGTTCCGTTGCTCTTCGGTGAACCGAAGCGTGCATGAATCAAGCAGCTCAGCCGCGTACATCAACAAGTCCTTGTCGGCGTCGGACATGAAATCGGACGTGCCAACGGGGCCGCTGATCTCACCCCAACGAATCTCGCCGGTATCCGTGAACGCCATCGTCACGGATTTACGCCACCGAGGCAGAGAAGAGCGAAATCCTTTGACGCGTCGTCCTTCCCTTTCCCACTGGTCAGTCGCTTTCCCGATTTCATCGAGAGCGGCGACCAGATCAGGGAAACGGTATCCGGCTTGGTCGGCATCATAAACACTTTCCTTGTCGAAGAAATCATACAGAAACTCCGCAGCGTTCATTTTCCCCTCCTCTTCGAAAGAAGTTGCACATGTCTAATCTACCAGCAATTGAAGTCGCAAAACGGGCGACCCATGACACCCGTAACCGCGTGCTGCTGTCCAAGACCAAGATGACCAGCATCGCCGACGCCAGCAACCGCAACCGCATGACCATCGCCAAATGGCTCGACGGCGACGACATGAGCCTCGCCGCATTCGTGGCCGCACAACAGTTGTCGGGCGGAGACCCGGTCAAGACCTTGGCCGACGCGCTCGCCGGCAAGGAGGTGGCGTGATGGTGTGGTGGAAGCACAATCGTCAGGCATGCCAGCCCGGACAGGCCGAGGGGCCGATGCCGACACCGTTGCCCTGTCCGTTATGCAACGGCCATGCCGAGGCGGTGATGGATTCGTGGACGTCAGGCGGATACGGATACGACTTCGAACGCTGGGGCTGCCGTTGCGGGGAATGCGGATACGGGTACTACGGCGGCAACCCGCTCTCGCCGTCCGACGAACGGCAGGCCATCGAACGGTGGGACCAGCAGGTCGAGGAAGCGTTGAAGATCATCGCGGAACCGTTGGAGGAATGCCCGTCATGCCATTGCGTCCCGAAGGTCGGGAAAAGCGACGGCGAGGCATTCCTCCAATGCCCGGAATGCCTCAAAATCGCACGCGGCGGCAACCCCATAGAGACCAAGGACAAGTGGAACCGCTTGTGCCTTCAGCGGAAGGCGATGAGGCTCAAAGCCAAACGACAGGCCGCGCAGTTGGAACGAATCATCGGAAAGGACGCGGAGTGATGAACGGTCCGACGGTTCTTATAATCGCACTTTTCCTTCTGAATATCGGGTTGTCCATCAAGAACGAGCTTGACCTTCGTGAGATCGAGCGCGCTCGACGTAAGCGCGCTTCACTTCGACCATCGGAACGGAAAGAAAGTGATTGCGACTGGCGAAAACAGTTTTCTCACTCCATCCCACCTGAAGAAAATCAGGGAGGCGAAGAATGTCAGAATCATTAGTGAGAGAAAAGCTGGCCTCCGTATTCGGGGGAAGGTTCAGGGCGATTTCCGTATCGGGAACCGGAATTCCACTACTCAGAAAGAAGCGAGAATCCACTTTGGGCCCATACAGGGTCATGGTGCCCTCGTTGCGGAAATGGATACATCGCAGACTTTCCGAATCCAAGGTCGCCACGAGGTGCTGCGCCGCAATCCTGTCGCTCCTGCGAATCTTGTTGATTTGTCTCTGCTGCACGCAGTTCCACAGGAGGGCCACAATCGCGACCAATACGGATGGTTCAGTCCAATTCAATTGATTCTTCCCTTCGCTGGTTTTCGGTTTTGAATGTCGCAGTTCCAAGCCTACCGGCGAAGGGGCCTACACGAAAAGAGAAAAACGATGAACGCCAAGGATTACGGGCGTCACGCCAGCGGTTTCCGCACGGCGGACGGAGACCCGTCTCGCAGATTCATGCGCGGGCTAGTGGTCTGCGCCGTCATGCTCGCCTTCTGCGTCTGCTGGGTGATGACGCACATGGGGTGCGCGCATCCCATCGAGAACGGGTTGGCCGCGCTCATGGGCTTCGGGTTCGTTCCACTCAGACTGATCGCACTGGTGTTGAGCGAGGCGGGCATCGAATAAGTCTTGCCGGACGGCGTGGAAAACCGGCCGGCCAAGCGGAAGGAAAACCGGTAACCCACGTTGATAACTGAAAACCGACTGACAGATACGGTGTCAGTTTTCTTGCACCGGCGGGATGTCGGCTTTGGTCTATTCTCCGATATCCCGCCCAGGGCGGTGCAGGTTGCCCCCAGTCAAGATCGCGTAGGTCATGTATGCGCGGCAAAGACCGGGACCACGGTTCGATTCCGTGGCCGTCCACGACCGCAAGGTTACGCAAAAAAGGAAAGCCCCAGCGGCTACTGGGGCGGAAAGAAACTCCACTAGAAAGGATACCCCAATGAGTGCGCCATTACCAAACCTGATGACGGTGGAACAACTCGCCGAACACTACGGGAAGGCGAAGAAGACCATCCAGAACAAGCTCACGCGAGGCTGGGGGCCGACGCCGGTCACCGACCCCGACACCATGCAGGTGCTGGGCTTCGAGGTCGAGGAGGTGGCCCGTTTTGACCGCATCAACAAGCAGACGCGCAAGCAGCGCCTCTACGCCTGAACAGGATTGGGACAAACTCCTAAGCCGGTTCCTCACGGACACGGACATGCGCCGCATCCTCTGGGAGACCGACCGCGAAACATTCAGAATCATGCTCCTGAAATCAATCGAACGACTCATACCAACCACAAGCGGAGGAAAGAAACAATGAGCGAACACATCACGCGACTGGCTGAGCGCCTGCAACAGCAGGTCGGCGAATCGCACAACAAGCCGACCGTCAAGCAGTTCGAGGAAATGCTCACAGACGCATTGGGCGCCGAGCACCTGACCGTCGAACCAGACACGGACGAACCGGAGACGGAGACGGAGACGGAGGATGACGTGCCGGAAGGCTTCGAACGCCTCGCCAGTGGACTGTTCGACCTCATCGCCGGCGCACTCGCCCCGGCGGATCATCATGACGAATACATGTCGCTGCTCGCGCTCGCCATGAAGTATTCGATTCACGTCACCGAACGCGCCATCGAAGAGGGGCAACTCGACATCGCCGATGACGCCCTGACCGCATCCAAGGCATTGTTCGAGACGTTGAAGACGGTGCACGAGGCGGCATTGGACGCGCTTGAAGAGGACGTGCAATGAGACGGGCGACCATCAACATGGCCGCGAAGGCAACAGGCATGTTCGACGTGCACCGGTTCAAGAAGGCTGGCGCAACGAAGGGGCAGCGCCATGATGAGTGGCTCGCCTTCCGCACCAAGGGCGTGGGCGGTTCGGATATGGGCACGATTCTCGGCCTCAACCCCTACAGCACGCCGTACGAGCTGTGGTTGGAGAAGACGGGCCGTCAGCAGCCGGAGGATATCAGCGGCAAGTGGGCGATCGTCAAGGGCAACGCCTTGGAGGTCGAACTGCGCCGCCGGTTCCGCCAGCTGCACCCGGAGTACCAGGTCATCGACGGCACCGACATTTCCTTGGTATCCAAGCAGCATCCGTTGATGCACGCCTCGCT
>OLVZ01003023.1_pt1 | contig 11520 bp, 8 predicted proteins | sample 1673341 | NCBI WGS metagenome assembly OLVZ01 (sample SAMEA3178944, study PRJEB25190) | human gut metagenome | biome: human gut; feature: human-associated habitat; material: faeces | place: Austria | collected 2013 | reverse complement strand
GTCAACATGGTTGCTGAAATATCCGGTAATGATCAGGATCTTTCCGCTTCCTCTTGTCATCATTCCTAAGAGACCCGCTGCGGTACGTCCGCTCTTACGGTTATCCATTCCCACAAAGCAGGCTCTTCTTGTCCCCACAATATCCGAGTTAAAGGTTACCACAGGAATATTCTTCTCTTCAATGAGAGCATTCAGTTTCTCCCGGACAGTCTCACTGTCTACCGGCATGATCGCAAGTCCCCGGATTCCTTCCTGTTCCAGTTCCTCAATGGCCTGCAGCTGTTCCTCTTCATCAACGGAAAGACCCTCTTTCAGGATCAGCTGGATCCCTTTTTCTTTCAGTTCCACGGCTGCCTTCTCAATACCACGGTTTACTTCCTGCATAAAAGAAGATCTGGCAAGCTGTGTCACCACTCCGATCTTCAGTCTTTCATCTTTAGCTGTTCTGGAATGTTTCCGTTCTTTCTGTACATATCCCATCTCGTCCGCCAGACGGCAGATTCTCTCTGCCACCTCCGGATTGATCCGTCCTCTGTGGTTCAATGCTCTGTCCACGGTTCCCCTGGAAACCCCTGCCTGTTCTGCAATCTGCTGTATTGTTACCGCCATAAATCCTTCTCCTGCCTCTGCCTTACTGTGTCGTTGCCAACTGTTCCGTCCGGCAATAATCTTTCTATATACATTTATATAGTTTTTTCGAAAAGGTGTCAATATGTAAGTGCATTATACAAGGCAACCAACCCGATCTTATCCCCGCACAGCCATATGATATACTTCTTTATAAGAAATCCCTGTTTTTTCACAAAGTTTTTTTACGCTTTCGTATTCCGGATAATAATATTCCTGTCCGTCAAAAGTGCAGACCTTCACTTCTACATTTCCCAGCGGGGTTGTAACCGTTCTTTTCTCTCTTTTCAAAATGGTTCTCCCCATCTCCTGGCGACGAATCCCAATGGTTGTCGTTTCTCTGAAAATAATCTGCTCCATCGCTGAAACCTGTTCTTTTTTACATAGAACGGTAAGCAGCCATGCCGGACGGTTTTTCTTCATAAATACAGGCATGTAATTGGCCTCTCTGGCTCCTGCCTCATACAGAAGCTCCATAACATAGCCAAGCGTTTCTCCTGTACAGTCATCAATGTTGGATTCCAGCTTTATAATGGTGTCTGTTTCCGTACAAGTATCATTGCCTGAAGCCTCCTCCTCGGATTCCCGGATCAGCATGGCACGGAGAATTCCCGGGCACTCATACTGGCGCTTGCCTGCTCCGATACCGATCTTCTCCACCGTAAAATCTTCAGGCAGTTTTTCTGATGTAAGGAATGCCGCCACAATGGCTGCTCCTGTAGGCGTTATCAGTTCACCCTGCACCGATGTGATATGCAGCTTCAGCTGATGAGCACTTACAATATTACTTACCGCCGGTACCGGCACCGGAAGGATTCCGTGCTGACAGCGAATCGTTCCGCTACCCTCACAAAGTCTTGGAACGATCACTTCCTCCACATCCAGATCATCCATACAGATTGCAACAGAAAGAATATCCACAATGGAATCCACTGCACCCACTTCATGGAAATGGACCTGATCCACCGGTACATTATGGGCTTTTGCTTCTGCCTCGGCAAGAATCTTAAAAATTCTTTTTCCATAGGATTTTGCACGATCTGTCATATCTGCATGGTCGATAATCTCCATGATCTCGTTAAGGCCACGGTGTTCATGGTGATGGTGTCCGTGGTGGGAATGCATCGTTTCTGTATATATATGACTGTTTCCATGGGTTTCCTGTACATGATGTTCATGAGAATGGGGATGCTCATGGGCTTCATGACTATGTTGATAATGATGTTCCTCATGATCCTGGCTGTGAGAATCTCCATCATGCCCATACAGATATTTCATATCATGATCATGATTCTCATGATCCAGTAGTACATCAAAATCACAGGCATCGATCCCTGATTTCATCACACGGCTGATCTTTATGTCGAAACCTTTTACCGGCAGACTTTTAAGAATTCTCACCAGTTTTTTCTGATCTGCACCCAGATCCAGAAGAGCCGCAACTGTCATATCCCCGCTGATCCCGGAGGTACACTCCAGATATAATTTGTTTCTCATTTATTTTCCCTCCGCAAGCCGATTGATCTGGGTTGCCAGATATCCTGCCCCAAATCCGTTGTCAATATTTACTACTGCAATTCCGTTGGCACAGGAATTGATCATTGTCAGAAGCGCTGACAATCCATGAAAGCTGGCGCCATATCCCACAGAAGTAGGTACCGCGATCACCGGACGTTTCACAAGACCACCCATAACACTTGCCAGCGCACCCTCCATTCCTGCTACCGCAACCACACAGTTAGCCTCCTGGATGGTATCCAGCCTGGAAAAGAGTCTGTGCATACCACTGACTCCCACATCATAGATCCTCTCCACATGTGTGCCGAAATACTCTGCTGTCTGGGCAGCTTCCTCCGCAACAGAAATATCTGCTGTTCCGGCTGTACATACTGCCACCTTTCCGATATGCTCCTTCTCTTTTTCAATCTTCAAAATTCCGGAAACAGGATCATAAACCACATCAGGAAGAACCTTTTTTACCAGTTCATACTGATGTTCTGACGCCCTTGTTCCAAAGACTTCTCCATCTTCCTCATAAAGCTTCTGATAGATATTCAAAAGATGTTCGTCTGCTTTTCTCGCACAGTAAACTACCTCCGCAAAACCGGTCCTCGCTTTTCGGGTAGTATCCAGCTTCGCATAATCCATTTCTTCATATCCCTCTTTTTTCAGAAGGTCCTCTGCATGCTCCACAGAGAGCTGGCCTTTTTTTACCTTTTCAAGGATCTGCTGTAAAGTCATCTTTTTGCCTCCCTGTTTTCTTCGTAATATAATAACACAATAGCCAGACATTTGCATCATTTCCGCAAATCGTCTGGCTATCTGCTATTCAAACCGTTCACTGTCCGGTTCTTTTTATTTATGCGACTGCCTAGGCCGCCTTCTGTTCTTTATCTGATCATCTCCGTATATTTGGCCGAGATCTCATCAATATCTCCATATGCGATCAGTTTTCCTTTTTCAAGTATCATTGCTTTATTGCACAAGCGCTGTACCTGTTCCAGAGAATGGGATACAAACAGTACCGTAACGCCCTTATCAAACATACTTAAGACTTTCTTTTCACTCTTTTTCCGGAATTTGGCATCTCCTACAGAAAGGACTTCATCCAGGATCAGGATATCCGGTGATACCAGTGTGGCAATGGAAAATCCAAGTCTTGCCTTCATACCGGAAGAATAATTCTTAATAGGGACATCGATAAATTCCTTCAGTTCAGAAAACTCAACGATCTCATCAAATTTCGATTCCAGAAACTTCTTGGAATATCCGAGCATCGCACCATACAGAAAAATATTCTCACGTCCTGTATACTGCGAATCAAAACCGGCTCCCAGTTCCAGAAGAGCCGAAATTCTTCCATTTACGGTTACGGTTCCGGCTGTAGGAGCCAGTACACCGGTAATAATTTTCAGAATAGTGGATTTTCCGGAGCCGTTTGTTCCAATAATACCAACGCATTCTCCTTCTCCAATATCAAAACTAACATCCTTAAGTGCATAATGCTCTTTATACAGCTTCTTACGACTAAGCCCCAGAGAATCCTTCAGGCGGTCCAGTGGTCTGTTATAGAGCTTATACATCTTGGACAAATTTCTTATTTCAATGGCGTTTTTACTTTCCACGTTGTTTCCTTTCTTTTCTATCCGCTTTGTAACTGCCCAGTTCCTCTACAGTTCTGTACTTCATCGAACATGTCTCATGAGCCGTTACCTTCCCTCTTCGCTGAATACATTTCGATTCATAACTGCTTTTCTCCTATTTACAGAACATCTGCAAAATGAACCCGAAGCCGCTTAAAGATCCAGTTTCCAAACAGGAAGCAGCAGATGGCAAATATCCAGAAATATAATGTCCAGACTGGTCTTTCGAAGAACCAGCGCTTGATAATAAATGCGTCACGATATCCTGATACAATATAAAATACAGGATTCAGCTGAAGAATTTTGTATAGAAGGCTGTTGGCACCGATCATGCTCTCTGACACCCACATAATAGGAGTCAACCATACTCCAACCTGTAATCCGATACCAATAATCTGGTTCAGATCGCGGAAAAGGACTGCAATTGCGCTGGTAGCATAGCAAAGTCCCAACACAAGAAAAAAGACGCATGCACTATAATACAATATCTGAAGGTAGTACCAGTCAGGAAATCTTCCGTTACATATATAAAGAATAATTGCCAGTAGTACAAAAAAGCCATGTACAAATAAAGCGGAAATTATTTTTACCACTGGAAGGACGCTAATGTTGAACACTACCTTTTTTACAAGGTAATTATATTCCAGAAGCGAATTGGTACCTCCGGAAAGCGCATCAGAAAAGAAAAACCAGGGCACAATACCAGCTACCAGATAAAGCACAAAAGGGACTCCCAGTTCATCTGTGTTGGACCGGAACCCCACTGAAAATACAAACCAGTATACCAGAATTGTTACCACCGGCTGAACGAAAGCCCAGAAGGTTCCAAAATAAGAACCTGCATATCGGGTCTTGAAATCATTTTTTGCCAGTTTCATAACCAGCCGGCGGTTTTTATATAAATCCGCCGGCAGGGAAAAAATAGACTTAAGCATTTACAGTCTCCTATCTGTTAAGTTCCTTAAAGCTGCCCCATTTCTGATCCTTGTCAGAGAAGATCAGCTCCATACCTTCCGGAATCGGCCACTGTACATTGATGTCCGGATCATTCCAGATCAGACCGCCCTCATCGTTTGGATGATAAAAATCGGAGCATTTATAAGTAAACTCCGCATTCTCAGAAAGAACCAGGAAGCCATGTGCAAATCCTTTCGGAATAAAAAACTGTTTCTTATTCTCTGCTGAAAGAACAACTCCGTACCATTTTCCATAAGTTTTGGAGCCCTCTCTTAAATCTACAGCCACATCAAACACTTCTCCGTTTACTACGCGGACAAGTTTGTCCTGTGGATAATGAAGCTGGAAATGGAGACCGCGAAGAACACCATAACGTGAGCTGGACTGATTATCCTGTACGAATTCTACGTCAATTCCTGCCTCTTTGAAGTCATTGTAATTGTAAGTCTCCATAAAATAACCTCTGGAATCTCCAAATACGGTTGGCTCGATTACTTTTAATCCTTCAATATCATCACAATTTGTTACTTTAATTTTTCCCATTTTCTTTTCTCCTTATTTATCTTTCATTTTATATTCAATCAAATTTACAGTCTTATCGACTTCTTGGAACGTGTTTAAAAAGGTTTTCTGCAAGATGTGCGTCACAATTTGTGGGAGATCTTTCAAACACGCTCTAATATACATGATTCCGTCTGATAAATCAAGATTATTGGTTACTGTTACTGGTCATCCTATCTGTATTGTTTGGTACATACACCATTTTTGTTAAATACGGAAACGAGTCCATCTGCACTGGTCAGGCTCACGTTCTGCGCACGTACTCCTGCGCCAGCACCCGTTCCGCGGTAGAAATAATATTTTTTTCCTTTGATAGTGTACCAGCCCTTATAAGCCTTTCCATTTTTTCCAAAATAATAAGTATTCTTCCTGCCATTCTCTGTGAGGGTGATAAACTTGTTCTTTGCACGGTAACCTTTACTTCCAAAATAGTAAATGCTGCCGTTGGCTGCTACATATTTGTAATTCTTTTCCATGGAAAAGGATGTAGTGCTGAAATAATAATATTTCCTGCCCACCTTGCGCATACCTGTCAGGGCTTTGCCATCTGCTCCGAAATAGTAGGTCTTGCCTTTCTTTGTCACAACTTTATTTTCTACACGTACACCGTTTTTGTCCACGTAATAAGCAGTGCCGTCTTTCTTGATCAGCTTGCTTTTATATAAGTGTCCGTCTACGGAACTAAAGCAGTAATACTTGCCATCAATTTCCAGCCATCCTTTGGCCTTTTTATCATTTGTGTAGTAATATTTTCTGCCTTTAACAGTGGTCCAGCCATTCTTGTGAAGCTTGGGATCTGAATATAAAGGCTGTTTTGCAGGGGTATAGCCTTCCTGAGAATTCCATCTGGGAACAACCTTGGTTGTATAATCTACATAGCCAAAGTTCAGATCCACATTGTTCTCTTTGGGAACTCCACTGATCAGCTTCTTGGTACTGATCATACCTGAAACTTCATCACCAGCTGTGCACTGCCAGATGGTGTATTTGTATTTGCTGGCGCTCGGTGCAAGAATTGTATCTCCGTAGCTTGCAATCCAGACATCCAGACCGGAGCCTTCCAGAACGTTCCAGTCTACAAAATTATTATACCAATTCAGATTCATGTAGAGAATTGGTGTATATCCTGCCTTGCGGATCTCATCACAGAATGTGAGAGCAATCTGGGAAATTTCCTTTCTGGTCAAGGTTCCCAATGTAGCTTCATCTTCCAGGTCAAAAGCTACCGGATAGGAAACCTTATGTCCCTGCATCTGACGAATAGCCAGCTGCGCTTCAGCAAGTGCTTCTTTGTTTGTCTTGGCAAGACTGTATACATAAGTTCCCACCGGCACATCTGCTGCTTCTGCCTCAGTCATATTATAGTCATAATAATCATCCAGATGTCTGGTTCCATAGGAAATACGCACAAAGGCAAAATCCAGATCTTTCTTGGCTTCCTTCCAATTGATCTTTCCCTGCCATTCTGAGACATCCATACCTCTGGTAATGGCTCCTTCTACTTTCTTTCCACTTCCATTGTAGCAGACTCCGTCAATTTTGTGCCATGCCTTTGAGCTTGTCTTGGAAGAGGAATCTCCTACACTTGGTGCCAGATGCGCATCTGGTGAAACATTTTCAATATTATATGGCTTATTTCCTGCATTGGCACTTACATCTGCAGTTGGTCCTGCAATTATTGCAGTTCCAAGCATAGCTGTAAATAAACCGGCAGACAGCCATTTTTTCCATTTTCCCATATCTCCTCCTGATAAACAGTTTCAGGTTACGGTCCTTACCAGACCAGTAGTGTTTACCGTTTTTCCCTCATTCGCTTGTTTCTTACAAGATGTTAAAAATGTGTTACTTTGTTATTATACAGTTTCCATTTTCAAATTTCAATGTTATTCTCCAAAACAGTAAAAAGGTGCCTTAAAATCATCAAATCTGATAATTTTAAGACACCCTTTTTGGCTTTTTATGTCGTTTTTTTATCAACAACTATCTTTCAGAGTAAGCTATTAAGCTGCCGGATCGGTCGGATCATAGTATCCACCATTCTTAGTTCCCTTCAGCGGTGTAATTGCGCGACGTCCCAGTGGTCCTTTGAATACTTCGTCAGACTTATAGGTTCCATCGAAAATATAAATGGTGGAACCATTGCAGTTCTCATATACCCATTTTGCATCGGCAACACAGGTACGGATACAGCCATGGGAAGCCGGGCTTCCAAGCTTAAGATATGCACTAACCGGCAAATTATAGCTGTTTGCTGAGCCGCATGCAATAGAGTGGACGAAAATTCCGCCCTGACCAGCACCATCTACATGAGTACCATACTGTCCCCAGGACGGTCCCATAAGCGCCTGCCATCTGCTGTATCTTGTCAGTTTATATCTGCCTTTCGGAGTATCTGTTCCAGGATTTCCTACTGAAACACGAATGGTCTTAACCGGAATTGTACGGTTCGCATCTGCATAAATTGTCATAACACCATTTACACGATCCACTTCAACTGTATATCCGGATTTGTAAATATTTGTCACGTCATTGATTCTGTAACCATTCTTATCAAAGTAATACAGCTTGCCATCAATCCACTTGGATTCATTTTGCACAAAGCCCTTCTTATCCGGGTTAATGTAACGAACCAGATTCTGGGAATTGTCTACAACCACCCAGCCTGTAGTGAACTTACCAGTAGCATCTACATATCCGTATTTTTTGCCTTTCTTCACGAATGCATTCTTCACAAGACTCATATTCTTGAAGTAATACCAGTTTCCATCAATCTTCTGCCATCCGCTCTTGCGAAGTACACCTTTAGAGTCTGCAAAATATGTTTTTTTCTTGTAAACAAACATTTCATTCTTAACCATCTGGCCATTTCTTGTATTAGATGTAGATGGTTTAAAGAAATAACTCTTGCCATTGATCACGGTAACTCCGCTGGCAAGTCTTCCGTCAGCTTTGAAATAATATCCGTTTCTCAGTGTATTGGCATAATGCTTTCCTTTTTTATTGAACAGGAACCAGCCATAGAATTTCCCCTTAGAGGTGGTTACTTTCTGCCATCCGGTTTTCTTCACGATCCGGCCAGCAGTAGAACCAAAATAGTATATTCTGTTTCCAGCCCCAGGACAGCGATGCCATACCTTTTTCCAGGTTGCTCTTGCACCAGTTTCTGTTACATAATATTGTTTCTTTTTATAAGTGACAATACGATTCTTATAAATACAGCCATTCTTATCTGTCAGATAATATTTGCCATCTGTGGCTTTCTTCATAGTCTTCTTAAGAAGATAGCCATTCTTATCGATCAGATAGGAATTTTCCGCATCTTTACGTCCGTCAAGCTCTGTTACAATAACGCCATGAACCATAAGCTGTCCAATTTTACTGCTGTCCAGCTCACCGGAATCATAATATTTCCACTGCTCACCGGCTGTTCCTGCAAAACTCTTCCATCCATCACGGTACATCTTTCCTGGAATTTCCTGATCTGTTTCTGCTGGCTGGAAGTAGTACTGTGCAGCTACTCCGTTTACGGTCAGAGTAACATCCCCAGTACGTGGTGTTCCATTCTCATCCAGACAATAATACTCATCATTAATCTTATAATATCCTGTATATGTATTATTTGCCTTGGCGGCTTCATCTAACTGTGCAGTGGTTAATGCCTTACCATCTGCACCATAATAATGGAAGTTTCTGCTTTCTTTGTTCCACAGCCAGTAATCTTTCTTCATCTGACCAAGTGTGGTCTTCCACGGAACCAGTGCAGCACCCTGTCCATTATATTCTGTATATGCCTGTGCACTATCGGAAGCTGTAAAATAGAATTCACCAACAGCCCCATTTGCACTCTCCGTTCCAACTAAAGTCTTAATGCCGGTAACCAGAAATCCATTAGCATCAAACAAATAACTTCCTGTATGAACTGCTCCAGCCTCGTTTCTTGTAGTAATCTCTACAATGCCATCTGCTGCGGTATAATATTCAGTCTGGACAGCTGTCCCTTCAGCCTCTGCACTTTCCGTACCTGCTGCTTCGCCATTCTCCTGTACTTCATCAAACGCCTGAATCTCATCAGAACCAGCCACATTCTGAGCCTCAGCAACTGGACTTACAGCTGATTTTTTCTTACGAAGCTTAAAACCATCAGCTGTCTGCTCCCATTCTTTCCAGTCAAATACTCCGTCTGAATTATCTGCCTGTACTTCCTGAGTCCCATCGAATGTGCCTTCAGGAACAGCTTCAAATCCATCTACCGGAGCAGTGCTTCCTTTCTCCTCCACTGTTTCATCTGAAGTAAAGCCATCGAAAAAACCATCTGTACTTTCTCCTGAATTTTCGCTGTCTGTATTTTCTTCATTGTCCTGGCTTTCCTGTACCTGCTGCTCCCCAGCTGCTGCCGTATCTGCAGGCACCTCTGTATCCTCAGACGGCTGTACTGCTTCGGCTCCGTCTTCTGTTTGCACATCTGCTGCCTGTTCAGATGTAAATCCAGATTCAAATCCGCTATCCAAAGCTGCGGCTGGAACTTCCAGACCCATGGACACACTTAACATAATCCCTAAAACTGCGGCTGCTACTCTCTTTTTCACTTTTATGCCTCCCTATTGTAAAGTTATAAATCTTATTCTCCTAAACCATTATTGATAACAGTTACAAGATTTCTTAAAGCCTCTGTCTCGTCCTCGCCTTCGCAAAATATAGTGATCTCATCACCACATTTCACACACGCCCCCAGAACACTGAGTACGCTTTTGGCATTGGCAGACCCCTGACCATACTGAAATGTTATAAGAGATTTATATTTCATAGCTTCCTTACAAAGAATGCCTGCCGGTCGTAAATGAAGGCCGGAAGGATTGTTCACCCTTACTTTCTCACTTACCATAGTTTCTCTCCCTTATTGCTGCTGTTTCCTGCATCCATGGCAATATTTCGCCAGACGTCATCCGTAAACAGCAGCTCATTCATTATTAGTATCTGAATTGGAAACTTCTGATATAGTCACATCTGCAACCACATCATCCAGAAGTTCAAATCCCTTAGGCAGCTTCACAGTCACAGGGATCTGATAGCTTCCTACTTCCATATCCTTCAGATCAACAGAAGCTTTCACTTCGTCAAGATTAAAGTCATCAAGCTCTCCATCTGTTGCTTTCACACGGATTTCAATCTTATCTGTTCCAAATGTTACCAGAAGATTATCAGCAAGGTTATCTACCGTAACCTGATTGGAGGGAAGACCATATGAATGACTTCCAATAGGTAAAATACTTACCTTCACCCAAACGTCCTCACTGGTTCCGCTTGTCAGCTTCACATCCTCAGGAAGCACATCCTTCAGACTGACTTTCTTCTCAATATCTGTTGTCTCTCCTGTAATATCAATATCAGTACCGCCTATCCAGATCGTGTTGTCATTCTGCTTCAGAGTCTCCAATGCCTCATCTGTTCCCGCAATACTTACAGTATCCGGAACAGTAGTCACACTCTCCACCTGATAGCCATCTGCCGGCACACCTACATAGTCCGCACCAATATTAACGCCTGTGCGAATCTTCCAAAATTTAGTTGTAACAACAACTTTGGTATTATCTATGGTGAGATAAGCCATTCTTCCGGCAAGACTGTCCTGATTCTTATCAATAATATTCAGTTCTGCCTCTTCGGAAAAATCCTTTGTTCTGCCATCAACATCAACGGTCGCATTTACTTTATCAATTTTATTCACAAGAGATTTCGGACCTGTAATTTTAACTTTCTCCGGACTTGCAGTCTGGGAACCAACCTCGTAGCCTTTGCCCGGCTGGCTGGAACCGTAATTTACATTAACCAGAAACTCCTGTGTTACTTTTTCTTCCAGTCTGACACTGAGATACTGTGGTGTCACTTTAATATTCTCGGGGCTTATTCCTGGACAGGAGGCAGTGATCGGAACCATAACCGGATCTGTATCAAGGCTTCCTGCCTGCTGCAGATCTGCCGTCAAGGTTATATTGGTCTGAGTAATCCTGGAAAGAAGTCTTCTCTCTCCTGTAATTGTAACCCTTATAGGATCCGGATCATCATCCTGCATACACATCATGTTGGCACTGTCCACATAAGCCGTATTCTGAAGTTCTACATTTTCTCCGGCAATGGTGATACTTTTACTAGATACCGGATTGTCTACATTTACCACAATAAACCAGATCAGAAATCCGATGAAAACAGACATGATCTTCAAGGTAAAATTCCT
>OLVZ01003018.1_pt1 | contig 11545 bp, 21 predicted proteins | sample 1673341 | NCBI WGS metagenome assembly OLVZ01 (sample SAMEA3178944, study PRJEB25190) | human gut metagenome | biome: human gut; feature: human-associated habitat; material: faeces | place: Austria | collected 2013 | reverse complement strand
ATGGATTTGTTGGGAATCCAAAGAGAATTGTGAGGTTGATAGGATGCAGTGACGATGATTTGAAGCTTCTGATAGCGAAAAGGTTCGTTTTGTGTTTTGAAGATGGTGTGATCGTAATTAAACATTGGAGAATGCACAATTGCATTCAATCTGATAGGTACACACCAACTGTATATCAGGAAGAAAAAGATATGCTCATAACTAAGCCAAACAAGTCATATACGTTCGCAGAAAATAACATCAACCAAGAATGTATACAAAATGTTTCCACAGATATAGATAAAGGTAAAGATATAGACATAGATTTAGAAAAAAATAATAAATATATCGGAGAAACTGATCCTAAAATATCGGATGCACGTCGATGTTTGGACGCTTGGAATACACTATCACAGCACGGAATAAAACCCGTTTCCAGAATGTCTAGTAATTCCACTAGGTTTAAATGTTTGGTTGCCAGAATAAGCGAATACGGCGTTGACAATGTACTTAAAGCAATCGAAAAGGTTGCGCAAAGTGATTTTTTACAAGGCAAAACAAATACAAATGCTGGATGGTTCAATTTTGACTGGTTTGTTAAGCCAAATAATTTCCCAAAGGTACTCGATGGAAATTACGATAACAAACCTAATACTTCCGGTGCAAGTATGAAAATTCCGAACGATAACACTCAGTCTGGACAGTTTGGACATATTGTAGAAGATTTGATTGGTGGTGGTCTTATTGAATAGCCTTGAAGTAAAAAAATTGTTTGCAATTATGATGGCTACATATCCTAATTTTAAGCTTGTTGATGTAGATTTCGCTGCAAACACATGGGCGAACATCTTATCTGATTGCACATACGATCAAGCATCTTTGGCACTAAAAGCATACATTCGGTCGGATTCTTCTGGATTTGCACCTTCTCCTGGACAACTGATTGAAAAGATGCAAAATTTTGTTTCCGAAAAAGAATTAAATGAAATTGAAGCGTGGTCATTAGTAAACAGAGCCATAAAAAATAGCGGGTACAACTCTGTGGAAGAGTTTGAAAAACTTCCTGGAACAGTAAAAAGGGCAGTAGGAAGTCCAGAACAGTTAAGGGCGTGGGCTTTGGACTGTAGCTACAACGAATCGGTTGTTTCTTCTCAATTTATGCGGACATACAGAATAGAGTCTGCAAGAAAAATTGAATTAAAAAAACTTCCATCATACATGAACGATATTATAAAAGCTGTTAACGAAAATGCTTGCTCCGGATTAATGGGAGAAAATAATAATAAATTATTGTCTGCAAAGATAAACAAATCAGACAACAGTGAACAAAACAATGAGTTAACAGTTGATTATGAGGGTATGATTAAAGATTTGAAAGGAGAACTTCTTGATGACGAATAGTTTACTCGCTTTCCAGATGTTTCATAACGGAATTGGAGTATCTGAGATTGCGAAAAAAATAAATGTGTCTAAAACAACAGTATATAAATACATTGATTTAGAAATGGACAGGTTTAACGAGAGAGATATTCCTAATAGTGGCCAGCCTAGAAAATACAACAAAAAAGATTTGGAATTTAGCGTCAGGTCTGGTGCAACACTGGAACAGATGGCAGAAAAATATAACGTGTCAAAGAAAACAATAAAAAGATGGTTAAAAGATTGTGGAATTTATTTTCAAGACAAATTGAAAACTAAAGGAATCAATTCTGACAGACATTTGTGCCGTACTTGTATGTACAGGATGACTCAGTCGGAACTAATAAATGCGGGTTTAAGGTGTGATTACATATGCGCAACAGGGCATTCAAGAGGATGCAGCGCAAGTGATTGCGATAAATACGTTTTTGAAAAAAACAAAAAGAGAAAAACAAAGGAGGGATAGCCATGAAATATAAGGTTGGCGATAAAGTAAGAATCAGGGAAGATTTAGTGACGGGAGTGAGTTACGGCGGATCCGTTGCTGTAGACGATATGACAGATATGGGTGGAAGCGTTGTAACAATCGAAGACGTTGATAAAAGTGGCTATGGCATTAAAGAAGATCCTGAAGGATACACATGGACAGACGAAATGTTTGAACCAGTAGAAGAAATGAGCGTGGAAGAAGCAATTGAGATTCTTGCGGAGCTATGCATGAAGCAATATACATGCTCTAAATGCCCGATTCAATGTATAGATAGGAAAAAAACATGCGTTAGTATTAGAAGAGAAAATCCAACAGAGGTGGTTAAGGTTCTTGAACAGTGGAAAGCAGACAATGAGAAAAAACCGATTGAGACGGAACTTGCTTGCATTGTTCGAGTGATTGAAGATACGGGAAAAGTGAAAAGATGTGTATACGAGGAAGATGTCACGGAAGTAAAAGAGGAAGCAATGAAAAGGGTTTTGAAAGAATACTGCAAAGAGCATGAGGGAAAATTCTTTACAGTGTACGAAGAAATCTGCCGGGTAAAGGAGTAGCCATGAACACAGGAGAAAAGATAGACTACATGATTCAGTGTTTGAAAGTCGCAAAAGCTGAGTATGAATATTCCGTGGACTATCTGGCGAATGAACCGGAAAGAGACGATGAATCAATTTGGGAGTATCTCACAAGGCACAGACAGCCGAACAAGGCACTGATTAGGGATAATCTTAGGAATGTTGCTAGAATGGGGTTCCAGGTAGCAAATGAGGTGAAATGATGATCCAGATTATCAGAAAATTCAAGTACAGAGGTATTTGCGACAAATGCGGGACTGAGATTTCCTGTGAAAAAGAGGATTTAATAAAAAAGCAGACGGGCGTTAATGAATTTGAAGATTTTGCGTTATGCCCGATTTGCGGAGATGAAATTAGAGTCAAGTAAATTACAGAAAGGAGTACGGAGCTCCGGCCGGGCAAAGATATATCGGCTTCTTTCGAGAAGATGAAAAAAGAAGAATTCATAAAACTTGCACCGAAATGCGGATATGGAAGTGAAGACCGGGCAAGAGATTATACAGAGCGAAATCCAAAAATGCATTATAGCGTGGATGATTTTATAAAACTCTATCATGAACCAACAGATTCTATGCACTGGAACGGCATACGTGCTACGAAAGGATTGTATGAAATGTACGGGATTAATGGAAGAACAACCGCTATGAGGAATGGAGCAGCCGGAAATGACAGTACAAGACAGGATTGGGGGATGTGAGAGTGAAATTTATAGATTGGTTCGCTGGAATAGGTGGTTTCCGTAGAGGAATGGAGCTTGCCGGACATGAATGTGTCGGCTTTTGCGAATTTGATAAATTTGCGACTGCAAGCTATATTTCCATGCATCTTCTGACGGACGAACAAAGAAAGAAACTAAATGAATTACCGCAGAAGAAAAGGCAGAAGGAGATTTTAAAAGATGAATACAGAAATGGAGAATGGTACGCAAATGACGTTAGAAGAGTGTGTGCCGATGATATCCCAAAAGCAGACTGTTGGTGCTTCGGATTCCCTTGCCAAGATATCTCAGTTGCCGGAAAGCAACTTGGATTTCAAGGAAACCGTTCAAGCTTGTTTTTCAGAGTTATGTACCTTATCGGACAGCTCAAAGAAGAAGATAAACCCACTTACCTTTTCATTGAGAACGTTAAGAATTTGCTTAGTGTTAATGGAGGATGGGATTTCGCCCGGTTGCTCATTGAAATGGAGCAGGGGGGGTATGATGCAGAATGGCAGGTGCTCAACTCCAAAGATTTCGGAGTGCCACAGAACAGAGAAAGGTGCTTCATTGTCGGACGTCTTAGAGGGAGAGGTTCCACAGAAGTATTTCCTGTCGAAAGAGCAGACAGAGAAGATAGTATTCAAATAATAGGTCACAGAGACGGTTACAGGAGAAATACACAAGTATTCTCACAGGAAGGAATCACAGAAGCATTAGACACAGCGGCCGGAGGAGGAAGAGGACATCACGTAGCAATGCCGTGTTTTATAGATTTGAGCTATCAAAAATCAGAGCTAACTAATAAGGCAAGGTGCTTACAGGCTAGATACAACAAAGGAATCACAAATCATAAAGCAGAAGTAAGTGGAGTTGCAATTCCGGTTCTTACACCTGATCGAGCGAAAAAGCGACAGAATGGACGGAGGTTCAAAGACGATGAAGAACCGATGTTCACACTAACAGGACAGGACAGGCACGGAGTTGCAATCAAGGTTAAAGAAGCAACAAAACAAGGATATCAAGAATGCAGAGTAGGCGTTGATAGCGTAAATCTAGCTGTTCCTGGAAGTAAAACAAGAAGAGGAAGAGTTGGGCGTGATGTTGCGAATACCTTAGACACCAGTTGCAATCAAGGGATTTTCGTGCAGGTATCCGAAGAATTGACCGTATATGCTGTATGGTATGAAAGATATCAGTGTTACATAGCAATCAGAAAACTAACTCCGAAAGAATGCTTTAGATTGCAAGGATGGACGGATGATTACTTTGAGAAAGCACAGTTTGTAAATTCTGACAGCCAGTTGTATAAGCAAGCTGGAAATGGCGTGACTGTAAGTGTAATTCAGGCAATTGCAGAAAAATTGAGATTTGCGTAGGTGAGAAGAATGGACATTGAATTAAAAGAGATAGATTTTGCAGAAGTAAAAAGAAAAATAGAGTAGCTGCTATTTTTAGCTGCTAACCGTACCTTGACAATTGAATATTGATGTAAAAGTCAGTATTCAATTGTCGGGAGAAAGGAAGAAAATTATGCATTACTGTATACATTTATTAACTAAACAATTACCTACAGAAAAGGAAATTGAAAAAATTATGGGACCATATAGTTGGGATTCGATAGACGATGAAGATACGGACGATGAGAAGAAAAAAATAGAATATCCGGTGTTTACGTGGGATTGGTATCAGATTGGTGGAAGATACAGTGCTCATCTCAAACTGAAAGTAGATATAGAAGATTCAGAAAACAGAGAGCATTATAACTGGAGGTATTTGGAAAACAATCCAAGGAACGAAAGGCTGTTCCATTCTGCACTGTTAAGCGAATTAAAAAGAAATGCAAAAGTGCCATTTGCATATACAGAAGAATCATATTTCCCGAATATGGGATACCGTGATGGATACATTCTTGTTGACGGAGCAAGACAGAAAGACATCTTGAATCTGGACGAGCTCGGATGCTTTGGATGCGTTTTGCCAGACGGATCAGCGATTGCCAGAGAATCGTGGACTGGTAATGGATTTGCAGAAGATGATAAGTTCGAAGAGAAATATAAGAAAGCGGTAGCTGACAATATGGACGGATTCCTTACTGTACTGGATATACACGATTAGCGAGGAAAGGTTATGGGATGCAGAATTGACAGACCGATATATATCTGGAATTGAATAGGGAGAAAGGAACGAATTATGAGTACATTTGAAGAAAGAATAGCAAAAGCAGTAACAGATAAATTGAATGACGGAACAGTTGAAGAGCTTGTTTCTGATGCCGTAACCAAAGCATTGAAAAGCAGTATTGAAGAACAGCTTGGATGGAGAGGTGATGCAAGAAAGGTTATTGATGAGAAAGTAAAGGAAGTAATGACACCGGCAATCGAAAGAGTAAATCTGGACGAATATACAGTGAAGCTCGATGCAGTTCTCACGGAAATTATTAACAGCACAAATCTGATTGACAACAAAAAAATCTTAGTAAACTTCAAGAGTCTTATGACAGAGCCGGATAAAGATGTAATCAGTTTGGAAGATGTATTTGAGAAATACAAGGAATATGTCAGCAAGAATGTTGATACATCCGAACTTGAAGTCTACACAGACGATGAACAGAGATATCAGAATGTGACAGCGGAAGTGACTGCGGATACAAGAAATAGCATATTTGGAGGAAGATTTTGTGATTTGGTTTTTAAGTGTGAAGAGGATGAAAAACTGACAAAAGAAATCCATTTGTATGAATCAAAAAGTAATAGATTCAGAATTACAAGATTAAAGAGCGAACTTGATATCAATTCGTTAAGACACGTGGATGAATTTGACATTTTTATGATGCGGTTAGATCGAGCATTCTGCGATATCACAGATATTATGGAGATGTACGATGATGATGTTGAGGTCGAAGCTGAACCGGAAGCATCCTGGAACTGATGAAGAAAAAGAGAAATGGATGGAGAATGAAGATGAAAATTGTAAAAGGTAAAGAACAGGAATATAAAGACTGGTATGAAAAAAACAGTGATCCATATGGTAGAGCGTGTTTCACTTATGCTGAAAGATGGGCAGGAATGATGGAAGAAAAGATAAAAGCATCAGAAGAAGACGAAATGAAAGTTATTGTTGATAATGCAAAGCAGCTGAGCTATGAAGCGGATAAAGAGGGAATTACAGGATTTATGTACGGAGCAGCTGTCAGTATTCTTTCTCAATGTTGGGAATACGGAGAATTTCTAAGAAAATGGCACAACAAGGAATATGAATATGACGGTGACGGTGTTGTAAATCCAGCAGTTATAACTATTGGTTAAAAAAGAGGTTAAAGATGAATAAAGAGCAAGCAATAGATAGATTAGTGAAACATCTTGAATGGGGCTGGACTGAGGAAACAGTAGAAACAATTGAAATGGGGATACATGCACTAAAAGAAACACAGTGGATTCCATGCAGTGAGAAGATGCCGGAGGATAATACGGATGTAATTGTATGCTTTTACAGCGGAACAGTAACAGAGATGGGGAAATGGAATCTTTCAAGGAATCTATGAACACACGGCAAAAACAATTGTTGCATGGATGCCGTTACCGAAACCGTATAAGGAGAAAACAGAATGACAAATAGGGAATATATGATAAATCTATTGCTGGACGGTTTGGAATCACGCTTGAACCGAGTAAGCATTGATGATGATGGTGCAAGCGAAGAAGCTATGATTTATTACAACATAAATTGTCCATATTATGCAGGCGATAAAAGAGCATATTGCCGAAAAGAAGGTAGTCTAGTACCAAGTAGAGAGGTATGCGTAGATTGTAAAGCACATTGGCTTGAACAGGAAGTTGATGAATAAAAACAAAACTACAAAGGAGTTGAGGACGATGCGGTTGATCGATGCGGATGCGCTGATAGAATTTATTGAGCCTGGACATTTGAGACATCCGGGAGAGCTTACTTTTTCGGAACTGGATGTTGTTAATATGCTGAATCATGCACCAACAGCATACAAGCCAGATAATGTTAAGGCAGAGCTTGAACAGTTAAAGCTCGACGGTGTGTGCAATAACGAGAACTGTGTAGACTGTCAGTATTACGGAATTTGCGATGCCGGAGAAAAGAGAGAAGAACTGGCATTGGATAAGGCTATAGAAATCGTAAAGCGAGGTGGAATAGATGAAGAATAAAGAGAAGTACGCAAAAGAGATTGTTGAAATTGCTTGCGAAGAGTGGGAAGAGAGGGGACGAAATGAGACCATATAAAGAAATCATGGAAAGTGGTAAAGTTTGGGACACGGTGATGCTTGGAAAATTAGTGGGCGGTTTGATAAAACTGCCCGACTGCGGTACGTGTTCCGTGATGTTCGGAGAAAATGAGGACGGATGGGAACACGTGAGCGTATCACCGAAGCATAAATACAAGATACCTACATGGAATGATATGTGTGTGCTGAAAGATATATTCTTCGATGATGAAGAAGAGGTATACCAGATACATCCAAAGAAGTCCGAATATGTGAATCTGTCGGAAAACTGCTTGCATCTGTGGAAACCAATCGGGCACGAATTAGGAGAGCTTGTGGAGAAGAGATATGAATAAACGCACCAGAAAAGAAATGAAGCATGACCAGGACCAGCACTACGGTGGACTGATCGCACATTGCGACAGCGACACGGCAAAAGAAAGCTTTTCCAGACCGGTATACGGATCCAGACAGGAATTGGAAGATGCAGAACAGGAGAAGTATCTGGCAGAATGGAATAAGAGACTAAAAGAGAGGAAGAAGAGAAAAGATGAAAGAAATTAGACCATATTACTACAATCAGACAAGCCTTGAATGTTTTTCTGTGATGAAATTGTTTTTAGGGAAAAGAGGTTTTGTGGCATTTTGTATGGGAAATGTTTTCAAGTACCTTTGGCGACATGAAGCAAAGAACGGGCAAGAAGATGTTGATAAAGCCGGTACATATCTGATGCAACTGAACGATATGAAAAAGCATGGTGAACTGGCGAAGTCGGATGAAAGAAAGCTTGAATCGCTGATGGAGCTACACAGAAAGGAGTCGGAAAAGTATGCGCAATCATAAGATTTTGCTCTCCGTGGCTGTGATTATATTCGCAATATCGGCTACTTCTTGCGGAAATAGCAAGGAAAAAGCAGAACCGGAGAAAGAAAATTTTGTCGTGACGATTCCCGCACAGAACGATACTGGCAGAATTAGAGTGTACGATCATGGAGAATTGGTATTTGATTATTCTGGAAAAATCAATATAATAAATGACGGGAGAAACGGAAATGCGATTGAAATTGAAGCGAGAACAAAGGAGAAAGGTTATGAATGAAGCAGAAAGACAATATAAACAATATGTCAAAATTTTCGCAAGAACATACGGTACAACAATCGAAGAGGCAGCGGAAACAAGAATGTGTAAAGATTACAAAAAGTATTGTGAAGAGGTATTCAGTGTTGGAATACCTGATGAAATTTCAAATGAATAATAGTAGATAATAACCGTTATGGAAAGATGGGATGGTGTATGAAGCTATGTAACTGCGTATCAAGTGAAATTGAGTATTATATGCTTAAATGCAACTTTACAGAGGAAGAAGAAAAAATATTCTTGATGTTATCAAAAGGGAAAACTGCAACGGAAATTTCAGAAAAATTATCCCTATCTGAATCAACTGTAAACAGAAGGATAAAAAACATAATGTCTAAAGTAAATGAGGTGATAACGATGAAAGAGAACGGGGTTCCTATTTGGGAAAAGGTAATGCTTACTGTGGAAGAAGCGTCACAATACAGTAATATTGGCGTAAATAAGATAAGTTCATTACTTAACGAACCTGGATGTTCATTCCTATTCTGCGTTGGTAAAGGTAAACGATTGGTAAAAAGAAAGGAATTTGAAAAGTTTATAGAAAAAACGCTTGAAGTGTAAATATTGAAATACGAGCCATTATATAGTAGTATGTAACTGTATAGTGGCTCTTTTTTCAAAACGAAAGGAGCGAAAATAATGGGGAAGGACTTAAAAGGAAAGGAATTAGGAGTAGGAATTACACAAAGAAAAAATGGTACTTATCAAGGAAGATTTAAAGATAGATTTGGGAATTATCAGACTATTTATGCAAAAAAAATCTCCGAATTAAGAAAGGAACTCGCGATAAAAATAGCAGAAAATGAAAATTTTACCAGCATAAGGGAGAATGTTAAACTAGATAGTTGGTTTAACGAATGGATACGAATTTATAAAGAAAAAGTGTCCGCTCCAAATACAATTAGAGCGTACACATGTGTATATAATAAAAGTATATCCCCTTTTCTTGGAAATCGCAATATAAATTCTTTGGTAAAAACAGATATTCAAAAGGTAATTTCTTTTGCTAGTGAAAAAGGATATAGTTATGAATGGCAAAAAAAAATAAAAACAATAATGAAAGATATGTTGGAAAGAGCTTTGGAAGATAATCTTATATTAAGAAACCCAGCAAAAGGTACTAGGATTATAGCAGAAAAAGAAAATAAATCAAGAGCGCTTTCTGTTGAAGAACAAAACATATTTTTTAAATATTGTAAAAATACATTTTATGATAATCTATTTAATGTTGCTGTTAATACTGGAATGCGTCCTGGTGAACTTTTTGCATTAACAGAAGATGATATAGATTTTGAAAACGGTTTTATTTATGTCAGTAAAACTTTGGTATATCAAAAATACTTAACAGATTCCAAACACGCTTTTCATATTGAAGTGCCGAAGACAAAAACAAGTAACAGAAAGGTCCCGATTAATAGCGTTTGCCGTATGTATTTAGAAAAACAAATTTGCCAGAAATCTATAATTTCATCAAAAAATGCAAAAGAGCAAAATGAATACTTGTTTACTACAAAATTTAATACACCACTTAACTCTACAACATATACAAAAGCCATAAACGCAATTGTTAGAGAAATAAATGTTTTAAGACCATCTGAAGATTTGTTTTCGGAATTTACAGGGCACACGTTCAGACACACATTTGCAACTAGGTGCTTTGAATGTGGAATTGATCCAAAGGTAGTTCAATCATATTTAGGTCATTCTAGTGTAAATATAACTCTTGATTTATATACGCACGTTACTGAAGAAAAGTCATCTATTGATATCGAAAAAATTGTTGATTGTATGGACAATAACATTGTTGATTTTACGAGAAAAATATCATAAAGTGTGTAAAAAGTGTGTAACTTACACACTTTCCGTAAATAAACCCCTAGTAAAATCAAGGTTTTTAAGCATTTTTGATAACAAAGCTGGTTACCATTGCGGTAATCAGCTTTTCTGCTATATAGCGAGGAAAAGACCAGTTCTGGGATCGGATCATGCATTTTGTCTGGAAAAGCGCGCAGACTCCTCCAAAAGAACAGTGCGCCATGACGAGAAGAAACCGCAGTTCAGAAGTAAGGTCCAGCTGGCAGAGCATGCGGATTCCCCCGGTCAGTTCCACTCCGGGAAGAAGCAACAATTTCCAGAAGAAATTTTGAAAGGAAAGTTTTGCCATAAAAGAAATGAGCACTGAAAAAACGATCATATATCCGCCGATTTTCGTGATGGAATCACATGCTGACAGAATACTTTCGTCAAGAGCCTCGGAAAAAGGAAGAAATTGTCTGGGATCAGCCTGTTCTTCTACGACCGCAAAAGGATTCCGTGGCAGATACCATCTGCGGAACAAAAAGGAGCAGCACAGTGCGGCAAGGATAGGAAAAAGCAGACAGATCTGCGCCATTTCAGGCTGCTTGAGGCTCTGTACTGCCACATACCCGGTCAGAAACGCAGGACTGACATTGTTACAGAAGGAAAGCAGGTATTCTCCTTCGGCAGAAGAAATTTTCCCTTTATCAGTCAGGTCAGAGCAGGATTTCGCCCCTACTGGAAAGCCACAGAGAAATCCACAGACCACCGAAAAAGAAGCATTTTCAGAAATGCCAAGAAAAGGCTTCAGAATCGGAGAAAGGGTATGGTTGATCAAGGAAATGCTCTCTGTGCGGATCATAAGACCGGTTATAAGAAGAAAAGGAAAGAGCACCGGAAGCACCTGCCTATACCAGAGCAGCAGTCCGTTTGCGGCACCTGTGGCAACGGTTTCCGGGGAAAAAAGCATCAGAAGGAAAAGTCCGATCAGAAAAAACACAGACAGTTTTTTTGTTTTCATCGTGTATACCTGCCGTATTCTTTTGCAATAGTTTATGAAAAAACGCAGACAGATATACCGGGGCACATGTGCATAGAAGAGATTCAGTGTGAATAGAATAAAAGAAAAATGGAGAAATCATTTGGCAATCAAAATTTATATCGATCAAGGACATAATCCCAGCGGCCCCAACGCGGGGGCGGAAGGGAACGGG
>OLVZ01003003.1_pt1 | contig 11602 bp, 10 predicted proteins | sample 1673341 | NCBI WGS metagenome assembly OLVZ01 (sample SAMEA3178944, study PRJEB25190) | human gut metagenome | biome: human gut; feature: human-associated habitat; material: faeces | place: Austria | collected 2013 | reverse complement strand
TTACTCCGGTTGTGATCGAAAAACTGAAAGAATGTGGCGTTACAGAGGTGAAGCAGATCCAGTGCAACGATGATCATGAGATGATCACGGAAGCAATCCAGACTCTGATCGAGGATGGTTCTGACCTGATCGTCTGTACCGGTGGAATGAGTGTAGATCCGGATGACAGGACTCCGCTTGCGATCAAAAATGCCTGTACGGAAGTGGTGACTTATGGGGCACCGGTTCTTCCGGGAGCCATGTTTATGCTTGCTTATTGTGAAAAAGAAGGCAGACAGATTCCGGTCATGGGTCTTCCGGGATGCGTGATGTATGCAAAACGGACGATTTTTGATCTGGTTCTTCCGAGGATTATGTGTGATGAAAAGCTGCATGAAAAAGATTTCCGGCTTCTTGGACAGGGAGGACTTTGTCTGTCCTGTCCGGTGTGTACTTTTCCAAACTGTGGATTTGGAAAAGGAGGATATTAAAATCATGAGAAAGAATAACTTATTTAAGAAAACAGTGGCAGCAGGTCTGGTTCTGCTGATGACAGCATCACTTGCTGCATGTGACGGTAAAAAGACCGACACAAAAACAGAAGACAAAAAGACAGAAACAAAGGCTGACAAAGAAGAGGATGTAGAGCTTCAGGTATTTATCGCAGCCAGCCTGAATACGGCAATGACAGATATTGCAAAGCGTTATGAAAAAGAGCATCCGAATGTGAAGATTGTCTACAATGCAGACAGCTCAGGAACTCTGCTGACACAGATCGAAGAAGGATATGAGTGTGACCTGTTCTTCTCTGCAGCACAGAAACAGATGGATCAGCTTGAGGCTGACGGACTGGTAGTAGAAGGAACCCGCCATAATGTAGTGAACAATCAGGTAGTCGTTATCACATTAAAGGACAGTGATACAGCAGTAACCGGGCTTGAAAACTTAAATGAGGCAAAGAGCATTGCACTTGCAGGCGGAAGTGTACCAGTTGGAAAATACACCCGTCAGGCGTTGATGAATCTCGGAATTCTGGACAAAGTAGACGATGCGTCTACCATCACAACAGAACAGGTTTCTGAAGCTCTTGGTGGAGCAGAAATCAGTGAGCAGGCAAATGTAAGCAAGGTGCTGATCGCCGTTACAGAGGGTGCATGCGAAGTTGGAACAACTTATTATTCTGATACATACGGATATGAGGATCAGATCAAGATCCTTCAGACAGTAAGCTATGATCTGACAGGTAACGTGATTTATCCGATCTGCCGTGTGGAAAATAAAGAGGCAGATGATGCAAAGAAAAAAGCAGCCGATGATTTCCTTGCATATGTAACATCCGATGACGCAAAGAAGATCTTTGACAGCTACTATTTCGATACAAACGTAGAGTAAAAGAGGAACGATATGGAAGAAATAAGACAGATCCTTGCAGGACTTGACTGGAGTCCGTTTTTCATTTCAATCAAAACAGGAATCGCAGCAACGATCGTGTCATTCTTCCTGGGAATATGGGCAGCAAGAAAGGTGCTGAAAGCGAAGACGGGTCTCAGGGCTGTGCTGGATGGGATTCTGACACTGCCGCTGGTGCTTCCGCCGACGGTTGCAGGATTTTTCCTGCTGCTCATTTTCAGTACGAGAAGAACCGTTGGATCGTATCTTTATACGACATTTGATATCAAGATCGTACAGTCCTGGGCAGGATGCGTGATCGCGGCAACTGTGATAGCGTTTCCACTGATGTACCGGAATGCAAGAGCAGCATTTGAACAGGTGGATGTGAACCTGATTTATGCGGCGCAGACGCTCGGTATGCCGGAGTGGAAGATTTTCTGGAGGGTGATCATGCCGGCGGCAGGTCCAGGAGTTGCATCCGGTACAATTCTTGCATTTGCAAGAGCGCTTGGAGAATACGGTGCGACCTCCATGCTTGCGGGCAATATTCCAGGAAAGACGGCAACCATTTCCCAGAGGATTGCAATGGTCATCCAGGACGGTGATTATCAGACGGCAGGCGTGTGGGTCGGAATTGTAATCCTGATCGCATTCGGAATAGTAGTACTTATGAATCTGGCATTTGGAAAGGGAATGAAACATACAAAGCAATGGTAGAACTAGAGATAAAAAAAAAGTATGAAAAATTCAGGCTGGATGTTGCCTTTAAAAGTGAAAAAAAGCGGATCGGAATCCTGGGCGCTTCCGGATGTGGGAAAAGCCTGACCTTGAAAAGTATTGCCGGGATCGAAAGACCGGAAAAAGGGCGGATCGTGATTGACGGAGTTACCCTTTTTGATGCCGGAAAAAAGATTTTTCTGAAGCCACAAAAAAGGAAAGTCGGTTATCTTTTTCAGAATTATGCGTTGTTTCCGAACATGACCGTGGAGCAGAATATCGGGATTGGATTTACCGGAAACAAAGAAGATAAGCAGAAAATGGTAGAACAGCTGATCCATCATTTCCAGCTGGACGGACTGGAAAAGCTTTATCCGTCAAAGCTTTCCGGCGGACAGCAGCAGAGAACGGCACTGGCACGGATTATGGCATATGAGCCGGATGTGATCCTTCTGGATGAACCATTTTCGGCACTGGATGCGTATCTTCGGGAGCGGATGCTGACCGAGCTGATGGAAATGCTGAGTGATTATGAAGGTACGGTGATCATGGTGTCCCACAGCAGGGATGAAATCTACAGCTTCAGTGAAGAGGTTCTGGTAATTGAAGATGGACATGGAATCCGCCTGGGTCCGGTAAAAGAAGTATTTAATGCACCGCGCTATAAGACAGTGGCAAGACTTACCGGATGTAAAAATATTGCAGATGTTTACCGGATGGATGCGCAGACGGTGTATGTGAAAGACTGGGATGTGCAGCTGATTTTTAAAGGACGTAGTGTGCCGGAGAATGTGAAGGCAATCGGGATCCGAGCTCATGATCTGATTCCGGTGTATGGAACGATATCCGGGGCTATGCTGAAAGTTAAAGAATGGAAAAGTGTGGATTATCCATTTGAACGAAAATATTTTATCCAATGCGAGTCGGGATGTGAGGACTTCTGCTGGTTTGTCCAAAGAGAGATTTCTGCCACTCTGGAAGAAAAAGGAATGCCGGATGCACTCGCATTTCCGGAAGAAAAAGTGCTGTTCCTTGAAGGATAGCGTGGCAGATGCTATAATGGACAAATAGAGAAAACGGGCAGAAGGTGGCAGCATAAATGCAGAAAGAACAAGAAAGGGAAGCGATTTACCGGAGCATTTTCTTTTGTGATATGGATCGGAAGAAGGCGGATGTGATCATTAACCGGTTAGGCGGCAGAACCGTAACCTATGACAAGGGCGAAATCATCATAAGAGAAAGAGAAAAACTGAACAATATCGGAATCCTGCTTGACGGGGTACTCTGTAAAGTGCAGTATTACCGGGATGGAACTGAGCAGCTGGTCCAGAAGCTTGTCAGCCCGTTTGTTGTGGGAGTGGAGATTGCGGTCAGTGAAAAAAAGACGAGTCCTTATGATGTTTATGCATCGGAACAGGCACACATTTTCTGGTTTCCTGTACGGGCGATGGAAGAAGAGGGCGTTCTGGATCTGCGTGAGAGGATTGAGTTTTACAAGAAAACGGTTCATTTCCTTGCAAATGAAGATATCCGCAAGTGCAGGAAGATTGAATTGCTGTCGATTAGAGGAATCCGGGAAAGAATCGAGCAGTATCTGAGAATTCAGCAAAGACGCCATAAAAGCAATGCCTTTGATATTGAATTTAACAGAGAACAGATGGCAAATTATCTGGGGATCAACCGGAGTGTGCTGTCACATGAGTTGAAAAAAATGGAAAAAGAGGGGATTTTGAAGGTCAGAAAGAATCATTTTGAGCTGGCTGATAAAGAATAAAACAGAATTTCTGCTGAAAATATCGAAAAGTGGTTGGTTTTTATCAGAAGATAGTTTATAATAAAAAAAGGATTAGGCGGCAAGGAGGTTCTTTATGGCATCGTCAAAAAATTATACAGAAGTTTTGATAGGCGGCAAAGTATTTACCCTGAGCGGATTTGAAAGCGAAGATTATCTGCAGAAGGTATCCACTTATCTGAACCATAAAATCGAGGAATGTACAAGCAGCGATGGATATCGCAAGCAGAGTGCGGAAGCCAGAAGTGTGCTTCTTGCTTTAAATATAGCAGATGATTATTTTAAAGCCAAGAAGCAGATCTCCATTCTGGAGGAAGAACTGCAGGGCAAGGAAAAAGAGCTTTATGATCTGAAGCATGAACTGATCTCAGTACAGATCAAGTATGAGAATGCTGAAAAAGCATTGGATAAACTCAAGGCAGAGAACCAGGAACTTCAGATGAAGATCGTACAGCTTGAAACAGAAATGAAAAATCACCGTACAAAATAGACTGTCCTGAGGCAGTCTATTTTTGATACTCCGGTATACAAAGAGAAATGTCTGCAACACAGGGGCTTTGTATACAGGTTATTTAAAGATAGAGGAGTTATATGAAAGACAGAGTTGAAATCCTTGCACCGGCAGGGAGTATGGAGTGCCTGAAAGCGGCAATTGCAGCAGGAGCTGATGCGGTATATACAGGGGGAGCCCTTTTCGGGGCACGTGCTTATGCACATAACCTGACGGAGGAAGAACTTTTAGAGGCAATTGATTATGTGCATTTGCATGGAAGAAGACTGTATCTGACCGTGAATACACTGATCAAAGACCGTGAGATGGAAAAACAGATGTATGATTATCTGCTCCCTTATTACCGGCAGGGGCTGGATGCGGTGATCGTGCAGGATATCGGACTGTTCCGTTTTATCCGGAAGCATTTCCCGGATCTTCCGATCCACGCAAGTACCCAGATGACGCTTACGGGAGTGGATGGGGCGAAGTTTCTGGAAAAGGAAGGTGCACAGCGGATTGTTACATCCAGAGAACTGAGTATGGCAGAGGTGAAGAAGATTGCCGATGAGACAGAGCTTGAGATTGAAAGCTTTGTACATGGTGCACTCTGCTATTGCTATTCCGGTCAGTGCCTGTTCAGCAGTTTTATCGGCGGCAGAAGTGGCAACCGTGGACAGTGCGCACAGCCGTGCAGACTGCTTTACCGGACACCGGAAGCAAAGAGACCACAGTATCTGCTGAGTCTTAAGGATATCTGTACATTGGAACTGATCCCGGAGATGATCGAGAGCGGGATTTATTCCTTCAAGATTGAAGGCCGGATGAAGAAGCCGGAGTATGCGGCAGCAGTCGCTTTCCAGTACCGGAAATATGCCGATCTTTATCTGAAATATTACGAAGAATGTCCGGCAGAAGAGGATCCGGCAGCGTATGCGATGAAGAAATACCGTGTCCGCGAGGAGGATCGGCAGATGCTGCTGGATCTCTATAACCGTGGCGGTTTCCATACGGGTTATTATCATACACAGAATGGACGGGAGATGATTTCCTTAAACCGTCCGAACCATGCAGGAGTGCCGGCAGTAAAGGTACTTGCTAAAAAAGGCAGAAATGTGACTGCAAAAGCACTGACAGACCTGTATCCGCAGGATATTATTGAACTCCCGATGCGCAAAGGCAGGGAAAAAGCAGATAATTATACCTGTAAGGATGCAGTCAGAAAAGGAATGAATGTGCAGATCCCAGTATTTGCAGATACCCCGTTCAAGAGGGATGAAATCTGGATGCGCACAAGAAACAGCACATTGATTGACACGCTGCGTGAAGAATTTGTAAATGGAAAAATAAAAGAACGGATCTGCGGAACTTTCCGGCTGTATCCGCAGGAAAAGGCAACGCTTACGGTGAAGTGCCGGGATGCCGAGATTACGGTTGCCGGTGAAAAAGCACAGGAAGCACTGAGCCAGCCGATGAGCAGAGAGCGGATTGAAAAGCAGCTGCGCAAGACGGGAAATACGGAATTTGAATTTTCCTTTTTAAAGGCCGAGATCGGAGAAAAAGTATTTCTTCCGATGCAGAGCCTGAACGAACTTCGAAGGGAAGCACTGGAGACACTGGAAAAAGTGATCTGTGAGAAATACAGAAGAAGTGGTGAAGTGAAAGATCCGGAAGAAGATAAGACAGAGCTTTCAATGGAAGAAGAGGTACTTTCCGGATGGACGGCATCGGTAAGAACCGCAGAACAGATGGAAGTGATTCTGGAAGAAGAAGCAATCGGAAGAATCTATGTGGATTGTACCATGTTCCCTCGCATCTGGGAGAAGGACAGCTATGTGGAGTGGATTACAAAAGTACATGCAGCAGGGAAAGAAATTTATCTGGTCATGCCGTATATTTTCCGGGAAAGAACCCGAAAACAGTATGAAGCTGCATATAACCGGATATTCGGAGCCGGATGGGACGGCATTCTGATCGCCAATTATGAAAGTTTTGCGTTTCTGAAAGAGCATGGTTATACCGGAAGGATTATGACCGATTACAATCTGTATGAATTTAATCAGGAAAGCAGGAAATTCTGGAAGGAAAAGGGAGTTTTTGAATTTACAGCGCCCGTGGAACTGACAGAAAGAGAACTCCAGGATCTCCGGGTAAAGGATGGAGAAGTGATCGTATATGGTTATCTTCCGATGATGATATCTGCAGGATGTATTCAGAAAACGACCAGAGGATGTCTGAAAAAATCCGGACAGACGACAATAACTGACAGATATCGTAATCCATTTGTGGTAAAAAATGAATGTGATTACTGTTATAATATCCTTTACAATTATGTACCATTATATCTGGGAGACCGGATGGAAGAGGTATATCAGATCGGTCCTGGGCGGATCCGACTGATGTTTACTACTGAAAGGCAGCAGGAGGTAAGGCAGATTTTAAGTGCGTATTTTGAAGGAAAAGAGCTTCCGGAGGGAACGTACACCAGGGGACACTGGAAAAGAGGAATAAAGTAGGTGGAATTTTGATCAATATAATTGTAGAGCTGTCAAAATATCTGATGATAGCCCTGATGCTGGTCTATACATTTGAATGTTTTGCAGTATTTAATTACACAGATGAGTATACACAGAGAAGTATTTTCAGAAAGCAGAATGTGCTGATGTTTCTGCTTCATATGATTGCATTTCTGGTGATGTATCTGCAGACAAATGAAACAAAAATGATCGGATTTTACGGGATGCAGGTGGTACTGTTTTTGGCGGTCATTTTGCTGTATACAATAATTTACCCGCGGGTGTCGCGGCTGGTTGTAAATAATATGTGTATGCTGATGGCAATCGGCTTTATTATGATCACCAGACTTTCGTATTCGCTTGCGGTAAAGCAGTTTCTCATTGTCAGTGCATCTGTAGCGATAAGTCTTGTGATCCCGGTCATCATCCGGAAGGTAAAAGCTCTGTCAGAATGGAAAATATTCTATGCAATTGCAGGTGTTGTAATGCTTGGTGTCGTTATCATTGTAGGACGTGTGACTGGAGGAGCGATGCTGAATGTTGCAATCGGAGGTTTTACCCTTCAGCCATCTGAGCTTGTGAAGATCATTTTTGTATTTTTCGTTGCGGCGAGTCTGAAGACTGATACTTCATTTAAGAATATTGTGATCACAACGGCAGTGGCAGCAATGCATGTGCTGATCTTGGTTGTATCAAAAGACCTTGGTGCGGCGCTGATCATTTTTGCTGTATATCTGGTGATGCTCTATGTGGCAAGCAGACAGCCACTTTATGTACTTGTCGGACTGATTGCAGGAAGTGGGGCATCAGTTGTGGCATATAAATTATTTAACCACGTCCGTGTGCGTGTACTGGTATGGAAGAATCCATTTACCGTTTACAATGAAGGTGGTTATCAGGTGGCACAATCCTTGATGGCGATCGGCACAGGAAGCTGGTTTGGAATGGGACTTTTTCAAGGAGCGGCAGATCAGATACCTGTTGCAGAGTCAGATTTCATTTTTTCGGCAATTGCGGAGGAAATGGGACTGATTTTTGCACTTGGTCTGATCCTGGTATGTGTCAGTGTTTATATGATGTTTCTGAATATTGCGATGCAGCTTCGGGACAGCTTTTATAAACTGGTGGCACTGGGACTTGGGACCTGTTATATTTTTCAGATATTTCTGACGATCGGAGGTGTGACAAAGTTCATTCCGTCTACCGGAGTGACACTTCCGCTGGTAAGCTACGGTGGAACCTCCGTCCTCAGTACGATCATTATGTTTGCGATCATTCAGGGACTGTATGTATTAAGAGAAGACGAGGAAGAAGACATTGAAAGAAAAAAATTACAGAGAAGACGAACTTCCAGATCTGGATCAGCAGCTGGAGAGCCTGCCAGACGAGAGCGGATATCACGACCAAAAGAAGAAGGCAGAAGGGAAAAGCCGCAGCAGACGAACGGATGGCGAACCAAAGAAAAAGGTCGAACGCAGCCGCCTAAAAAACGGACAGCGGCGTCCGAAAGAAACACAGGCAGAAAGAAGCGGAGCCAGTAAGAAAAAAGAGAAGCAGATGACCAATAAAGAACTGACGAGAGTTACTTATATTTTTGTAACACTGTTTTTGGTACTGATGGGATATCTGGTTTATTTTAATGTGGTAAAAAGTAAAGAGGTTGTCAACAGCACGTACAATATCCGTCAGGATCTTCTTGCGGACCGTGTGCTGCGTGGCAGTATTACAGATAAAAATGGAGAAGTGCTTGCACAGACTGTGACAAATGACGATGGATCGGAAACACGGGAATATCCGGAAGGAGAAGTGTTTGCACATGTTGTCGGATATGCCGCAAAAGGAAAATCCGGACTGGAATCCTCACAGAATTTTAATCTTCTGACTTCAAATGCCTTTTTCCTGGAAAAGCTGGCGAATGAATTTAAAGACCAGAAGAATACGGGAGATACGGTGGGCACAACCTTGGATGCGAACCTGCAGAATGCAGCATATAATGCACTGGGAGATAACAAAGGTGCAGTTGTCGTGATGGAGCCAAGTACAGGGAAGATTCTGGCAATGGTATCGAAGCCGTCTTTTGATCCGAATAATGTTTCGGAAAACTGGGATGCACTGAACAATGACGAGAACAGTTCGCTTCTTAACAGGGCTACACTTGGACAGTATACACCGGGGTCGACATTCAAGCTGGTGACAACACTTGCTTTTATGCGGCAGAATCCGGATTATAATAATTATTCGTTTGAATGTAATGGAGAATTTTCACAGAATGGGGCGACGATCCACTGTTATAACAGCACTGCCCATGGGGAAGAGAATCTGACGGATTCGGTTGCAAATTCCTGCAATTCTTCGTTTTCAAATATCGGGCTGCAGCTGGATAAGGCAGAATGGAGAAAGACTGCCAAACAGATGCTGTTTAACGGCAAGCTTCCGGGTGATGTGAAATATAATGAAAGCAGTTTCCGCCTGAAAACAGATGCAGGAGATGCAGATACGATGATGACTGCAATTGGTCAGGGAGAGACACAGGTCAGTCCGTACCATATGGCGATGATCGTTTCGACGATCGCAAATGGTGGAAAGCTGATGAAGCCGTATCTGGTGGACAAGATTACAAATTATGCAGGCACAACGGTGAAGAAATATATGCCGGAAAGCTACAAAGAGCTGATGACATCATCTGAAGCTGCACAGCTTACGGAATACATGAAGGCGGTTGTGGATTATGGTACCGGAGCTGCGCTTTCAGGTGCGTCTTATACAGTGGCAGGAAAAACCGGAACTGCTGAGGTCAGTGAAGATGGAAATACAGTACATTCCTGGTTTGTCGGATTTTCCAATGTGGATAATCCGGAGCTGGCGATCAGCGTCTGTGTCGAGGATGCGGATACGGCGACCATTACTGGTGTCAGTGTCGCAAAGCAGGTGTTTGATTCTTACTATAATAATTAAAGGTCAAGGTGACAGCGCACATGAGGTTTTACAAAAATCTTTATGTCAGCGAGAGCATGACAAAAAAGAAAGAAAAAGTGATTGCAAAACTGAATAAAAAAAAGTATCCGTTGAATACTTATGTGATCGCGCTGATCGAAGAAGGGGAAAATCAGCTGGAATTTTATTCGACGTTGATGTTCCGACAGGGAAGTGTGATTGATGATGATATTTTCGTTGTCGGCATAGCGGGTGGATATGATGATGCGCTGTATCTGGTAGAAGAGATCGCGAAGGAAGTTTATGAAAAAACAGGGGATCTGGATATCCGGTCCTACATCAGAGAGCGGGAGAGGGAAGAAGCATGATTCTACATATCATTGGATTGATTTTGAAGATTATCGGAATAATTCTTCTGGTGATTCTGGGAATTCTGCTACTTGTGATCGGTGTCCTTCTCTTTGTACCGCTGAGATATGAACTGCGTGCCGAGTTTCCGGGGAAGCTGGAAGATGCAGAGGGGAATCTTAAGATTTCATGGCTGCTTCATCTGATTGCAGGAAGAGTGGAGTATCGGAACGGCGATGTGAAATGGCAGGGGCGGATTGCCTGTAAGAAGTTGGGAGATGTTCTGGAAGCGGAAGATAAACCGGTGAGAAAGAAGGAGAAAAAGCCGGATGGCGGAAAAAAAGCCGGTGCGGAGAATGCCAGTGAGAGAACGGCAGAAAGAAATGATGCGGCAGATGTAAAGAAGCCGCAGACGCTGCCGGAAAAGAGAGCCGAAAGCGGAACGTATGCAAAGCCAGAGCATACGGACGTGAAAGATGAGAAGTCCAAAACAGAAACACAGGGAAGTCCTGACACGAAGGTGAAAACATTTTCAGAAAAAAAAGAAGAGAATGCTACACCGGAAAAGGAAAGTGAATCCAGAGAAAAAAAGGATGTTCATGACGAAAGAGGATCCGGAAAGGCTCACAAAACTCCACGAAAACGGAAGAAACCGGTCAAAGCATTTGGAAAACTGATCCGGAAGCTCAGCCAGAAGCTTCGTGAGATCCTGGAAAAGATCAAATGTACATGGAAGAATTTATATGATAAAATAAAAAATATCGCAGATAAAAAAGATAAAATTCTGGAGTTCCTGGAACAGGAAAATCATAAAGCAGCTTTTGCACGTGGCAAAAAGGAACTGGTCTGGGTGAAGCGTTTCCTGAAGCCGAAAAAGCTTCGCGTAAAACTGCATTTCGGTTTTGAAGATCCTTACCATACCGGACAGGTACTGGCACTTTGTGGAATGTTTTATGCATTTATCGGAGAAAATATGGATCTGGAACCGGATTTTGAAAAGCGGGTACTGGAAGGTTCCGTTTATGTAAAAGGAAGACTAAGAACAGTTCATATGGCAGTATTTGCAGCAAAGACGCTGCTGGATAAGAATATCCGCAGCACTTATCATGATATCAGGGAGTTTAAATGGTAAAGCATTCGATAGAAAATAACAGGAGGAATCGAAAAAATGGCAGTAGATAATCAGTTTAAAGAGACAGTAGATGCATTGTTTAAAGGGATGAACGGCGTGGTATCATCCAAAACCGTTGTAGGAGATGCAATCCACATCGGAGATACGATCATTCTTCCGCTTGTTGATGTATCTTTTGCAATCGGAGCAGGGGCATTTCATGCGGACAAAAAGGACAGAGGAGCCGGCGGACTCGGTGGAAAGATGATCCCGAGTGCGGTGCTTGTGATCCAGAACGGAACAACCAGACTGGTCAACATCAA
>OLVZ01002990.1_pt1 | contig 11640 bp, 15 predicted proteins | sample 1673341 | NCBI WGS metagenome assembly OLVZ01 (sample SAMEA3178944, study PRJEB25190) | human gut metagenome | biome: human gut; feature: human-associated habitat; material: faeces | place: Austria | collected 2013 | reverse complement strand
GATCTTATTGACATAGTTTTTTGCATCCCGTACTCAACTAAGTAGGGATTTGGGCGGGCTTGAATTTGCACAGGATGCTACTGGAAACTGGGGATACAAGATCGGAGGTGCTGATCCAGTTATCCCTTTTAAGACGGAGCCGTTCGTATATGATTTTTCAGATGGCACATTCAATTTATCAGATTCCTCGAAGCCATATTATGTAAAAGACTACAAAAAGCTTACAAAACAGAATTTTCACGGAAGCTGCAGCTGGTCGTGTTATGAATATTTTCATCACACAGACACTGCTGACCATGAGCATCGAAATTCTGGCGGAATCTCTTTTACATACTCACCAGACACAGGGACGCTGATAGTAAAAAGAAATCAAACGAATGGTTTCATTACATTGGTATGTTAATCTTCATAGTACCAATATGTCACACCGATAGTGGCTGTACGGTAATCGTTTGCTCCTGTCTCTGTTTCGTTCGTTGGCGTCCCCTGAAAAGTAACAGTGATAATACCGCTATCACAGGTACACAATACGCCTCCCGGAGCATATGCATTATAATTTTGCTGCCATTTATAAAAATTTAGGTTGCTGATATTGGTTACAGAAGCGGCTATAAGCTTATTTCCTTTGCCAGTGTCATGCGTCAATGTTTTAGGGAATCCGCCTTTTTTGCTGTGCGTGTAATTATAGGAGCCGGTTTTTATAGCACTTGCTATATCACCTAATTTTTTTGTGACTGGATCAGCACCAGAGGTAGGCACATAGGTTATGTACACACCGTCCTCTCTGGCATCCATGCCCTTTATTGCGCCGCTATCGTTGAGGGAAAGCAAATCCCTACTTAGTTCATTACTCTTATCCATCAATGTTTTACCCTGACGGGCATCCAACGCAAATCCCGCCTCTGTTGTTGTGCAGTTATTTGCAACCCCAAGCGTTGATGCTCCACCCAAAGACGGTCGCTCGCTCAAGTCCCCGTACTTTCCTGAAAATGCAACAGTTTTTAAATCCGTAAAAAATCGATGGACCTTTCCCATCAAAACCGACAGCTTTTCCCCGCTTTTTAATGGCTGCCTGCTTTCAGCCACTTCAAATCCCACTGTCACATCCGATGCGCTCCCGTCATCCGAAATGCGTTTTTTCAGCTCCCTGTCAATTACTTCGAAGTTATCATTGAAATCTTCAATATTGACAGGATCTGTTCCGTCCGGCATCCGCAGCCGGAAAAACTCGGTTAATTTCATGTCATTTCCTCCTTCACTTCTTTTACTGCCTTCCAGCTATGGATTCCCAGCTTACTCCAGTTCCAGTCCGTCAGGTTCTGCCACCGAACAAATTTGTCAATACGGTTTACCCTGATACCGTCCCATGTGAATTTCCGCAGTTCATTCCAAATGCGGGGGCGCAGCTCATCCCAGATCACATACCGATACTGAAAAGAAAAACCAAGATGCGCCGGTTTGATTTCTTCCAGCGCATCCCGAAGCTGCTGTACATTCGGCGGTATGCCATACATCCCCGTAAATTTGATTACAAACCAATAGCGGGAAGGGTATTCTATAACCTCTGCATCGCATCCTGTCAGAGAAACTGCAGTTTTTCGCACCACCTCAACTGTCGTAGTCTCCTGTCCCCGCAATTTTGCCAAAATAACTTTCCTGCGCTGCTCATGTGATAATTGATAGTTTGTAACGATCCCCAGTTCCCTTTCCCACAGGTACAGCCCCCATGTAGCCGTCTGGACAAAGCACTGATCCAATAGATCCGAGATCGAATATTTTATCTTTCCGATCTCGGATCCTTCTGTGCGGTATATCTCCGCCATTTCTGCCAGCTCCGCCACAAACAGCGGTACATACCGCGCCAGATCTACGAAATACTCTTCCCCTCCGTTTTCCTCTCCGGAGTCCCGGGCATAGTAGAACGTCCCATATTTGTTCTGTCCATACATATCCTATTCCCCGCTTTCATTCGCTCCCACCATTGCGGTTGTGTTCAGATCCGCCCAGGTCACGGCATTTTTTTTGACAGCATCAGTGATCCCGTATCCTTCCAGTGTAGTCGGATTGCTTCCATTTGTCACATGCCCTTTGGAGTCTACCGTAACATTTCGGTATGCCCCCGGAGCCACGCCGCTTTCCGGATGGATATAAGAGCTTGCTTCCGGATCTTTCCACTGAGCCTGTCCGTCAGCTTCCCAACCAAGTATCTGTCCGCCTTTTCCTCCCGCCGGGATATGCTTGTTTCCGGGCGCAGAGGGGTGGACATATTTGTTCGCCCCTTCTGCGATCCCCTCCAACTTTTCCAGCATTTTCTGTGTGACAGAATCCAATATGCTTTTGTTCTCGTGGCTGTGTTTTAATCTTCCTGCCGATTCCAGTTCTTTTTTCTCGGCATCCGTGTAGTCGTTTGAGGAAAGTCCTTTCCCTTCCTCCTTTTCTACCCTTGTGTTAATACGGGCTAAAATTTTCCCGTAGACATATTTCAGCCCGTCATAGCTTAAATATTTCATGCTCTTCCTCCTCAGGAGGCAAGGATCTGGTCGATTTCCTCCGTCGTGATCGCTTCTGTCCTATATGCGGACATGTCAAGATTTACCGTTTTTCCCACCGGTGCCACATCCTGCCCGTCAAGCTGCACCTTTTCGATCACGTTCGCCTGTGCATTCGCAGGGGCATGTGCCTTCTGGCTGTGGTCGTATGCCGTTTTGCCTTTATCTCCGGGGAATGCGGTGGAAGCAGTCTCTCCCAGTGCCAGCGATGCGGAAATCTCCACCAGTGCCGTTCCGGACCAGCGGTATGTTTTCCCGTTGCCCAGATCCACATAAATTTTACCTGATTCGCAGGCAACCTCCTGCTTATGGACGGAATCTTCATAGAATTTTCCGCCGGAAGCATACCCTTCCACCACATCGTCCACATACGACGGCAGCTGCGCAGCCGGTACCTTCCCGCTCTCGTCCAGACTTGCCACACCGTTTGCAGCACCTTTCTGGCTGGTATCCAGCTTTTTTCCCAGCGCTGCATAAACAGCCTTGTTCTGTACAGGATTCGCCGAAGAACCGGAAAGTGCTTCATCCACCGTGATATTCTTCAGACCTGCCAACTTCTCTTTTTCAGCCGTCGTATAATCATTTGTAGAAAGCCCCTTTCCGGGTTCCTTCCCTACAAACTTCTCCGTTGCCCAGGTCTTGATCTTCTCCCAAAGATGGGATAATCCATTACTGTCTAAAAACTTTGCCATGATTTTTTCCTCCTGATCTTATCCTTTGATAATATTGTCGATGTCCTCGTCGGTCATCACTCCCACGTTTCCACTCTGCTGCGCAAGCTCCTCAATACGTTCTCTTACGCTCTTCTGACCATCGCCGTCATAATCAACGTCAGCCGCATCTACAAGCTTGAATTTCCCATTATTTTTCTGCTTGATTTTGTCAATTAATTCGATCATCTTCCGTCCTCCCTTACTTCACCGTCACGGTCGTACTGCCCAGATTGTCGTTTGTTGACTTATATACATCGTATGATTCGCTGAACCCAGACGCATTGACAAAATCAAACGTTTTCACCTTTGAAAATCCGCCGTCGAATCCGCCTACATTAAACATGCAGGCTCCGTAACGAGTCGGAACGGCATAAAAAATGTGCTTGTTCTCCCCGGCATTTACGGTAAATGTTTTCCCTTTCGACGCCTGAAGCCCTTTCGACAGCGACAAAAGGAATTCACTGTCAACTACCTGTTCTGCGCTTCCGATTCCCCAGTATACGCCATTATAGAAACGGATCGCCGTAGTCTTTGTTACCGTTTTATCACGTTCATCCGTTGCGGACAGCGTGAATGTTTTGTCTGTCTTGAGCTGCTGCCCTGTCAGCGCGAGTGTACGCAAAGAAGCTTCCACCACCTGTGAATCTACTTTCTGTGACTTCGGCGATTTATTCAGCGACCAGTTAAACGTCACCCTCTCAACCGTGCTCCCCATCTCCGCAACATTCACATTGTTAGTAAAAGAAACTATTGCCATCGGTACATACGCCAGGTCCTCTATCTTCTTTTTCCACTCATCTGAAAAGTCGTTGCTTGACAGCCCTTTTCCTTCCTCTTTTTTCACAAATGTTCCTTTTGCAGTGTCCCATACCTGTTTCAGACCATCCGCATCAAGAAATTTTCCCATAGTGCTCTCCTTTCTCTCCTATCGCATCTTCAATTTCTTCCCGGGTAAGGGGATTACATCCGCATATCACATCACCCCCTTCCCCCGTCGTGAATCCGATTACTTCTGCGATTTCTTCTTTGGACAGTGGCAGACAGTCACATCCTTCCGTCCCGCCGCCCTCCGGAGCAATGCGGTCCAATTTGTCGATTTCTTCCTCTGTGATCTCACTGATACTGTCCTCATGTTCCTTCATCGCAAACTGCGTCCTCTGCAGCTCATCCTGCAGAGCATTTATATCATCAGCCTCTACCGTATCACCATTGGTCACATAGCAGACATACACCTCCGGCAGATTCGTGTAAATGCGGATAATCTTTTTCCACGGGGTAAGGCTTGGCGTTGACAGGGCATAGGTCTGTACAGACTCCCCTGTCAGCTGGGAACCGGTGTAAACAGTCAGGGAGCCTTCTTTGACATTGTCATGCTCCAGATATGCCTCATATACTCCGTCCTCCGGAATCCTGATGTGTTCCTCAATGGTATAAGCTTTTCCTTCAACATAATTTAATTTCTTCGTAAATTCTGATACCTTCACCGGACATTCACCTCCAGAACAATCTCTCCTGCCACCGCGATCTGTTCATCTGTCAGCTTAATCCCGTTTTCCGCCCCGTTTATCAAAAGGGACTGGCAATCTTCTATCCCTTCTGTCTCCATCAGAAGATGGATTACCTTCGCCCGGCTGATATAACCGATTTCAAATGCGTGTCCGCTCAGATACTCTGACAAAGCTTCACGGAATGCCGTCTGAACCGTTCCCAGATGACAGCCGCTTTTCAGGATGATCTTCGCCCTGATCCCTACAGAAATTTCTTCTGCAGATACTACCGACACTTCCGGACCGATCGGGCGTTTTTGCTCTATGTGGGAGTGAACCTGTCTGCAGAGGATTTCCGCCGCGCCTGTTTTTTCAGAATCTATGATGACGATTTTTACTGTTCCGGGGCCGTCTGCGAGCGGGAACACCCTTGCCGCTCCGACTCCCTCGCATTCCATCGCCCAGTTATAATAATCGTACTTGTTCCCGCTGGTCGCCGGCTTTCTCAAGATCGTCAGGTAACGGCTCCGGAATGCTTCCGTCTCTTCCTCATCCGTCCCCGGCTCCAAAAGTTCTGACAGTTCCGCTTTTTGCAGACCACTGATATATTCTATCGGCACAAGCTGCCCTGCAGCGTTGTTCCCGATACTTCCAGACGTTTCACAAACCAATCTGTAAATACCATCCTCGATCTTCTCTGTTACGGTAAAATTCAGCTTATCGTGGTTAAACCGTGCTCCTTCCTGTATCTCCAATGCCGCTGGTTCAAACTTTCCCTTCCATGCCGCCGCCTGTGCCGCATGCGGGATCACATCCCGTTCCCATGCCTGCCGCATCAGATATTCCCGGTCTGCCGTATCTGCAAAAATCTGCTTCAGCAAATACTCCAGCGCTGTATACGCAAGATTAAGTTCAATCGCCGCCGGCGCCAGCGCATCGTAAATGATAGCCCCTTCCCGCTTGTCCATCGTGTCAGGGATACGGTCCAGAAGCCTTTGCAGGATCGCTTCATATGTATTTGTTTCAAACATCAGATCGCAACCTCCTTTTCCGCCCTGATCTCCCCGACATCCGTAACCACCAAAAAGGATGCGTGTACCGCCCCCCTGCGGGAGGCATCAAACACAAAATCTTTCACTTCCACAATGCGGTCATCCTGCAGAAGCGCTTCTGAAATTCTTTTTTCCAGAACAGGGCACACATAGTCTGCCGGCATCCCGTACAGATCCAGCAATTCAATCCCGTAATTCCAGCTGTACACCACATACCGGTAACGCTCCGTGTTCAGGATCTTATAAATAACCTGCTCCATTGCCTCCCGGCCGTCGCACATCCCCGCGATCCGGCTGCTTTCTATCAACATCCGGTAATTTCTGCTTGGCTGTTTCGGGGTGTCCGCCAGCCTTTTTAACGCCTTTCCGCCGTCAGGTAACACCTTTTCCCACCTTGTCGTACATAATATATTTCTGCCCGCCTTGCTGCCGGACTAAAATGACCTCATCGCCGACGTCCAAGCTCCGCCGCGCTTTCATTTTTCCGATCATCTTCCCGCTCCCCTTCACTTTTGCCGTAACGGTTTTCCCGTCAATCTCCATTGTCAGAGCCAGGTCTATCTCCTCAATTTCCAACTCTGTCTCCACCATGTACTCCTCCATCGTCTCCCCGCGGTCAAGCTGCAGTTCTCCCAGAGTTATCTTCTGGTCGACCATAATCTGCATCGGTTCTGTTGAGACGACTTTTCCATGAGTAACTTCCGTCGGTTTCGATGCGTGTACCGCCTCTACCGCAGCCCGCTGCAATACTTTTACCATATCTGTCGCATCAAGCAACGAATTCGCCTCCTCTCACCGTCAAGTCCATGTAATGTACATCCTTCTGAAATACATGCTTACACTTCTCCACAAGCATCAGATTCTCCAAATGCATATCCCCCAGATTCATTTTGACCACGATAAGGCTCCCTGCCCTCACGTTTACATCCCCGAACAGATTTGAAAACGTCAGGTTCCGCGTTGGCTGGTTATACAGCGACAGCAGCGCGTCCGCTTTTGCCGCGCCGTTTTCCCCTTCCTGTACCGTATCGTAATATTGCAGGACGCCCCATTTGTTCATACGGGAGGAATCCTGTGCGATATAGATTTCCCGGACTCCCGCCTCGCCGTTCTCACAAGAAAGCTTGACTTTGTTGTATGTGCCCGAATCGATGCTGGACGTATAGCTGTAGTCTTCCCCGGACGACGGCTCCACTAAAAAGTTCAGCGCCATGTGGGAAATATTCTTCAGCGTCAGCTTCCCGTAATCATCAAAAAGCACATACATCTGCCCGGTGTTGGTCAGCGTCAAATCCAGCGCATTCTGGACAATATCAAAAAGAGTGGAATTATCCTCCACCCTTGACGCGATTCTAAAACCCGTATCCTCTATCTCTCCGGCCTGCAGCTGGAAATCTGCCGCCAGCATCCTAATCAAATCCCCTGCCGTCTTATCCTCATACACATAAGTATCCTTATTTTTAAAATACCGGAGCTGGTCGTAGGCAGTCACTTCTACCATATCCGACTTCCCGCCGGATTTCTTTGTAAATACAAACCCGTAAAATATCCCCTGCCCATCTATCTGCAGAGCAACATGATCCCCCTCTTCAAACCGTCCGATATTCTCTTTCGGGATTGAAAATTTCAATGTCCCCGGAGTCCCGAACCGATCCGTCTGCCAGCTGATTCCTTCCTTTACTTCCGGAATGAACAGATCCCCTTCCGAATCAATCAATATTTGCACCATTCAGCATCACCTCGGTATCATAATGGTTTGCCCCGCTGGAGGATGGTTCGGATCAGCAATGCGGTTTGCCTCCTGTAGCTCCGGATAACGGCTTCCGTCTCCATAGCAGCGCTTTGAAATCTCCCACAGGCTTTCCCCTTCCTGCACCGTATAGGCTCTTTGCGACGGCGCGCCGGATGTCTCCCGCGACGGAATGATCAGCGCTGTATTTCCGGAAATCTGGCAGGTCTTTGTCCCATAGTCCCGAAACTGTTTCAGGCTCACGGACACCATCACATCCGTTCCATACTGTCCCGCATCTTCCTTTATCTCGTAATCTTCAATTGAAACTTTCAGGCTGCTGCCGTGCAGACCGTTCCCTCCGGGCATTCGGCGTGAAACGACCAGTTGGAACACCCCGGCGAGCTTTAGCCGTTCAAGCAGGGCAAGGTAGTATTCCGCCTTTCGGAACCCACCCGGATACTCCGCAAACGGGTATCTGACATTCGGCAGCAACGCATCGAAAGATACCTCTGTCAGCCCCGGCGATTTCAAAATATTTACTTCACCCTGGTCCATCAGCGTTACCGTTTCATTTCTGCCCTTTATTTTAAGCTGTAAGGTTTCCGGCGTTACCGGAAGGAGTACGCCGTCCATATAAAATGAATATGCCATTATTCATGCACCCCTTCCGCCGCCTGCTCCATCGCAGTTTTAACGCCTGTTACCATATAATCCATCATACCGTCCAGGTCCATATTGGAGCTGACACTGTTGTTATTGACCATATCCACTCTGATTTCAGCAGTTGTGAACCGGTTTATGGCATCGCGCTCCGCAATATCGCGCATATATTTCAGGTTTTCATCAGAGATATCCAGCGCTTTTCCCGTATTGGAAGCAGTTTCTCCGACGCCCGCGTCAATGCTCCCAAGGAGCTCTTCATAGCCTCCCGTACCGCCTGACCCTTTGTTTCCGGAAAAGATGCCCGAGATTTTATCTCCCCATTCCTCCCCTCGGGAATAGCCCTTATCCCATGCGTTTCCGTAGTCAAAACGCTCCATGCCGTTTTTTTCTACAGACAGGTCCAGATTGTCCATTACCTTCTGGTATTTTCCGTTCCCGTATTTCTCCGCCGCGCCTTCTACCTTTGCACTCAGCGTCCCGCGCCAGTCCGATACTGCCGCCGCCAGGTTTGAACCAAATACCAGATCGATCGCCGATGCGATTTTTTCCAGAATCGCAAGGACGGAATCCGCCATATCGCCAAACAGGTGGATCACCGCGCCAACCGGGTCCACAAATACATTTGCCAGAAAGTTTGCAAACATAATAAATGGATTTACCAGACGCTCTACCACTCCAAATACCAGCTCCAACAGTGCAAGAAACAGATTCATAACAAACGAGACTGCAACGGAAACCACTCCCATGATGATTCCGCTTGCAGAATAAGTTGAGCCTGTGACCTTATTGATCGCCGCGACAGCCGCATACAGAATTGCGATCACCGCGATAATGGCAAGAAGTATCCATGTCAACGGGCACGCTAACAAAGCGGCATTCAGCCCGTATTGCGCCGCGGTCGCCGCAAACGTCGCGCCGGTGCTCATGGCAAGATGCGCTGCGTGCACCGTTTCCTGCAAAGCCGCCGCTGCTTTCAGACCGTTCCCGATTGCCTGCACAGTATTATTTGCTACCAACGCTGCCGTATACAGTGCGATTGCCGCCGCAACCCCGTATACGATCGGGCCAATCATGGACCAGTTATCCGCAACAAAACCTGCCGCCCCTGCCACAGCGTCAAGGAGTGAAACGACTGTCCCCGCAAAAACTGCCAGCGCCTGCCCCGATAAGGAGGCGAAGCTCTGGAAATCATCGCTTGACGAGATTTCACCCAGTTTGTCCCATACCGGGTCTAACGCCATCAACGCCTGATTTGAAAAAAGGCTCCATGCCTGCTCAAAGGTTGCCGGCATCGATGCGAAATCACTGTTTACCTCTTCTGCAGCTCCCAGCACGGCATTTTTTACGATTCCGGCGGTAATCTGCCCTTCTGATGCAAGGTCCTTCAGTTTCCCAAGCGGTGCGTCCATATAGTCCGCCACCGCCTGCATGATGTTCGGCGCAGCCTCAAATACCGCGTTGAATTCTTCCCCGCGCAGCACCCCGGATCCGAGCGCCTGTGTCAGCTGCAGCATGGACGATTTCTGTTCTTCCTGTGATGCCCCTGCGATTTTATACATCTTACTCAGCGTTTCCGTGAATGCGATGATCTCATCGGTCGATCCGAACGCGCTTCCGGCACGCTGCCCCATCTTTGCAACCACGTCTGCCGTATCCATATATGCCGACCTCGCCCGGTTTGCCGATTCAAAGATCCTTTGCTGGATCTCGTCCACGTTCTCGCCTTCCCGCGCGGCAAGGGAAATCCTCGCCGATGTCTGAGACCATGCATCCGCCGTATCCAGCGCTTTTGAAGCCATCTGGCCGACCCCATACGCCGCAGCGACCTGTTTTAGCGTTCCTAGCAGCCCTTTCGACGCCCTGTGGCTTCCCTGTACTTTTTCGGTATAATTTTCCTGCGCTTCTGCCGCCCGACGGATCTCATCCTCCACCGAATCCACCTGCAGGCTGACGCCTGCCAGTTCTTCGCGCGCCGTCTGGATTGCCGCCGTCTGCATCGGATCATCCGCCACGCTTTCAAGGGCCGCAAAAGAATTCAGGACAATGTTCAGCGCCCTATTCATCCCGCGCAGTGCAGAAGACATCCCGTCATTTACCACGATTGAGGTACGGATCGCGCTCATTGCCTCACCCCTTTCCTTGTGCCCTGTCTATTTCCTTCATTTTTTTCTTTTCCGCCTCCACCCGAATATCAATCGCCGCGATCACAAACGCTTTTTCACGCATCGGCAGCGAAAGGTATTCGGATGGTTTCCAGTGAAATTTATGGAGACAATAATAGGCTACTGTCGCTTCGTCATCGTCTCCGTTGATGAGTTTTTTGCATCGGCAACCAGCTCATTCAACTCGTTTCCGGAATCTTCTACCAGCACTTCCGTAAGCCTGTCAAACTCATCCTTGTACAGCATTGCCTTGATCAGCGTTTCTTCCCCTCTCACATGATAGCTGTCCTGAAGTTCCGCATCTTTCAGGTTCGGGAATACCACTGCTGCCGCAGCCAGCTTTGCCAGATACCCGTTGGCATCAAACTCATTCGTATACTGGTTCTTCTTTCCCGGAATCGGGACACGACGCGTACAGGAGCGGCGCAGCTCTTCATCCTCCCCCGCGCTGATCGGTCTGATTTCCCATTCTACAGGACCTTTTTCGTCCTTGAACCGCTCAGACACCACCAGCTTTTTGTTTTCCCGCTTTTCAGCGTTCTCCGCCATAAAACATGATAAACCACCCATTTTCTTTTATTCCTTTCTTACTGCATCCCTGCCAGCATCTTAAACTCTTCCGGCATCTCCCAGTCTTCAAACGTGAAGTCCATTTCTTCGTCCAGATACTCCCCGTCTGCATCAAACTTCGCCAAGATCCCGCCGTCCATACAGCAGTCTTTTAAGATAACCGTCTGTCTGCCGATCGTAGCGGACGGATCTTCGTTCGTGACCTGAATGTCAAAATAAATGACCTCGCCCGTCTCCTTGTACCGGTATAACAGCTTCCGAAATACTGACGTGTTAAAATGGAATGTCGCCGATCCGGTTCCTTTCCATCCGGTCGGTTTATTTCCCTTTCCGGTCTTCCCGAGGATCGGGATTTGCGTTTTTGTAATCTCCATCTTTGCTTCCAGATTGATCGCCTGCATAAAATTGTAGCGATTTCCCTCAATCGTGGCATAACACTCCGCCAGGGAAGCGGAGATTGAATCCCTGGCATCCATCAGCTTGTTATTTCCCATGTGTCCTCCTTTACTCCACCACAACGGTCATGTACAGCTGCCTCATGCAGTTGACTGGGATTACCGGAAGCTGCACGGTAACGGCGCGTTTATTTTCGCCGCGTGCCACCACAATGTTTTCCGTGCTTACCGTTTCGATCGCCCGCAGCCCCGCCAGCTGCTTTACATAGCTGACCACCTCATTCCACAGGCTTTCCCCGCCGGAATCATCATTCGGC
>OLVZ01002987.1_pt1 | contig 11645 bp, 9 predicted proteins | sample 1673341 | NCBI WGS metagenome assembly OLVZ01 (sample SAMEA3178944, study PRJEB25190) | human gut metagenome | biome: human gut; feature: human-associated habitat; material: faeces | place: Austria | collected 2013 | reverse complement strand
GTTTGGCGCTTTCCCGCGACTCTTTGATGCGCGAGGCCGTCGAGGCGTACTCGCGCGCCATCGCCCTCGATCCCTTCCGCGGCATCCTGTACCGTCATCGCGGTCACCGTCATCTGAGCTGCTGGGAGTTTCCCGAGGCTGCCGCTGACTTCGAGGTCGCGGCCCGCATCATCCCCGATAACTGGGATGTGTGGTACCACCTCGGCCTGTCCTACTACCTGCTGCGTGAGTACGACCTTGCCCAGGCCGCCTACAAGCGCTGCCTCGAACTGACCGATATGACCGATATCGAGGCGTTCCCCGCGGTGATCGACTGGTCGTGGCGTACAGCACGCCGCCGTGGCGACGAGGCCTATGCCACCGAGCTGCTCGCGATGCTGCCGGCCGATTTCGAGGTCGGTACCGATGAGTGCGGATATGCGCTCAACTGCGCCGTCTATCAGGGTCGTGCGACGGTGGATGAGGTGCTTGCGATGTGCGCGGACAAAGATCCTCTGAATGCCGCCACCAACAGCTATGCCATGGCGAATTACCTGCGCGAGACCGGTGAGGAAGCGCGTGGTGTGGAAGAGCTCGGCAAGCTCATGGAGAGCCTCGACGCCGAGGGCTGGTGCACCTTCGGTTATCTGGCGGCCATGGTTGACCTTAAGGGCTAATACGAGGGGTGGACCGGTTTGCCGGCAGCCAGCTTGGATATCGAATTATTTGAGCCTTCAGGGCGAATTGCCTTTGCGGGCGGTGGACACAGGGTTCCCCGCCCGTTTTGTTTGATATGAGGGGAAGTCCTTACCTCCGCAACGAAGGTCGCTTTTGTTCAAATGCGACCATATCCAAGTGACCCTCACAGGTAAGCGTGGGTACGGAGGAGTACTGATATTTCTCGATTAAGTGATCGATTATCGTGCTCTCCAATTCATCGTCGATCATCTGTGAAAGGTGCTCAGCAGCTGCCCTTACCATCGGCCTTCTGACTCGACGATATCGAGATACTCTTCGCAGGTGATTGCCCGTATCGTTGAACGCTTGAATGCTTCCGAATCGCGAGTGAGGATGAAATCGACATCATTGAGTTCTGCGGCAGCGCGTACCATGCCGTCTTCGAAATCGGGCTCATTAGATTCTGCAGCGATGATGCATTCCTCGGGCCCGAAGGGAAGGACGACCAATAGAGCCAAAAGGCTCTTGACGGCTTCGCGCGCCCATGATTCTCCGTAGTTTTTTCTGAGCACATAATATGCATCATTTAGGGATGAAGGGGATGCGATTCCCATATCACCACCACCATTGCAGCATTGAAGTGCCCGACATGCCGCTTCGGAGTGCTCGCGGGTGGCGTCAGCGGCGTCGATCAACGTGTTGGTGTCAAACAAAATGCGGTGTTTCCTTTGCTTTACCATTATAATAGCGCCTCGTATTCTTTGAGTTTTTCGTTCGCGAGGTATTCTTTAAGTTCGCTATTGGTCATTTCCGGCACGCCGCTTTCCGTGTTTTGAACTTGCATTTGTTCACGGATCAGCATGAACTGCTCGAATGCATCTGTTGTTTCGGTATTGGATTCTACGGAAAATCGGGGAACACTTTTTGTCTGAGCAATATACGTCCAAAGATCGTTTATAACCTCTCCTACGGTAAGCCCGGCAGCGAGAATGTAGGCTCCCGCCCGATCCTTCACATCGGAATCGACGCGTCCTGAAACGATTGCAGTACTCATGCTTGCTCCTTTCCGTATACGCGTATACACTATACACCATGGCGAGCCCTTGTGCCAGGTGCCGATAGCGCAAAGGAGGTTTCGGCGTCTGTCCGCCTTCCCGTTTTCGCATGCCGTGTGAGGGTTATTCGAGCGCGGGGTTCTTGCTGGTTCGTGTGCTATTCTGTTGAGCCATACGACTTGATTCTTTGGTCTGAAAAGCTGAGGAAGGATATCCCATGGCAGAAGAGATGCCCAAGAACTACGACCCTGCGGTCAATGAACCTGCGATGATTCAGAAATGGCTCGATGGGGGTTACTATCGCCGTCGTCCCGGCGTGGGTGACTGCACGGTTACCATTCCGCCGCCCAATGTCACGGGCATCTTGCACATGGGCCACGCCACCGACGATTCCATTCAGGATGCCATCGTTCGTATGGCGCGCATGCGTGGCCGCTCCACGCGTTGGATTCTCGGAACTGACCATGCGGGTATCGCCACACAGACCAAGGTCGATAAGAAACTCAAGAGCGAGGGCATTTCGCGCCTTGAAATCGGCCGCGAGAAGTTCCTTGACGCTTGTTGGGACTGGACGCATGAATACGGCGGCACCATCGTCGAGCAGATTAAGCGCATGGGCTGCTCCATCGACTTCGATGGTGAGCGCTTCACCATGGATGATGATTACGCCGAGGCCGTTCGCAAGGTCTTTTGCGATTGGTATCACGACGGTTTGATTTACCGCGGCAAGCGCATCGTCAACTGGTGTCCCGACTGCACCACCGCTATTTCGGATGACGAGGCTGAGTACAAGGATGAGGCCGGCCATCTGTGGCATTTGCGTTATCCGCTCACCGAGCCCGTGAACGGCCAAGAGTACATTGTCGTTGCAACTACGCGTCCCGAAACCATGCTCGGCGACACCGGTGTTGCCGTGAGTCCCAAGGACCCTGAGAAGGCAGCCTTTGTGGGTAAGACCGTTCGCCTGCCCATTGTCGATCGCGAGATTCCCATTTTTGAGGATTGGCACGTCGACGCCGGTTTTGGCTCGGGTTTCGTCAAGGTCACGCCCGCGCATGACCCCAACGACTACGCCATGGGCCAAGCCCACGACCTGCCGCAGATCAACATCTTCGACGAGCATGCGGTCGTTGTCGAAGGGTATGGCGAATTCAGCGGAATGACGCGCGACGAGTGCCGTGAGGCTGTTGTCGCGTGGTTCGAGGAGCATGATCTACTCGATCACGTAGAGGATCACGACCATTCCGTCATGCACTGCTACCGCTGCGATCAGACGCTCGAGCCGTGGCTCTCCGAGCAGTGGTTCGTGGCCGTCGACAAGCTCAAGGGCCCTGCGCTTGATGCCGTGAAGGACGGTCGCGTGACGTTCCATCCGGCTCGTTGGACCGATACGTACACCACGTGGATGGAAAACCTCAAGGACTGGTGCATCTCTCGTCAGCTGTGGTGGGGTCACCGCATCCCCGTGTTCTACTGCGAGGATTGCGGCTGGGAAGACGCCTGCATGGAGGACGTCGACGTATGCCCCAAGTGCGGCGGTCGCCATGTGCATCAGGACGAGAACGTGCTCGACACGTGGTTCTCGAGCCAGCTGTGGACCTTTGCCACGCAGGGCTGGCCGCAGCACCCCGAGCAGCTCGAGGGTCATCATCCCACGACCGCGCTGGTCACCGCGCGAGACATCATCGCGCTCTGGGTTGCCCGCATGGTCATGAGCTCGCTGTACTTCCTGGATGAGATTCCCTTCCATGACGTGGTGATTTACCCCACGATTCTCGCCAAAGACGGCAGCCGTATGTCCAAGTCCAAGGGCAACGGTGTGAACCCCATGGACCTCATCGACATGTATGGCGCCGATGCCATGCGCTTCAACCTGTACATGCTGTGCACCAACAACCAAGACGTCAAATTTGACGCCGATATCGACAAGAAGACCCACGAGCTAAAGGGCTCCCCGCGCACCGACCAGGCCCGCGCGTTCGTGACCAAGATCTGGAACGCCAGCCGTTTCCTGCTCATGAACATGGAAGGCTACACCCCTGGCGAGCCGATTGCCGAGACCGCTGCAGATGCGTGGATGTTCAGCCGCCTTGCCAAGGCCGTCCGTATAGTGACCGAGGGCATCGAGCAGTATTCCTTTGGTGACACTGCCCGTGGCGTGCAGAACTTCTTCTGGAACGAGGTGTGCGACTGGTACATCGAGGTCACCAAGACGCGCCTCAAGGACGATGATGCCCGCCTGCAGGCTCAGCGCAACTTGATTTTCGTGCTCGACACCTCGCTGCGCATTATGCATCCGCTCATGCCGTTCGTGACCGAGGCGATTTGGGACCAGATGCCTGCAAGCTGGCTCGATGTGAACGAGGCGGGGGAGTGCAATCGTGCCGAGGCACTTATCGTTGCCGCATGGCCGGAGCCCGAGGCGTTCGAGCGCTATGTTGATGAGCCCGCCGAGCGTTCTTTTGAGTTGGCACGCGCTGTGGTCGGCAATGTCCGTTCCACGCGCGCTCGTTATCGCCTGAGCCCCAAAGAGCCGCTTGCCGTAGTTGTGAAGGCCGCGAATGCCGAGGTCGCTGACGCGATCGAGGGCATGTCTGCCTTCATCTGCGGTTTGGCGAACATCAGCGAGCTCGCCGTGTGCGGGTCTGAGGGCTTTGATAAGCCGGCCCAGTCGATCGCGTTTGCCGGCTCTGATTTCGACTCCTTCGTGGTCGTGGGCGATTTGGTTGACTTTGACGCTGAAAAGGTGCGCCTGCAAAAGGAACTCGCTGCGGCTGAGAAGGAGCTTGCTTCCGCGCAGAAGACCCTGTCGAACGCGGGCTTTGTTGCAAAGGCCGCGCCTGAGGTCGTCGCCAAGAAGCGCGATCGCGCAGCGGAACTTGCCGATACCATTGCCGCGATCAAGGCGCAGCTTGCCGACTTCGGGGCTTAGTAGTATCGAATTATTCGGGTAAGGTCCGGCTGGGTGTTTTACCTGGCCGGACGCGTTATTTTCGGTGAAGGGAAGGCGTCATGTCGGGTATGCAACAACATAATGAGTGCGCGTCGGCTGTCATGCGTACCCCCGCCGAGAACCTCACGACGGTTGAGAACGCGATGACGGCGAAGGCGAACATGCCCATGGTGCGCGCATTTGCGCTTGCCGTGCTCGCTGGCGTGTTCGTTGCCACGGGCGGATCGTTCATGATCGCCGTGCGTTCCGACGCTACGCTCGGCTCCACTGCTTCAGCGATCATAGGCGGTCTGGCATTTTGCTTTGGCTTGTTTGCCGTTATGGCGGCGGGTGCGGAGCTGTTCACGGGCAACAGCCTCATGGTGATCGGCGTGTTGCGCGGTCGATTCAGCATGGGATGCATGCTCAAGATGTGGACCGTTGTGTATGTGGGAAACCTCGTGGGTTCGCTGCTCATGGTGGCGCTGATTTATTGTTCCGGATGTCTCGGTCTGTTCGGCGGCGCCTTTGCACAGACGGTATACAACGTGGCGGTGGGCAAGGCGAGTCTTGCTCCACTTGAGGCCTTCGTGCGCGGTATCTTGTGCAACTATCTCGTGTGTTTGGCAGTTTGGATCGGCAGCGCCGGAAAGACGACGTGTGATAAACTTGCGGCCACCATCTTGCCTGTGACCGCGTTCGTGGTGCTTGGCTGCGAGCACTCGGTTGCCAACCTGTTCTTCTTACCGCTCGGTTTGGCCATTCAAGGTTTGTTCGGCGCTGTGGCTCCTGCCATAGGCCTCGCCGCTTTGTGCCAGGGGGTGCTTGTCAACATCGTTATCGTGACACTCGGTAACGTCGTGGGTGGCGTGGCATTCGGCGCGATGTATTGGGTCGCGTTTGGACGCGAATAATCGAAGGAGCCTTTCGTGTCAAAACGTATGCAGACATATGCTGTGCCCTTTGAGGTGCGGGAACTTGGCTATGAAGAGGCGCTCGCCGTTGCATTTGATACCGGAAAGATATTCGGTACGGGAACGGCGCTGCTTGAGACGGTCGTGGCGTTGCTCGACGAGCTCGAGCGTCCCGACGAGCATGTGGACTGCATTCAGGTTGCGGGCACCAATGGCAAGACATCCACGGCGCGCTTTACCGCGGCCATTTTGTCGGGCGAGAGGCTGAAGACGGGCTTGTACACATCGCCCCAACTCGTGCACTTTGAAGAGCGCATCGAGATTGCGGGTTCTCCTGTCTCGAGTGAGGTTTTTGCCCACGGAGTGTCAGTTGCCGTGGAGGCTGGACGCCGCGTTAACGAAAAACGTGTTCAAGCGGGGAGGGAGCCGTATGGCATCTCTCCGTTCGACCTGCTGACCATCGGCGCCTTTGTATTGTTTGCCGAGGCACGCGTCGATGTGGCGGTGCTCGAAGTTGGCTTGGGCGGACGTTGGGATGCGACGAGCGCAGCCGACCCCCTCGCCGTCGCCATTACTGGCATCGGTCTCGACCATATGCATATCTTGGGAAACACGCTCGCCGAAATCGCAGGCGAGAAGGCGGCTGTTATCAAACCGGGTCGAGCGGTGGTGCTCGGCGAGGGCGTGCATGAGCCGAGCGTATGGCGCGTAATGCAAGAGCGCTGCGCGGCATGCGATGTCGATCCTGTAGTGGTGTCCCACACGACGCTCAAGGAGCCGGCGTTTTTGGGCGATACCGTTGAGTTCAAGACTACAACGACCCACGCTACCTACCATGCGTCTCTGCATAAGCCGAGCTATCAGCCGCAAAATGCCGCATGTGCAATCGCTTTGGCCGAGGCGTATCTGGGTCGGAAACTTGATGACGCCGTACTTTCGGAGAGCCTCGATGCCTGTCCGACACCTGGTCGTTTTGATGTGTTGCGCGTCGATCCGTTGGTGCTTATCGATGCGTGTCACAATCCGCAGAGCTGTGAGAACTTCGTGTTCGCCCTTGATGAGATTGAACCATGTGTGGAGACCCGTCCCACGCTGCTTGTCGCTGCGCTTTCCGACAAGGACGTAAGCGGTATCGTAGATGTGCTTGTTTCCGCGTTTCCGCGTGTGGTGGTAACTGCCACATCGAGCGAGCGCGCGCTTCCGGCTGACGAGCTTGTCGGGCTCATTCAGCCGAAGGACAAAATCGTCGCGACATACGCCACGGTTGAAGAGGCCGTGCATGTGCTTACCGCAGCGGGCACACCGTTTGTGGCGGCGGGTACCATCACCCTCGCCGGCGAGGTTGCAGGGCTGTTCCGCTAAACTTGCTGGTGGTTTTGGCGGGAGCTTCAGCCTTTTGTGCAGCTTTCAACAAATGAGTCGCGTGCGTTCTTGCGAACTCAGCGCACGCTGAGGCTAGCGACGACATCCGTCCCGGTATCTAGGATATTGGAAATCACGACGTCACCCATGGAAACGGGCGCTTGGACGGTGGTATGTTGGAGCAGCTCCATCGCTTGTGCGTGCAAGTCGAGAGGAATTGCCTCGGCGGTGCGTACAGGTAGCAGGCGTTCGTTAGCACCGCGCACGATTAAAGTCGTGGTGAGGACGCGCATGGGGCGGGTTATCTCCTGATGGGCAAAGGCGGCTCCCCGGGGGCAGCGATTGCCACTCACCTCGCGCACGCCCACCTCGACGCCCATGGAGTCAAGCTCCACCTCCACGGTGAGCAGGCACTCTGAGGGGCAGGTGGTGCAGTGGATCCGCCTGATCTCAATGGTGTTCGTATCCGTGCCCATGTGTGTTACCCCTCAATCGGCTCGATGGAAAGCATGATGGCGCCTTGGGCGGCGTCGATCATCTTGGCGGTAAGCGGTGCCGCCTCCATGGTGCTCGGCTTGAACGCACGCGGTTTACCCTCGAACAGCACACGGTCGCCCGAGAGGATGCGCAGGCGTGCATGGTCAAGCGGTTTGCGCACGCGGAAGTAGAGCTTGGTGGAGGCGGGATGCGTGATGCGCGAGGGCATGACGTACCCGGCAAATCCTGCAGGCTCGACGGTGATGTCGCAGGTAACGGTGGCATCTGCGCCCTCAAAACCCATCTCGCATGCATATGCAGCAGCTGCGCGGCCCGCTCGCTCCGCTTCGTCAGTGACATTATCTGCCAGGTCATGCACGTGCAGCACGTTGCCGCACGAGAAGATCCCCGGGACGTTCGTCTGCAGGTCTTGATCGACCGCGGCACCGCGTGTGCGCGGGTTGAGCTCAACGCCCGCTGCGGTGGCGAGCTCGTTTTCGGGGATGAGACCCACGGAGAGCAGCAGGGCGTCGCAGGGGATGACCCGCTCGGTTCCGGGAATCGGGGAGAGCGAATCGTCTACCTGGGAGACCTCGACCGACTCCACGCGCTCGCGCCCGATGACGCGCGTGACCGTGGTGGAAAGATGCAGGGGGATGCCAAAGTCGTCCAGGCAGTTTTTGATGTTGCGGTGCAAACCGTTGGCATAGGGCATGAGTTCGTAGACGCCTTCGACCTCAATGCCCTCGAGTGCACAGCGGCGTGCCATGATGAGGCCGATGTCACCCGAGCCCAAAATGACCACGCGCCGTGCGGGTTTGAGGTTTTCGATGTTGATGTAACGCTGCGCAAGGCCCGCGGTAAACACGCCCGCCGGCCTGCTGCCGGGGATTTTGATTTCGGAGCGCGTGCGCTCGCGGCATCCCATGGCGAGAACGACCGAGCGGCAGGAAAGTTTTATCATGCCTTCGCTCGACATGACGGTGACGGTATGGTGGCCGGTCGGCTTGCCAGACACGTCTGCATCATCGGAGTCGATGCCGAGTACCATGCTGTTGAGCATGACATCGATATTTTCGGCTTCCACCAGATCGATGAAACGCTGCGCATATTCAGGGCCGGTAAGCTCTTCGTTGAAATGTTTGAGGCCAAAGCCGGGATGGATGCACTGGCGCAGGATGCCGCCTAAGCGCTCGTTACGCTCGATGAGGGTGGCTCGTGCACCCGCCTCATGTGCAGAGAGTGCGGCTGCCATGCCCGCCGGGCCGCCGCCTATGACAACGACGTCGGTATTGGTTTGGGCTGCTGGGACATGGCGCTCATCAAGTGGGCGGGCTGCAGTTGAGGTATCGCCCTTGAGCGCTCCCTCGACGATCCAGGATCCGGAATCTTCGAGTAAGATTTCTTCGGGCTTGCAATCCAATTCGCGCGCGAGGATGTCCACCACGCGACTCTGGCAAAAGCCACTTTGGCAACGACCCATGCCCGCACGGCAGCGTCGTTTGACGCCCTCAACCGAAACGGCACCCGGCTCTCGATGAATCGCGGCGACGATTTCGGCCTCGGGGACCGTTTCGCAGCGGCAGACGATGCGACCCCATGCGGGATCTTGGGCAATGAGTTCTTGCTTGCGCGCAAGGGGGGCGACATCGAAGTCGTCGGGTGCGATTCGGCGCGGGTTCCAATCGGAGCGGGGGACGAGGGGCACGCCGGCGTCTCTCATAACATGCTCCATTCGCTCCGCGACTGCAGGCGCGCTCGCAACGCCGGGGGATTGGATGCCCGCAGCGTGGAAAAGGCCTTCGACCTGTGTTGACGCTCCGATGTAGAAGTCGTTCAGACCCTCGATGACGGCTCGCCCACCGCCAAAGGCGCGCACCACACGTCGCGTATCCAAGCTGGGGACGAGCTTGCGAGCGCCCGTGAGCAACGCTTCGATATCGGCAGCGTACGTATCGGTGTCACCAGGCTCGCGCAGAGCCGCGGTGGCGGTGATGACGGTGTTGTTGTGGACGGTGCCGGTAACGATCACGCCCTTGGAAATGGGCGTGGGAACCGGGTAGAGCGGCATGAGTGCGCGCGGCTCTTTGTCGAGGACGACGATGTTTCCCTGGCGCCACTTGAGCTTGAATTCCTCGCCACCTGCCATACGGGAGATGTCGGCCGCGCCCGCGCCCGCCGCATTGACGAGAAAACGGGAGCGCTCTTCCGATCTGGGAGCGCACCGTACCTGCGGTTGTTGAGAGCTCAAAATCGCCGTTTTCAGTACGTGCGATGGCCTCAACGGCCGCGCTTCGCAGGAATGTCACGCCGTTTGCCACGGCGTTTTCCGCTGCTGCAATAGCAACTTCAAAAGGATCGACATATCCGGTGGATGGGCACCACAGTGCACAGGTCGCCTCTTCGCTGGCACGCGGTTCAAGTTCGTGGATGCGTTCGGGAGCAACGATTGAGAGCTCTGGAACTCCATTCGCGATGCCGTTGGCTTGCAAATGCTCGAGCCTTACGCGGTCCTCTTCGCTAAATCCCAGCACCATCGATCCGGTGCGTCGGAACGAAAAGCCAAGCTCATCCGACCATGTGCTGTATAGGGAACATCCGCGTGCGTTAACCGAGGCTTTAACGGTGCCCGGCGCGGGGTCATAGCCTGCATGTACCAAGCCGCCATTCGCCTTGGAGGCGCCCAACGCAATGTCATTTCCCGCTTCGACAACGCATATCTTGAGTTCGAACTGTGCCAGGTGTCGCGCGATTGCGCACCCTGTGATACCGGCTCCGACAATGGCGACATCAAAACGTTCCATGTTCGTGCTCCCGTCCGCGATGGTCGCGTGCTTACAGGCTCCTCCGTATATCCTACTCGTTTTTAGGTCTTCCGTTTTCGAGGGTTTCTCGTGGCGCTCGCGTGCGACCTGCGTGTTGTGGGGCGCATGCCCGTATGTGCGGGTATACAATGCTGAACGTAAATGACCAGTTTGCGTTCTCGCAGCCCGCTGAAAGGTTAATCAGCATGTCGAAGTACATCTCCGAGCTTATGTCTCCGCAGCTTATGATGGTGGTTTACGCCTTCATTGCTTTTGTGGTCGCACTTTACGTGCTCTCCGTCGTCTATGTGTTCATCGACGCGAATCGTCGCGGTGTCAGGCAGTTCTGGGCTTGGGGTCTCGTTGCCCTCATTCCCTTCGTCGGTCTCATTGCCTACGTGGTGCTTCGTCCCAATTCCTATCTCTCCGATCGTGAAGAGCAGGAGCTCGACGTTGCCCTGCGTGAGCACCAGCTTGCGCAGTATGGCACTTGCCCCAACTGCGGTACCCCCATCGAGAAGGATTTCATCGTGTGCCCCGTGTGCAACACGCAGGTTCGCAATGTGTGCCCCACCTGCAAGAAGCCGCTCGATGCGCACTGGAAGGTCTGCCCTTACTGCCGAACTCACATCCAATAGGCGCGAAACGACGTCCCCGTGTATGTACGGGGACCGCTTAGCGCGCCGACTTGCACCCGCCGCATCAACGCTGGCGGGTGCCTTTGTTTGTACCGTGGGTCGTCGATTGCAGGACTAACTCGGTAAATAAACGAGTACACTGTTTCAAGTTCAAATGCGTGAACGCAGCTTTCGAGGAAGGTTTTGAATATGAAGGCACTGTATAACGACGGGTCGGTGGCTGAGGTCGAGGGCGCTGAGGCCCTGCACGTCATTCGCCACTCCGCCGCTCATATCATGGCTCAGGCCATCAAGCGTTTGTATCCAGGTGCGGATTTTGCCTATGGTCCTGCTACGGACAATGGTTTTTACTACGACGTCGATCTGGGAGACGCGCAGCTCGGTGAGGAGGACCTGCCCGCCATCGAGGCCGAGATGAAGAAGATCGTCAAGGAGAACCTCAAGTTCCAGACCTTCGAGCTTCCGCGCGCCGAGGCCATCGCCCTTATGGAGGAGCGCGGCGAGAAGTACAAGGTCGAGCACATCGGCGACCTGCCTGAGGATGCGCGCATCACCTTCTTCCAGCAGGGCGATTACATCGACATGTGTGTGGGCCCGCATCTCACCTATACCAAGGCGCTCAAGGCGTTCAAGCTCACGGGTGTTTCCGGCGCTTATTGGAAAGCCGACGCCAGCAACAAGATGCTTACCCGCGTGAATGGTACGGCGTTTGCCACCAAGGACGAGCTCGAGCATCATCTCAAGATGATTGAAGAGGCTAAGCTGCGCGACCATCGCAAGATCGGTCGCGAGATGGACCTCTTCAT
>OLVZ01002985.1_pt1 | contig 11653 bp, 8 predicted proteins | sample 1673341 | NCBI WGS metagenome assembly OLVZ01 (sample SAMEA3178944, study PRJEB25190) | human gut metagenome | biome: human gut; feature: human-associated habitat; material: faeces | place: Austria | collected 2013 | reverse complement strand
TATAATCCAGCAGCAGCATACCCGTCTGGTTGCCGGTCAGCAGCTCATACTCCCCAGCCTTATTCTTGACAGCAATACCCACACGGTCACAATCCGGGTCAGTTGCCAACAGCAGGTCAGCGTTGCACTTCCTGGCATACTCCATGCCCAGTGCCATTGCTTCCTTGATCTCAGGATTCGGGTAAGGACAGGTCGGAAAATGTCCGTCTGGCTGTTCCTGCTCCTTGACCACCGTAATGTTAGTGTAACCCATCTCCTGCAGGGTGCGGGTCACTGGCTTCAACCCCGTACCATTCAGCGGGCTGTACACGATGGCTACATTCTTGTTGACGTTCTCGCCAAACAAGACTGACTGACTCTTGACCTGCTCTACAAATGCAGTGTAAACCTCGTCCGGAATATACCGGATGCTGCCGTTTGCCACGCCTGCTTCAAAGTTGCTGGTCTTAACGTCCGCAAAGATGTCAAGTTTTTCAATCTCAGCAAGAATCTCCGCCGCTGCTTCGGTCGTGATCTGACAGCCGTCAGCACCATAGACCTTGTAACCATTGTATTTGCCGGGATTGTGGGAAGCTGTCACCATGACACCTGCAGAAGTATGCAGATAGCGAGTCGCAAAAGATACGGTCGGTACCGGCATCAGGACAGGCCAGATATTGACACTGACACCATTTGCTGCAAACACCCCTGCTGCGACTTTTGCAAACACATCGCTCTTGATACGGCTGTCGTAGCCGATTGCAACAGAAGGTTCTTTAAAGTGTTTCTTCAAATAGTCTGCTAATCCCTGAGAAGCCTTTGCAACTGTGTAAATGTTCATACGGTTTGTTCCTGCACCGATCACACCGCGCAGACCGCCTGTTCCAAATGCCAGATCACGATAAAACGCATCCTCGACTTCCACATAGTCCATTGCCTTCAGTTCCGCAGCAACATCCGTATCTGCCACTGCATTTGCCAGCCATCTTTCATATTCCTTCTTAATCTTCATCTTACCACCTGTCTTTCCCCATACCCTGGAGTTCTGTATTTTATCCTCTGATATCAAGGAACTGCGCCTGTCCGTGAATCGTAAGGACTTCTGAATCCGCTGGCACAAACACACAGTCTCCCTTATAAAAATTAACAGTTCCCTCATCATAGGATATCGTGCCACAGCCATCCATGCACAGTAATACCCGAAATGCCATCCTGTCCGCACGGTAATGCACCGTCTGTCGGCGTTCTGTATTGATAAGCATCCGGTACACTTCAAAATATTTGCAGCGTATCAACAGCTCCGATGCCATCCCCGGGCGGTACTTCAGAACCCGCAGCGGCTGTCTCGGCTCTGCACTGCCGTGAAGATCTGCCACATCCAACGCCTTGTCGATATGCAGTTCCCTTTTCTTCCCATCCTTTCCTATGCGGTCGTAATCATACAGCCGATAGGTCAGGTTTGAGCTTTCCTGGATTTCTGCCACGAGCGCACCTGCCCCAATGGCATGGATCGTGCCTGCAGGGATAAAAAACAGGTCATCCTTGTGAATAGGTACCTTCTGCAGATACTTCATCACCGTACCTTCTGCCAGTGCCTTTTGCATTTCTTTCTTTGTGCAGTCCTGCCGCAAACCGTAGATCAGTTTTGCATCCCTGGCTGCATCCAGCACATACCACATCTCCGTTTTTCCAAGCTGACCATGTTCCTTCATCTTTGCATAGTCATCATCCGGATGCACCTGCACAGACAGATCCTTTCTTGCATCGATCAGCTTCACCAGGATTGGCAGCGTTGTTTCGCCCTTATGCCGTTCTCCCAGATACTCCGGGTGGGCTTTTATGACCGCAGTCAGATCCATTTTGTCAAACGTTCCACAACGCACAGTACTTACCCCATCCGGATGCGTGGAACATTCCCATGTTTCTGCCAACGGAGACAACTCAATATTCTTCCCATATTCATCGTTCAGCCTTTTTCCACCCCACAGGTAATCCTTACCTGCCGGACGGAGCAAAAGGGATTCATTTCTTTTTTCCATGCATACGTCCATTGATCACCATTTCTGTCTTTCTTACCAGTCGTATTTTCTATCTTATTTACTGCTCCAGCTCAAACTTCTGCTTATCGTGGACGTTGATATCCGCACCCAGCTGTACCTCAATCAGCTTCAGTTCCGTATCAGCTATCACAGTATGACGGCAGCCTGCGGACATAGTTATAACGTCACCTGGCTTTACCATCTGCTCCATACCATCCACGATGGTCTTTCCTTCACCGGATATGACTACCCACACCTCATCCCGGTTCCTGTGGCTGTGGTAATTCATACTGTGGCCGGGATTTAAGGTTACCTTAATCGTCAGGGATGTGGTTTCCACATCGACCACCTTAAAGCTTCCCCAGGACTTCTCAGCAAACATAATCTGCTGTTCAAACTTATCTACAAACGGCTTAATGTAAGAACTCTGCTCTTTATCCGAGACCAGAATGCCTTCCGGTGATGCGGAGATCACCACATCATGCAAACCCATTGCCAACACCGGCACATCCATTTCATTGATGATATGAACTCCGGAGCACTTGTCGTTCAACTCGCCCTTACCAATAATACTTTCGTCCATTGCCTCAGTCAGAGTATTCCATGTGCCAAGGTCTTTCCACATACCGGCAAAACGGACAACCTGAATCTTCGGCTCATGCTCTGCCACAGCATAGTCGAAAGAGATCTTCTTCATGGTATCGTACTTGTCGAACAAATCCTGATAGTCTGTAAAATCCATCATCTCATGGGCTTTATCCATCACATACCCCATTTTATAAGCAAACACACCACCATTCCAGAGTGCTCCCTGTGCAATATACTGTTCTGCCACGTCCGCTGTCGGTTTCTCCCTGAAGGTCCTTACCTCAGCTACATGGTCTGTACTCTCTGGGATGATATAACCGTATTTCTCACTGGGATAGGTCGGCTCAATACCCATCAGTACCAAATTTGCCTCGCACTTGTCTGCCTGCTCTGACAGTTCCTTCAGTGCTTCAAAGTAACCATCCTCCACATAGGGGTCAACCGGGCAGACTACCACAGACTCAGACGGGGCAACATGCATCACATCCACCAGATAAGCTGTTGCCAGCGCAATGGCCGGGAATGTATCACGGCGGCATGGCTCTACGCTGATGCCCACGTCCTCACCCAGCTGGTTGTGGATTGCAGAAACCTGTGTCTTACCGGTAGCAATGGTCACGGTCGCATCTGTGTCCACCTTCTTGATCTGTCGGTAGACACGCTGCACCATGGACTCATAGGTGCCGTCCTCCTTTTTGAAAATCTTGATAAACTGTTTGGAACGGATGTCATTGGAAAGGGGCCACAGACGCTTGCCGGAACCGCCGGACAACAAAATGATATTCATAATCTTCTCCTCGTAAAAATAAGATCAGCGTTCAGCGCGCATGGGATTATTCAGAAAGTCCTCATACGCAAGGCGTATGCCATCCTCAAGCTCGGTTTTATACGTCCAACCAAGGTTCGTTGCCTTGGAAACATCCAGAAGCTTACGCGGTGTACCATTTGGCTTATCAGGATCCCATTTAATCTCACCGTTATAGCCTACAACCTTCGCAACCAGCTCAGTCAGCTCCTTAATAGTCAGTTCCTTACCGGTACCGGCATTGACAGTCTCGTTACCTGAGTAGTTGTTCATCAGGAACACACACAGATTTGCCAGGTCATCCACATACAGAAACTCACGCAGCGGAGAACCATCCCCCCAGCAGGTTACACTTGCAGCACCGCTCTCCTTCGCCTCATGGAAACGGCGGATCAGCGCCGGAAGCACATGACTGTGTGTAGGATGATAGTTGTCATTTGGGCCGTACAGATTTGTCGGCATTACGGAAATATAGTCTGTGCCATACTGGCGGTTCAAAAACTCACAGTACTTTAACCCGGAAATCTTTGCCAGTGCATATGCCTCATTGGTTTTCTCCAGTTCAGAAGTCAGCAGGCAGCTTTCCTTCATCGGCTGGGGTGCCATACGCGGATAAATACAGGAAGAACCTAAGAATTCCAGCTTCCTGCATCCGTTCTTCCATGCAGAGTGAATCACATTCATTTCCAAAATCATATTATCATACATGAAATCAGCCAGTGCATTCTGGTTTGCCACAATGCCGCCTACTTTGGCAGCTGCGAGAAACACATACTCCGGCTTTTCTGTAGCGAAAAACTTCTCCACTGCATCCTGACGGGTCAAATCCAGCTCCTTATGGGTACGTGTCACAATATTCATATATCCCTGACGCTGCAGCTCACGTACAATGGCAGAGCCTACCATTCCGCGATGACCTGCAACATAAATTTTTGCATTTTTTTCCATCATAATCGTATGCCTTCTTTCTTACATAACAGCCTTCATGGCCTTCTCGCGCTTTGCAAGCTCACGGTCATTCTTTGCCATAATCTCCACCAGTTCTTCATAGCTCGTCTTCTGTGGATTCCATCCCAAAACTGTCTTCGCCTTAGTCGGATCGCCCCACAGATTGTCCACATCAGTCGGCCGGAACCACTGGGGATTTACGCATACCAACATCTTGCCGGTAGCTGCATCGTAACCCTTCTCATCAATGCCGGTACCTTCCCAGCGGATGGTCATACCGTTAGCTGCAAACGCCTTCTCAGTGAAGTCGCGGACAGTGTGCTGTACACCTGTCGCAATGACAAAATCCTCCGGCTTCTCCTGCTGCATGATCAGCCACATGCACTCAACATAATCTTTGGCATAGCCCCAGTCACGCAGGGAATCCATATTGCCCAGTTCCAGATGATCCTGCAGACCTTCTGCAATGCGTCCTGCAGCCAGTGTGATCTTACGTGTAACGAAATTTTCACCACGACGCTCAGACTCATGATTGAACAGAATGCCGTTAACAGCGAACATTCCATAAGCATCACGATATTCCTTCACCATCCAGAAGCCATACTGCTTTGCCACAGCGTAAGGGGAATATGGATGAAACGGTGTGGTTTCTTTCTGTGGAACCTCTTCTACCTTGCCATACAGTTCAGAAGTAGATGCCTGATATACTTTACAGGTCTTTGTCAGACCGCAGACACGGACAGCTTCCAGCACACGCAGGACACCCAGTGCATCCACATCACCGGAATATTCCGGCGCATCAAAGGATACCTGCACATGGCTCTGGGCAGCCAGATTATAAATTTCATCCGGTCTGATCTCTCCCACCAGACGGATCAGCCCTGAAGAATCAGACAAATCTCCGTCATGAAGTTTAATCACATTTTTTTCGATCAGATGATCGATACGGGCAGTATTTGAAATGGAAGCACGACGTACAATACCGTGAACCTCGTAACCCTTCTCCAGTAAAAATTCAGCCAGATAGGAACCATCCTGACCGGTAATACCGGTAATCAATGCAACCTTAGACATATATTAACCTCAACTTTCCTTTTGATTTACTTTCTGTTTTGATCAATAGAAACTGTTCAATACCTCCACAGTTACTGCATTTATTTTAGTAAAAAATCCGGAAAGCCTGAATTCACGATATTGCCCTTTCTCCCTGTTTTCTTACATTATCTTGCTCTCTTTTCTCACTTCTCCCACTTCTCTCTGTACTCTAAAGGACTCATGCCTTCCATCTGTCTGAAAACCCGGCTGAAATAATGAGGCTCCCCCAGACCGCATTTATAGCCAATGGTCTTTATCTTTTCGTTGGAAAAGCGGAGCATATATTTTGCCTTCGTGACTCTCCTGTTCATCAGGTAGCTGCTGATACTGACACCAAACTGCTCCCTGAACACGCGAGTCAGATAGTATTTACTGATAAAAAAATGCTCTGCCAGAAAATCCAGGCTTATTTTCTCCTGATAATGCTCATCCAGGTACTGCTTTACAGGAAGTACATTCTGTTTTTTCAGATCTGCATCCCTGTGTTTTTCTCCCGGGTGCCAGGACTCATTCATCAGAAGTGTCAGCAGATAATTCAACTCACTGTTGATCTTCATATCCCGAATGTAATCATCGGAATCTGCCAGCTCATAAATCCTGTGACAGATTTCCAGAAACCCGGAAACAGAAACGGGGTGGAAGACTGCTCTTCCACCCCGCTCTAAATACTTGTCATAAATTGCTGTCATATTCGGACCATAGAAATGTATCCAGGATAAACTCCACAGCTTCTCCGAACTACTGTGTGCATACTGTTTCCTGCAGTCAATAAACACACAGTCTCCTGTACGAAGAGAATAAGTCCTGCCTTCACAGATGAGCTCACCCTCGCCATCTGTCACTGTAAAAAACAAATAAGAGGACAGATTACTGCGACCCGTACTGTGAGGCTTATGTACCCGCAGAGAGCCAATCTCCTGCAGATACAGTAAAGAAGTCCTGGCAAAATTTGACGGTGTATATAAAATCCTGTCAGAGGTGACAACCGGTAATTGTGTATTAACAAATAAATCTTTCATCTGATCTTTTCCTTCGGAATTTCTATTCCCATACAAGATTACAGTCAGCTACGCCAACGAGACTGTCCATAAATACTTCTTTCAGACGTTCTTCTACCATCTGCCTTGTCACACCCTTTTTCAGTATCACCTGAAGGAAACCGCCACCACCGGCACCACATACCAGCTTTCCGTCCACCAGTTCCTCAATACTGCTGAAAATCTGCTCAATCAAAGTGTTACTGCTTCCGGCATCTATTTTCTTACTCAGTTCCCAGTGATAATCCAGAAGCTTTGCAAAACCGTCTACGTTTCCACGCTCCAGTTCAAAGCGCATCAGTGCTGCTGTTTTCTGAATCTCCTCCAACGCAAACAGACTGTCCGGTTCATTGCCCACATAGCGTCCCACCACATCACGGAGAAGATTTCTCGCCAGACGCCTCTGCCCTGTATAAATCAGGACAAATCTCTCATCCAGTTCCTTCTTTGTCTGCGGTGAAAGCTCTATGTGTGCTACCTGAAGATGCTGTTGAAGCCCAGGCATGGAGGTAATATATTTAAGACCAGATGTAATACCTCCGACCTGATCCTGCCATCCGCCTCCTGTAGACATGATCTGCTCCATTGCCAGTACATGGGCATATAAATCTTCTTCTGTATATGCGATTCCCATAAATTCAAACACTGCCTTCACACAGGCTGCCGAAAGAATAGATGAGGTGCCAAGACCGGAACCTTTAGGAACATTTGTTACCTCAGAATGCATAACAAAACCACTGCCAAGACGTTCCAGTATTTCACCCAGAGTATGTCCTTCCCTGGGAATTATTCCGCAGGCAAGAAGGCAGGCCTTCTGCAGGGCAAAAGGATCATAAGGGTCACCTGTGGCCTGCAAAGGCTCAATCGTGTCAAACTCTCCATGAACATCCATATCCCGGCTGTCAAAAACAACCTTCTGCTCAGGAATCCTCTCCAGTGTCACCTCTACCGGCTTCTCCCCGTTCAAAAGAATAGCGGCATTTAATACAGTCCCGCCCTTTTCATTACAATAGGGCGGCGTATCACTCCAGCCACCTCCCCAGTTCACACGGAGCGGCAGCCTGACTGTATGATGATCTGTAACAATCCTTGCCTGCTCATTATAAGCAAGACTTTTGATCGTCGCTTCCAGAACCTCTGACTGAATAATGCGGAAACATTCCTGCACCTCATTCTCATCCTCAAGGATCACTCCCAAATAATAATGCAGACGCATTTTTTCACCGAAATCTGCTTTTCTCAGACGCTTTCTCAGCCATTCCTTCTGAATCTTTGTCAGAGACTGCAGCTTTCTTATACTCCCTGCAGGAACCTGATCTCTGATTGCCTTTGCAATCCCGTCCATAGTTACCAGATCTGCCATCCGCTTATTCCACGCTATGATAGCATCCGGATCCGCCTCATTAAATCCGGCGCAGAGAGACTTGTGGGAAGCTGCAGTCCATAAAGATCTGTCAAAATCTTTCCCTCCTGTGACAATCTCATAAAGTTCCAGTGCCGCATCTGTTGCCTCCCGGATCGTATCTGCCTCCTGATACAGCGCAGCAGACCACAAGGTATGTGCCTGTCCGTTCTCCTCCCAGAATCTCACTCCAAGTGTATCTTCCAGTTCATCCAGATCCCTGCCAAACAGTCGGTTCTCCTTGGGGTTATCATTTACGCCAAAAATACGGACAATAAATTTACCGTTTCTCTGCTTCAGCCCATGGAGGACAACATTATCAGGAATAACCTGATCCTGCACATCTATGTAAGAGAGTACACTGTGGCTGCCAATCCTGGAATTTCCATGCACATAAGAAACCTCCAGATAACAGTCCTTCCCAACAGATGCCCTGCTGCTCAGTACACTGTTATAACCAGACACATCACTACGGATACTGCTTCCCACTTTCCGGCTCCATCCCAGATAATGGTACTCGTCCACACCTCCGTTCATCAGCTCCAGTATCTCCCTGGTCGTTCCAAAATGAATAAACTTCGCAGGTGCCAGACGCAGAAGCTTCATCCTGTAGGGACGCAGCACCTCCCACACACGGGTTCTGGCAGCCGTCAGCTCCGGACAGAATTCACCCTCTGGCTTCTCCCTGTAAAAATCCTCCAGCGTAGAATCCGAAGCCAGAGGATAAAGGAAATCAGCGTAAAGAGAAAGACGCGTTCTCTCATTGACATTTCTGTCATAGTCCGCGTCTGTTTCAATCAGTGAATATAAAGATTTCATAATGTCAGTACTAAAGATCAGTGCCCCGGTATCAATATCCACACAACCGGATTCATTGACTGCTCCTGCCTTCCGCAGGACCTCCACAGATTTCTTCTGCAGACAGCACTTCACATTTCCGTCCGGTCCATTCAGATAAACACCATGGTTCTTACCGGTCTCTACGTTTTCCTTAAAGGATATGGCAGCTGCACCCACGTTGTTATAGTCGATCTGAAGTGGATTAAATAAAAGCAGTACATCTCCCGACAGCAGCACCATCCCCTCACGAATCCGTGAAGGAACAGAACTCATGCATATCATGAATTCATCAAATAAAGTGGAACTGCGTCCATTGGGTAATTCATGAGGCACCGGCGAAAAAAGCTTACCCAGCGCAGAATACTGAGGAACACGCTTACTGTCCCCGCCGGAATGAATCACCAGCACACGAAGGCTGTCAAAAGATCCTTCCTGTTCATGAAGATATCTCAGAACCTCCAGCGTAGCCCCGCCGGATCCGACACGCCTGCCATCACGGTCCGGGATGGCAATAAACTTCGTGCCTCTCGGCAGGAAATTCTGCCTGTCCGCAATCTGTTTACGGAAGCCTTCTGCCTGCTGTTCATTGGAAGCAGTCAGGATCACATAGTCCCAACGTGGGAAGCTGCGGAGTTTTAAAGATCTGTTATAATCGTCCCAGCAGTCCTTGTAGGCCTGGGACAGGAAAAGGGAATTTAGATTTGTCATTTGGGAGTCCTCCTTGGGTATAGATTTTTCACAAGTCAAGGCTGTTTTCTATCAAACGAAATGATGCCTTGCCAGCTGCTTATGGAAATGATAATGAGGCAATATTCAGTGTAAAAGTGGATCAAAAGAGAGCGTAAATCAAGATATTTCATAGTGTCTGCCCCATGTATAACCAAACATACCGTTTAACCTCTCCCAGTACACCATGAAGTTTTTTTCTTTTACAGACCTTTCTTGATTTTTATTATTCCCCAGTAGCACATACCTCCAAGCACTCCACCAACTGTGTTATAGAAGATGTCTGATAATTGGAATGTGCCGAGCCGTAATAGCAGTTGCAATATCTCTATCATCAAAGAAAAAACAAACGCTATCTTCCCACTTGGCCACAATATATTATTCCAACCATTGCCTGCTTTGCCATGAAATGTCCACATCACTACTGCAGAAAACGGAACCATCATAATCACATTCTCAATGCACTCCGTGGTAAGTTGCTGCTCTCCATTTACGATCTCCCAGATGCCCCAGCCACCCATAACATTAGACAACGGGTTCATCCACAGGTTTCGATTCAATAATGTCCGGAACAGAATAAGGGAAGTTACAAAGGCTAAGAAAAACAATTTTCTGAAGAATATACTCTCTTTGAACTCCCTGTACCATGTCACCATAGCATTCTTCCAGCCTTTTCCTGCTTCGATAGGTTTATAAGCATATAGATAGAAAAACATAGCAAGGAATGAAAGCAGAAGTGAAAAACCAAACGGCTCGTAGAGAGCAGTCAGGATGTTTGTGAGGATCTTTCCGAGTAAATCAATTGTTTCTTTCATCATTTTTTACAGATCACTGAACAGGTCAGCTTTGTACACACCATTCTCCTGCATCTTCCTGAAGCTGTCTTTCACAGATGCGACATCTTCGTGATAGGTCATACCGTACCAGGTATCGTTGGTTTTCAGAACCTTCACTGACATCTTTCCCTGCTCCAACAACTCACCGATGAAGACAGGAATTAGATACTCAGCCTTTAGTGGATTGCTCGGTACTTCTTTATCGAAGAACTCCTTAAATCCTTTCTCCAGCACATCCAGGAATCCCGGTGTCAGCCCCCACATGTTCATAGAAACCAGAGAATTCACATCAACAGACACTCCGTCTGCTTCTGCGCCATCTGCAGTCTTCACGATATTCTTAGTTTCTACAATCTCAGTCAAGTTTCCATTCTCATCCATCTTGCAGATACCACGAGTCACACCGCCGTTATCAGACAGAGTGTTACTCAGCACAAAGCCTGCCATGCAGGAGTAGAAGCCTCCCGTCACAAAAGCGAAGGGCACGAACTTGTTTACCAGCCCCTCGCCGTCAATCCAGGGCACGTAGGCCAGAACCGCCAGTATGACGGCAATTATGGCGAAGATGATCGCCACCGTCTTGTACTGGCGCTTCAGATAAGCGTTTGCGCCCTTGCGGATGGCGGCCGCGATCTTCTCCATCGTCGGCGTGCCCTCCGAAAACTTCTTTACCCTCCTCGCCTGTGAATAGGCGAAAAGCAGCGCGACGAGCGCACCCACTACGCCGAGCCAGAACAGGTTCTCCATTCGTCCATCACTCCTAACACTGTACTTGCGTGCCGGTAACCTCCGGCTGTGAATTTAATTTTACATGATTGTTAAGCAGAAATCAACCAACAAGTACAAAAATGACGCGAAAAAACAGAAAAATTTTTGATTAAATGCACAAAATGTTTGGAATGTTTAGGACGTCCGAGGCAGCTGATTCATTGCTTGTGCAGGATATTTCAACCTTTTCAGGCAGTTTTACGGCGCATACCTGCTGACGGGATTCAGTGAAACACATGTGGGGTAGTTCTTGCAATTTTTGAAATACTTGATTATAATTACTCAAGGCTAACACACTTTGAGAAGAGCTAATTTTTTGCAAGTACGGAGTGAAGAATTGATGGATAAAATCACCGAGCAGCAGAAGCTGGAGGGCAGAAAACTGCGGCCGGTATCGCCTTTTATATACAGGCTGCTGGGAAATGTGGTCGTCAACGGCGTGCTGGTGAAGAAGTACAATGCGCACTTTACATATGTGGACGACGTCTCCAGGTACCGTGGCCAGAGCTATGTGGTGGTCTCCAACCACGCCTCGCGCATGGACTATGTGTTCACCGCCCCGGCCTTCCTGCCGGACACCTTCAACTTTG
>OLVZ01002979.1_pt1 | contig 11684 bp, 10 predicted proteins | sample 1673341 | NCBI WGS metagenome assembly OLVZ01 (sample SAMEA3178944, study PRJEB25190) | human gut metagenome | biome: human gut; feature: human-associated habitat; material: faeces | place: Austria | collected 2013 | reverse complement strand
GCGTAGCTTGAGGGGAAGGTGTCACCTTGGTGACGGATGAGGTGTTATTAAATCTTTGCCGTCAGGCAAAAACAATATTAAAAAACGGGCGGCCAAGGCCCCCTGCTTTTCAGTGGCGCATCCAATCTGTGCCGATACATTTTTTCTGTTGCCCAACCGGTGGATGCAGGCAAAACCGTGACAAGCGGAACGGATGAATCCGTAGCTGCGTCAATTCGCCACCACAAAAACGTGGAGGGGGATTTTTTTGCCGGTGGCGGCGATGGCTCGCTGAAGGGCGTGCTCAAGTCCGCCGCAGCAGGGCACCTGCATGCGCGTGAGGGTGACGGACTTTATATCGTTTGCGGCGAGGATCTCGCCGAGCTTCTCGGCATAATCGACGGGGTCGAGCTTCGGGCAGCCGATGAGCGTAACGCGGCCTTTCATGAAATCGGCGTGGAAGCTGCCGCAGGCATAGGCGCTGCAATCGGCGGCGACGAGCAGATCCGCACCGTCAAAATACGCGGCCTTGACAGGCGCAAGACGGATCTGCACGGGCCAGTTGCGAAGCTGCGACGCATCTGCGGACTTAACGTCCTGCGGCGCAGAGCCGGGGCAGCCCGAAACGGTCTGCTTTTTTGCGCTCTGCGCGGCCTTTACCGCCGCCTCGTCATATGCCGCGGCCTCACGCTCGATGAAGCTTATCGCACCTGTCGGGCAATTGGGCAGGCAGTCGCCCAGACCGTCGCAGTAATCATCGCGCATGAGCCGGGCCTTGCCGTCAACAAGCCCGATCGCGCCCTCGTGGCATGCGTGGACGCACTTGCCGCAGCCGTTGCACTTTTCACTGTCTATCTGAATAACTCTTCGTATCATTTTCATTGCCTCCGTTTTATTTCACTTTGCGAAACTATGATATACCCGACATCAAACAGGCTGTGTAGCATATGCCACACAGCCAAACTTTACTTATTATAATCCTCAAGCCTGCGGATGCTGCCCTTCTGCGGAACATAGCCGGCCAGATAGTCCATCGCCTGCTCGGGCGTACCGGCCACGAAATACAGCTCCAGGCAGTTTTTCGACATAAATCGACGCTCGGCAAGCTCTTCGAGCATGCGCAGCAACGTATCGAACGCGCCGAGGGTATTGAGCAGAACAATGGCACGGTCATCCCGGCCGAGCTGCTTGAGCGTGAGGATCTCGAAAAACTCCTCGAGCGTGCCGATGCCGCCGGGCAGGACGATGCATGCGTCGGACTCCTCCTGCATGCGTTGCTTGCGCTCGCGCATGGTTTCGGTGAATATCATGCGGCTGCACTTATCGTACAGTATGCCCGGCTCATCGAAAAATCGCGGCGCTATGCCGACGATGTCTCCGCCTGCCGCGCTCACTCCGCGCGCGCACGCGCCCATGAGCCCCTCCGCGCCGCCGCCGAAAACGATGCTGTCGCCGTTTTCGCCGATCAGCCGGCCTACGGCCTCGGCCTCGGTGTAGTAGCGTGCGTCCAGCTCACGGCCGGACGCGCCGAAAATGCATATCCTCATCAGTCGTCCAGATCCTCGAATGCGTCAAGGCCGCGCTTTGCCTCGGGCTTGTTGTCGCCATGCTTTACGAAGATCATCGTCACAAAGCTGAGCGCAACAAACAGCGCGGCATAGGGGAACAGCACCGTGTAGCTTATATGGCGCATCAGCGAGCCGGCAACGATCGGAGTCACGACCTGTGCGACCATCGAGAAGGTGTAGTAATAGCCTGTGAATTTGCCGATGTCCGAGCCGCGGCACATCTCAACGACCATAGGCAGGGAGTTAACGTTTATTGCCGCCCATGCAAGGCCGACGAGCGCGAACACGATGAACATGATAACGTTGATCTCGCTGTAGGCCGTCGTCAGGAAGTAGCCCAGGCCGAAGCAGGCAGCCAGCAGGATGATGCCGGCCATGATGGTGCGCTTTCTGCCGACCTTGGACGCGATAACGCCGATGGGGATATAGCTGATAACGGCGCCGCCCGTTGCGATCAGCAGGCAGGTCGATGCGCCGCCCAGCGCCTGACCCATGACCTGGCTGACGTAGGTCGTAAACCAGGTTTCGACCGCGTTGTAGCCGACAAACCACAGGCAGATCGACGACAGCAGGAATATGAGGCTCTTTTTTACGGGCTTGGGCAGGGTCTCGTTGCCGCTGCCGTCGTCCTCGGCAAGGTTCCACTCGGGATGCTGCGCCTCAAGCTTCTGCTGCTCGGCAACGAGCTTCGGCTCCTTGATGGTGAGAAACAGCACGGCTATGGCAACAAACATGATCGCCGAAACGACCATAAACAGCGGCTGATAGTTGACGTGCGCAAGGCCCTCGACCTTGCTGTTGGGGTACATGACCGCCGCAACGCCGAGATAGATGACGCCGCCGAGCGCGCCCATGAGGTTTATGATCGCGTTGCCCTTGCTGCGCAGGGGCTTGGGCGTAATGTCCGGCATGAGCGCGACCGCCGGGGAACGATAGGTGCCCATTGCAACGAGCAGCAGGCCGAGAACGACCACAAACGAAACGGTCTTGAAGGTGGTCGGCGCTGCAGCATAGCTGTTGTCGATAAGCGGCAGCAGGTTCATGAGTATGATCGCAAGACCGGTGCCAAAAAGGATAAACGGCATGCGCTTGCCGATCTTGGTGTGCGTTTTGTCCGAGATCGCGCCGAACAGCGGCAGCAGAAACAGCGCAAGCACATTGTCGGCCGCCATTATCGCGCCGGAATACGTCTCGTTGAGGTGGAATGTGTTGGTCAGTATAAGTGGAACGATGCTGTTGTACATCTGCCAGAACGCGCAGATGGACAGGAACGCAAGGCCCGTCAATATGGTGCGTTTGTTGTCAAGCTTCATTTTCTCCGCTCACCCTCCGGGTTGGTTTTGCCACGATTATACCACACGCCCCCATATTTTGCACCTGTTTTTTCAGAGGCGAATTGAGGCAGCTACCAATACGGTGATTGCGTGAACCCGGTATCGAAGTTTCCGACAAAACCGTATTTGCCTCGCCATACGTTGGTGCGTTGCAAAATTCAGCAGCGCACTAACGTCACGCGAAACGCTATGGTTTATTCCATTGTTCCGAACCGGGCTGCCAGAGATAGATGTATTGGTAGGTGCGTCAATGCGCCTCTAAAAAACCTTGACAGGGGTGTGGAGAGGGATTATAGTTGCTGTACGGTTTTGAACCACACAGTTTGAATTTGGGAGAAACATATGCAAAAGAGGACGATAATACATAAGTACTCCGTTGTGCCGCTGCTTGCTATCGCGGCAATGCACGCCGCGGTGTGGCTTGGCACAAAGAGTCTGGCGGATTTCTCGCGCGCGTTTGACGTGACGCTCGGGCTTGACGCGCTGATACCGCTGCGCCCCGAGTGGGTGGTCGTTTACGTCGGAACATTCGTGTTCTGGGGCATGGGGCTGCTGCTCATCGCGCGGCAGGACGAGGAGCTGTGCTGCCGCTTTGCCTCGGGCGTCATTATCGCCGATATCATCTGCGGCGTGATATTCCTCGCGCTTCCCAGCTGCATCGCGCGCCCCGAGCTTTCCGCCGATGCCGGCGGCTTTACATGGGCGCTGTCGGTCGTGTACTCGTTCGACACGCCGACAAACTGCTTCCCGTCGATGCACTGCCTGTTTGCCTACCTCGTGTTCCGTCAGTCGCTGCGCACGCCGGACGCAAAAACATGGTTCAAGGTCTTTTGCGGCGTCTGCGCCGCACTCATTTGCCTGTCAACGCTGTTTGTCAAGCAGCACGTCATCGCCGACGTTATCGGCGGCATATTCTTCGGCGAGCTGGCGTTTGCTCTGGGACAAAAACTGCCTGTTTGGAAAATATTTATTAAAATCAATAAAAAACTCTTGCAATCCGCTCCATGATATGGTTTAATCTATATTATCAAGGGGAAAAAGTATAGTTTTAAACAAAAACCGCAAAAATGGAGGGAAAATTATGACCAACACTCTTAAAAAGAATGCTGTTATGATTCTTGCGGCGGCACTGGCAGCGGTTCTGCTTCTGGCAGTCGTTTTTGCTCCCGTAAGCCTTGCCGACAACAACACGGCAGACAGCAGCGTAGCATCCGCAGTTGAAAAGACACATGCGACAGTTTCCGCAAAGCTCGGCGAGATCAAGGCGACCGTCGGCGAGAAGGTCGGCGTTGACGTCGATAAGCTCGAAAACCTTTGGAATTACGGCGATAAGGTCGAGGCCGGCCTTGAGAGCGCAACCGACGATTTCGTCGGCATGCTCGAGGATATCGGCCGGGCATACGACAAGGGCGATGTCAAGGGCATACTCAATACCCCCAAGACCTTTGTTTACGGCCTCAAGGGCTACCTCGGCAGCATTGCAGACTCCGTAAAGCCCTGATCGGTTGCAAAAAGTCTTGATGTAAATTAATGTAAAAAAGAGTGCAGACAGTGTCTGCACTCTTTTTTTGTTTCGTCAGCTTACTCCATTATATAGATCTCAAACGTGCCCTTGGCGGTGAGGGTACCGCTGTCGTCAAAAACGCAGGTGTCAACGACGTTGACGGTGCGGCCGCGCTTTATTATTCGCGCTTCGCAGCGGAGCTTTTTGCCCTTGCTCTGGCGCATGAAATACAGGTTGCCGCTGAGCGTTACGAACTTATCGGCGTACTGGGCGATAATGACGCCGGCGGCGACATCGCACATGGAATACACGAAGCCGCCGTGCGCCATGCCGAGGGGATTTAACGACTCGGGGCGAAGCTCGGCCTCGACGACGGCGCTTTCAGGCTCTACGTCGGTCACAAAAATATGATTATATTTATTATATTCGCAACGCGTATTGACTTTATTTATAAACCTCTGCTTGTCCATAATTGTCCTCCGTAAAAATCATGGAAAGCATTATAAACTAAACGCCGTGCTTTGTCAAAATCAATTCGTTACCGTCGATACGCGCCTGCACGGTGTCGCCGCAGCCGAGGCTGTCGGTAAGCATAAGTTCGGCGGCCTTGTCCTCGATCATGCTGCGTATCGCGCGGCGCAGCGGACGCGCGCCGTATTTCTCGTCGTAGCCGCGCTCGGCGAGAAAATCCACGACCTGATCGGGCACGGAAAGCGTCATGCCAAGCGCCTTGAAGCGCTCGGCCACCGTCAGCAGCATGCGCTCGGCTATGCTGCGTATCTCGGCGCGGCTGAGCCTTCGGAAAACGATCGTCTCGTCGATGCGGTTCAAAAACTCGGGCTTGAAGGTCCTGCGCAGCTCCTCGTTTATGCGTGCACGCATGAGCTGAGCCTCATCTCCGCCGTCGGGCGTAAAGCCCATGCGCGGCCGGCCGTCGCTTATCGACTTTGCGCCGACGTTCGAGGTCATTACGATGATCGTGTTGCGGAAGCTCACGACGCGTCCGGCAGAGTCGGTGAGCCTGCCGTCGTCCATGATCTGGAGCAGGATGCCCCACACGTCCTCGTGCGCCTTTTCGATCTCGTCAAACAGTACGACCGACCACGGCTTGCGCCGCACGCGCTCGGTGAGCTGGCCGCCGTCCTCATAGCCGACATAGCCCGGCGGCGAGCCGATGAGCTTGCTGACCGCGTGCTTTTCCATGTATTCGGACATGTCGAGCCTTATCATCGCCTCGCTTTCGCCGAAAACAGCCTCGGCAAGGGCGCGGCACAGCTCGGTTTTGCCCACTCCCGTCGGGCCGAGGAACAGGAAGCTTCCTATCGGGCGATTGGGGTCTGAAAGCCCCACCCTGCCGCGGCGGATAGCGCGCGACACGGCCGTGACGGCCTCGTTCTGGCCGATGACACGGCGGTGGAGTATGCTCTCCATATTGCGCAGACGCTTTGTCTCGTCGGCGCTGAGATTTGCCACGGGTATGCCCGTCCACAGCGACACTACTGCGGCGATATCCTCGGCCGTTACCAGGCCGCCGCCGGAAACGCGGATGTGCGCGGCCGCCTCGTCGGCAAGGTCGATGGCCTTGTCCGGCAGGAATCGGTCGTTTATATACCGCGCGGAGAGATCGACCGCCGCCGTGAGCGCAGCGTCGGATATCTTCACGCCGTGGTGCTTTTCAAGGCTTTGGCGCACCGCGCCAAGCATTTTCAGGCTGTCGCCGCGCGACGGCTCGGCTATCTTCACCGGCTGGAACCTGCGCTCAAGCGCTGCGTCCTTTTCGATATGGCGGCGGTACTCCTCGGGCGTGGTCGCGCCGATTATCTGCACCTCGCCCCGGCCGAGCGCCGGCTTTAGGATGTTTGCCGCGTCGATCGCGCCCTCGGCGCTGCCCGCGCCGATCATGGTGTGCATCTCGTCGATGAAAAGTATCACGTCGCCGGCTTTTTTCACGTCCTTGAGCACCGCCTTGACCCTCTCCTCGAAATCACCGCGGTACTTTGTTCCGGCAAGCAGCGCTGGAAGGTCGAGCGCAACAAGGCGCTTGCCGGCCATGCTGTCGGGCGCGTCGGAGCCTGCGATATAAGAGGCTATGCCCTCTGCCACGGCGGTCTTGCCCACGCCCGGCTCACCGATGAGCACCGGATTGTTCTTGCTGCGGCGCGAGAGGATCTGAACGCTGCGGCGTATCTCCTCATCGCGGCCGATGACGGGGTCGAAGCTTCCCGAGGCGGCAAGCATCGTGAGGTCGCGGCTGTACTGGTCGAGCACGCGCGTTTCGCTGTGCTTGACCGTCGCCTTCGGCTGCACTGGCGGCTGACTGCGCGGCTTGAAGGAGCCTGTTCCGAACACGGCAAGAATATCGGTGTAGATATCGTTTACACTCAGCCCTGCCGCGGCCAGCGCACGCGCGCCGCCGCAATCGGGCTGCCGCAGTATGCCCAGCAGCAGATGCTCCGTGCCGATATAGCTGTGGCCTAACCGTGCAGCGTCCGCTGCCGCTTTTTCGATCGCCTGCCATGCGTGCTTTGTGAGTCCCTGCGTCGGAACTCCCGGCTCGCCGGTGCCGTTTGCGCGGCTTATTGCGTCCTTCAGGCTGTGCTCGCTCAGGCCGCGGTCGCGCAGTATTCTCGCGCCGAGTCCGGCGCGCTCGCGCAGTATGCCCAGCAGCAAATGCTCGGTTCCCACATAGCTGTGGCCGAGGCCGAACGCGGCAAGCCGCGCCTGTTCGATCGCGCCCTCGGCCTTTTCGGTGAATTTCTCGTTGTTCTTCAAAGTCTCGTTCCCCCTCAGCTTATATTTTAGTATATCGGCCGCGCCGATACTGTCGTATACGGGATTATTGCCAATTTGCAAAAATAATAGTTATTAACTGCAAATTTACATTTGCATTTTTGCGATTATGTGTTACAATGCACTTGCAAGACATAGGCAAAGACCTGATTTCCTATTGAGCAAATTTCTTATGGAGGTTACATCATGGCTTTTGTAATTACCGACGAGTGCCTGTCCTGCGGTGCATGCGCAGCTCAGTGCCCTGCCGAAGCTATCTCTATGGGCGAGCTTCACTACGAGATCGACCCCAGCAAGTGCCTTGAGTGCGGTGCGTGCGCAGCTCAGTGCCCCGCAGAGGCAATCGAGGGCTAAGTCCCGATCGAGAAAAACCGAGAGTACGGTTCGTCCGTCCTCTCGGTTTTTTCTTTTTTTAGAGGCGATTTGACGCAGTCACGGATACATATATCTCTGGTAGCCCGGTGTCGAGGCTACCGACGAAACCGAAAAACTCTCGCGCTACACAAGTGCGGTGCTGAGTTTTCCGCCGCACCACATTGGCTCACCTGTCAAGGGGAGCAGGCAGCTTTGCTGCCGAGGGGTTGAATTAAATCCATGCCGTAGGCACACCATCGGCTAACAGCTAACTGCTATCAGCTACGGTGAAACCGTATCCGTAGCAGCCCCAAAGCGCCTCCAAAAATAAGTGTTTATAGAATTTTTCTTTTTTGTTCATGCCTTTGTCATAAAGAATGTGTATTATAAGCTCACAAGATCGAAACGAACAACGACGGAGGCCGTCATGGACGATAACAGAGACAAAAGAACACATGCTTCGTCCGACGACACCGGAATTGACGGTGAGTATCACTTCGTGCGGCCCGAGCAGCGCCTGTATGAGGACGCGGAGTTTGTTCCGCAGGACGAAGCGACCGAAGTGCCGCACTACTACGCTCCCGAGGAAAAGAAGCCTCGCGAGAAGTCGGGCAATGCGCATCGCAGCGGCGCGCTGAAAACGGCGTGTCTGTGTCTTGTGTGCGCGCTTGTCGGCGGCCTTGCCGGCGGCTTCATTTCATGGAATGCGGTCAAAAGCAGCATCACAGCCGACGCACCGGCCGGCGATACCACCAAGCCCATCGTCAGCACGACCAACATCAAGAAGGTCAGCACAGAAACCGCCTCGGCAAACGAGATATATGAGCTCGGCTGCCGGCAGACAGTGGGCGTTTCACTTGAAAGCACCTATGCCAACATATTCGGCCAGCAGAGCGCCAGTGCGGTTGCCGGAACCGGATTTGTCATAACCGCCGACGGATATATACTGACAAACTATCACGTTGTCGAGTCGGCACAGAAAAGCGGATACAAGGTCAGCGTCCTGTTCAAGGATAAATCGAGCTACGAAGCCAAGATAATCGGCTTCGACGAGGACAACGACGTTGCCGTGCTGAAGATCGACGCATCGGATCTGACTCCGGCCACGATCGGCAACAGCGACGATATCGCCGTGGGCGACAGTGTCTTTGCCATCGGCAACCCCCTTGGCGAGCTTGATTTTTCAATGACCTCCGGCCGTGTCAGCGCGCTTGACCGCAGCATCACGACCGAGCGCAACAGCGCACCGATAAACATGTTCCAGTTCGATGCCGCCATTAACTCCGGCAACTCGGGCGGACCTGTTTACAACGAACGCGGCGAAGTCATCGGCATCGCGACAGCAAAGGTCGGCTCCTCCGGAGTTGAGGGGCTGGGCTTTGCGATCCCGATAAACGACGCAGCCGATATCGCAAACGAGCTCATCACCAAGGGCTACGTCAGCGGCAAGGCTTACATGGGCGTCAATATCGACAATCGCTACACATCAATGTATGCGCAGTACTACAACATGCCCGAGGGCGCGTATGTGTACAACGTCGAATCCGGCGGATGCGCCGAGAAATCGGGGCTGGCTGCCGGCGATATAATCACCGAAGTCGGCGGCGAGACCATCGGATGCTACTCCGATCTCAATGCCGCAGTCAAGAACTTCAAAGCCGGTCAAAGCACCGACATCGTCGTCTATCGCGGCGGCGAGTACGCGACGCTGAGCATCACCTTCGACGAGTCGAAGCCCGAATCCGGGTCGAACGGTGTCAGCGAATTCGGAGCCTCAGGCATCCCGAAGCAATAACCACGCTATGTTTCTTCTCCTTTATCGGGAGGGCCCTCTCTCTTCCTCCCGACATATATCCTCTCTATTTCTCCAAAACAAAAGGCCGCAGCTCAGCTGCGGTCTTTTGTTTTTTCTTTTTAGAGGCGCATTGACGCACCTAACGATACGATTATCTCTGGTAGCCGCGTCAATGCGCCTCTAAAAATTCGATTCTAAAGAGGCAGGGCGTATTTTTCGGAGTAGCGGCGATATTGCTCGGCAAATTCGGGAACGTCCTTGCGCTCGTGCTGGGTCTCGTGGGCGCTGAGCGTGTGCTTTTTCAGATCGAGCACACACAGCGCGACGTTGGAGCAGTGGTCGGACACGCGCTCGAGGTTCGTCAGGAGGTCTGACCACACAAAGCCGGCCTCAATGCTGCACTCGCTCTTCTTCATGCGCAGGATGTGCCGCGTGCGCAGCTCGTTTTTCAGATCGTCAACGACCTGCTCGAGCGGCTCGACGCAGGAGGCCGCCTGAGCGTCGTTTTCGGCAAATGCCTTGACCGCAAGATCCATGACCTCGCCGACGGCGGCAGTCATTACCGACAGCTCGTACTTTGCGCTGCGTGAAAATTCAAGCTGCTTGTCGTGCATCTCCTCGGCGGACTCAATGATGTTCACCGCGTGGTCGCCGATGCGCTCAAAATCGCCGATGAGCTTCAGAAGCTCCGTGACCTCCTCGCTGGCGGCGTCGCTGAGCGGCTCCGCGCCGAGCTTGAGCAGATATGTTCCGAGCATGTCCTCGTACTTGTCCGTTTCGTCCTCGCTCTCGCGCACCTCCTGCGCAGACTTGGGGTCAAACTCCATGACGCAGTCGATGGCCTTTTTCAGCGCGCCGGATGCATAGTATGCCATGTCCTCGGCGACAACGCTGCACTGCTCGAGTGCGAGCGGCGGAGTTGCGAGAAGGCGCTCGTCGAGCGTGACCTCGGCGTCCTTTTTCTTGCCGTCGGGAACGAGACGGATCGCGAGCTTTTCAAGCAGCCTGGATGCCGGCAGCAGCAGAGCCGTGCAGGCGACGTTGAACGCCGTGTGCGCGATCGCGATGCCGTACATCGTTGCGCTCTCGCCGAGTATCGCCGGAGCTGCAACGGCGCGGACGATGCAGAACACCGTGAGACACACCACCGTGCCGATGACGTTGAACGACAGGTGCACGATCGCCGCGCGCTTTGCGTTGCGGCTCGTGCCGACGGAGGAGATCAGCGCCGTGACGCAGGTGCCGATGTTCTGACCCATGATAATGGGTATGGCCGCGGCATATGTGACATGGCCGGACAGCGCCAGCGCCTGAAGAATGCCGACGGATGCCGAGCTTGACTGGATGATCGCGGTAAGCGCCGCGCCGGCGAGGACGCCGAGCAGCGGATTGGTGAAGGCAACGAACAGCTGCCTGAACGCAGGCACCTCGCGCAGCCCGGAGACCGCGCCGGACATGGTGTCCATGCCGAACATGAGCGTTGCAAAGCCAAGCAGGATCATGCCGGTGTCGTTTTTGCGGCTGTCCTTGCTGAACATATACATTATTATACCGATAAGCGCGAGCACCGGCGTGAACGACGTGGGCTTGAGAAGCTGCACCCACACCGCGTCGCCGCTTATGCCGCCGAGGCTCAGCAGCCATGCGGTCACGGTCGTGCCGATATTGGCACCCATGATAACGCCGATCGCCTGCTTGAGGGTCATAAGCCCCGAGTTTACAAAGCCGACGACCATAACGGTCGTGGCCGATGAGCTTTGTATAACAGCGGTGACGACAAGGCCGGTCAGAAAGCCGGTCATTGTCTTGCCGGTCATCTTGCCAAGCGTCGTGCGCAGGCGGCTGCCGGCGCGGCGCTCGAGCGCCTGACCCATTATGTTCATGCCGAACAGAAACAGGCACAGCCCGCCTATCATCTCCAGCGCGTCAAATATGTCCATAAATTACCCTCTCTTACATTTTACAATTCATTTTACAATCCCCATTTTAGCCTCCGTTTATCAAATCAATAATCCGCACTTTGTAAAATCCCCGTAAATTCTTTTAGAGGCGATTTTTTTAGAGGCGATTTTGCGCACCTACCAATACGCATATCTCTGGCGGCCCGGTGTCGGAGCAACGGAGCAAACCATAGCTGCCTCGCGTAACACAAGTGCAATGCTAAATTTCGCACCGCACCACATTGGGCTGCACTGATCGTAGGGGCGAGCATTGCTCGCCCGTGTGTTATGGTTTTGGTTGTACCCACCGGCCGTGCTGACGCAGTATCCGTATCGGTATCAGCGTAAATACACCTCTAAAAAACCGTATCGGCAATTATTCACTATTAATTATTCATCATTCATTATTCATTGGGGCGG
>OLVZ01002977.1_pt1 | contig 11688 bp, 12 predicted proteins | sample 1673341 | NCBI WGS metagenome assembly OLVZ01 (sample SAMEA3178944, study PRJEB25190) | human gut metagenome | biome: human gut; feature: human-associated habitat; material: faeces | place: Austria | collected 2013 | reverse complement strand
TGGCCACACTGGTCAGACTGAATTCAAAATACGCCCCTTTTTAAAGTGGGCTCATTCCTTATCCAAGAACCAACGATGCCATATTTTCGAGTCTGTGATTTTGTAATAGACTAAAATATATGATGTGAATTCTGCGTAACGAAGAAGAGGTTTTGCCTCTTGCTCAATCCTTTCAGAAAGCCATATACATTTCATTATATCCTCATTAGTAATATTTTCAAGAAGAATACCTCTGACACTTGCAGAAGTGTTCCATAATTCATGCCACTCATTGGGACAGTATACCCAATCATGATAATTAACATATTCCTTAATCTTATTTTCATCAATAATCATAACACAAAAATTAAAATGTCATTATTCAATATCCCTTAATCTTACACTTCAACGTCCCTACACCCTGTCGGATATTATATCAACTTTCTTCAGAAAACGTGATATTTTTTTCACAAGCGTTTTTGATGGATATGCCACCTTAGGCTTACCACTTCTTCGTGAGAGTGGCTATATTGACCGAATATGCCAAAAGCATTGTGCGTGACGAAAATGTTTCGCCATGCGCCCTTTCTCGTCAACTGGTTCCATATAGCCAACATAATGTTTTTTGTATTCATAGTCTTTCCTTTTATCTCGTTTATGATGATAAGGAGAGAAAAGTAACCTCTAATCTATCACTCCATTGTTCCCCATCCTCCAACACATTCTTTATATGTCGTGAGATAGTGGACTTATTGCGCTGAAACCACTCTGCTCTCAGTCAAATATTCGTTTTTTCTCAGATATGACGCTCAATAAAGTGCGGATATTGATATTTTTCCCCCTGCTCTTTTGGAAACTTTATTTTTAATGGCTATCTTTGTATCACATTATATGTGATGACGCTATGATAAGGAAAAGGCTATGGGCCGGTTTGGTCGCGCTGTGTGTTTCTGTGGCCTCATGGGGACAGGCTGTGGATAGTTGTTACTACTCGGACGGCAGGGCCATGGTGCCCGTCGAGGAGGGGGCGGAGGCGCAGGGGTTCTTCGCCGAGCATGCCCCTGACGGACTGTTGCGGGAGGAGTGCGACAAGGTGTATGATCCCAACTCGCCCTGCAACAAGGATATGGGCGACCATCACTTCAAGGGCTTCCTCGAACTGTACAACCTGGTGCCGGTCAAGCGCACCAGCTACCTCTTCAGCAACTATTCGGGTGCCGACGACGAGGGGAGCATGGAGCGACGCTTTCGCATGACCATTCCCTATTTCCAAAAAAACCACATCGTGCCTCTTGAGCCGCGGGAAGAGACCGTGGTGAAGGGCGTGAAAAACTACGCCACATTCTTTGCCGTGGGCAAGAATCGCGTGGGCTACAAGACCGTCGTCTCGTTCGACGACCGATACATGATAGCCATACTGGGCTTCGTGCGCTTCGACGGCCTGTGGTTTCTCACGGAGTCGCACGTCGGCTTCTTAGACTACCCAGAGTGAAAATGTCAACTCTTCGTTCGCTGATGATCATGTCGAGGGTTGTAGAAAGCCACTTGGTGCACCTGTGTTTTTCCTTCAATAGCACCATGTTTAGTGGTTGTTGCAAAAAATGCAACAACCACGTTTGCGTCAAGTTCGCCATCCTCTCGTCCCTTTGTCCGTGAAAATCACTTGGCGTTGTTGTTGTCCGCATACCTCTTGCGGCTCGTCATGATCCCACTCATGTTTTCCACCGACCAGTTCACCAGCTGGTTGAGCAGCGGCATGAGGGATTCTCCACGCTCTGTGAGGGCGTATTCCACGCGGGGCGGTATCTCTGAGTAAGCCGTGCGGCTCACCAAGCCATCAGCCTCCAGCTCCTTGAGGGTTGAGGCCAGCATCTTCTGCGACACGTCAGGGATGGCTTGGCACAGATCTTTGAATCGCATCTGCCTATGGCTGTCTTGCAGCGCAAGCAGGATGAGCAGTGACCAGCGGTCGCCGATGCGCGCGAGCACATTGCGGATGGGACACTGCGGAAAGACGGGGTCGGTAACTTGTTTTTTGATCATATATGATAATAACGCAAATGCCATCCTCTTATTGTCAAGAGGATGGCTGATGGATAAAATCCGTGTCGTGGAGCGTATGGACGACACGATCCGATTACCACTCCACCTGGTCCTGCAGGATCACGCCGTCTGTGGCGTCCTCGGCAGAGAAGGTGGCGCCACGATACTGCACGCAGAGCACAACCAGCGGTTCGCTGCCATTGTTGTGGATGGTGCGCTTGCCGGCAGGAGCTACACGCACGACGCTTCCCTCCTGGAGGGGGATGTTGACGCCGTCAACCTGGTATTCTCCTTTGCCGCTGAGCACGAAGTAGAGCTCCTCGTGGTTCTTGTGGGTGTGGTAGAAGCCTCCCTCTTGTCCAGGCTGATAGATCTGGAAAGAGAAATCTCCACCTGTGGCTCCCACGGCCTGGCCGCCAAAGACCTTGCCGGGAATCTTGATGTCGCCCAACTGGAGCACGTACCCTCCCAGATCATTCAACTTGCCGAAATCACAGGCAGTGAAATTCTTGCCTTCTGCAATCTTCTTCATCTCTTTCATCTTTTCTGTTGTTTAAATGTGAGTTACTTTCTTTTTGTTTGTGGTTGCAAAATTAGGCAGAAATCTCCATTCCTCCAAGAACGCACCGCTGCGTAAGTCACTTACGCACGCGTTAGTAATATTGAAAATCAGCGGCTTTCCAAAAGTAAGTTTATGGCCATTTAACAGTTTTGGCTGGATCACTTCTTGCGTAAATCTGCACTTGCTTGTTGAATTCACGTCTTCAGATAGTTGACGATTTATCCTAAGATACTTTTTGGCTTACCGTGTTCTGTACAAATAACTTCGACCGACTTAGACCCCATCTATCCACCAGTGGACCAACGTCCGTGTAATCCTTACAGCAACATGACTAACCTTCACGGAATAAGAGGTTCATTAGTCTCAAAGAACAATTACTTGTACGGCCTCATGTCGCAATACGGATGCAAAGATACGACTTTTGTTTGGATTATCATAAAGTGATTATCATAAAATGATAATGAGATTGGGAGGTGACAACTTTCTGCTTTAACCCAAGTTTGATCCCTCACTAAAGTTTTTTCTTGCTATCCAACGTTTTACGATTCTCATTTGCGCCGCTGTGTACTACAAACTTTTTTCTGACGAAAAAGAGACAATCTGCAAGAGCTTTTAGGGATAATATCCACTAAAGCTACTTACAGATTGTCTCACTACTAACCGGATTGCTTAACGCAACTAAAACTACATTTATTCAGAATATTTCATTCAATCTTCAAAGTCTTCGTCATCCCAAAGACAGCAGACGCGACCAGTCTGTCCGTCATCATTTTCCTCATCAAAGAGAGAAAGGTCATATTTTTTGACAAGCCCCATTCCTATCTGTCCATCTTCAGGACCGCTTCCACTAAGAAGAGGCTCGATTCTAACTTTATACACCTTGACTTCCGGTTTAATATAACTTTTCATATTTCCTTGGTTTTTTATTTGATAAATTTCTTTCCATTATGAATATACACTCCTTTGACAGGACGTGACACCTTTACTCCCTGAAGGGTATAGAACGATGCGTCGCCGTCTTTACTATTCGGCTTGACTTCTGTTACAGTAGTAGTGCTTCCGCCATCATCTTCATCGTCGAAGACAATAGCCATCTTGGCAAGCGACGGATTGTTCGGGTCGTCCGTTTCATTTCCGAGAAACTGTCCGTTAAAGTCAATATACCCGAACTTCGCTCCTGCTCCACCGTCTACAACAGTATTTGCCGGAATACTCAGATAAGCTTTGTTTGCGCCGCTTTTACCATTCGGCGTAAGGCGGAAGAAACCGATATAGTCGTCTCCGGTCTGATTCTCCTTGTAATATTTTGTGGAATGGAAGTTTGCAAGGCCGAAGAAACGATGGAGTATTTTTCCATCAGCATCGGTATCAGCATTTCCGAGATTGTCGTTAGCCGTGACTGTCGGCTTGAGATAGTTGTTCCATTCGTCATTGACATAATCGTCTGCCTTTGTCCACACTGCCGTGTAATTATCACCTTCTACCAGTATATCTGCCGGTGCTTCCATCAAAGAAAAATCCAGTTTGTCACCGTCTTTGAAGGTTCCCTCCGCAGGTTGTTTTCCTACAAGTACCACTCCCATATTTGCCGGAATGTACTTGAGCTGACGAAGATAAACTGTGCCCTGTGATTGTGGGTCTTTTGCATTCTCCGTTTTTTCGTATCTATATGCCTCATACATTTTCACGTTGTCGTCGACAGGTGCCATCGCCACATTGTTGCTGTATGTACGGATAAATTTTCCAACGCAACGTGTGAAAGGAATCTTGATGACTTTTGTTCCTGATATGGTATAGCGAGAGATGTCATTACCTTTCTCGTCAAGCTCTGGGTAGAACCTTACCGTCCATATTCCTTCGGGACGGTTCCAGAGGATATCCTTCTGACTAGGAGTTGTGCTTTCGAAGCCCTCCTCGTCCTCTCTCGCCGTTTTACGGAACTGCACGTCGTTCGGATCGTCAGCCATACATGAGTGGTTGCCATCATCGGCGGCATCATAAGTAGGTCTTGCAAATCCGGTATTGCTTGTAATATTGCCGTCCGTCTCGCCCCAGTTCTGGTGTGCGTCATTGTTGGCAACAAACCTGAAATGCGAATTATTGTATTTATCGCCTACTGTAGATATCGTCAGAGAGAAGCAACGCTCGTTGGCATCATACTTCATGTCTCCTGCAGTAGAAGTATACATCCATTTGCCCGTCTTTGCATCATAAGTTCCTTCCACAGCATCGCCTATCATAGACATGGTTTTTATCAGGATGTCGGCATCGTTAGCGCCACCGTCCATTACACGTATACTGCCCGACAGACCGTAACTGCCGTCTTGTGCCGACAGACCGTTGTCTCCACGGGTCGGGTTATACTGTATTCTTTTTATACCGTACAGATGAAGGGTGAAAGGTTTCTGGTTAGTCCATACCTTGTCGTGTTTATCGTCATGACTATAGGGATATCCTCCGTTGCCGAGGAAGAAGAGTTTATCGTGAGTTCCGGAACAGTCGCCTACGCTCTTTGTGGCATGAATATCTGGCGTTGCCTTTTTTGCCTGATCAAGTATCTCTTGAGTGGTTACGGTATTCACAATAAAATCGATTGCCCAATAGCTGTTTTTACCATCAAAATAGAGCGAAGCCTCAACATCCTTGTCGAATGGGCCCTCATTTCCACCACTTTTACGCTTATCATAGAGCGGCTGCGCCGTAGCCCCTTCCATGTTGCCAATAAGATAAGTCACACATCTCGTAGCATCATGCTTCACCTGCCAGCCGGAGGGGTTTCCCTTGTCGTCAAGCGTAAAGCTGAAGGTATACATGCCATCGTCGTCTGTCACTCCGTCATTGCGGGTCACGAGATTCCAGTAGTTGCCGTCCTCTGCTAATGTTGCGGAGCCTTTAAGGGAAGTGCAGCCTGCCGTAGGTGTTCCCATAGTTCCCACAGCTCCGTTTGTTGACGGCAATGCGCTGTCATTATCCTTTGCGCCATGCAGGTTGAATACCTTGCCCGGTCCGTAAACCATCTTATTGTCATACTCGTCAACAGCAAGAATCTGTGCATGTGCCGTGAGGCATGCCGGGATGCTGAACGCATAGCTCTTGTCTTTTTGCTCTTCGAATTTGAAATACACATGTTTTTCATAGTCTATCTTTTCGCCGTCGCCTCCCGGATTATATTCTCCACCTTTATTATATGGCGAGAAGAAATTGCCCACGAGATAGTAACCCGGTTCGACATCTGTTGTAGGCCATACAACAGGCTCACCGCTTCCTCCTGCGGAAGTTTTCTTTCCTTCTATCCATACGCGGTGCGTCGAGCCATCCGTGATGTCTACATTAACCGTGAGATATTCATATTCGCCCGCCGTATAGCTTACTTTCCAGGCATTGCTGCTTCCATAGCAGTCGCTTTCTATAGAATAAGAGGTGGGATCTTGTGTTCCTTCCTCGTTTATCGTCAGCTGGTCACCATTGACTTTAGGCTGCATCTGATTACCCCCCCCACCTGACACTCCGATACGGAACCAGAATCCCGTTTCGGGCATGGAAGTGATTTTAAGGGAATACACATTGTCGCCATAAGAAGTGTTCGGAGCAAACTGATGGTTGCTTGGCACTTCATAATTACCAACGACACCGTTGATTGTTTGGGCTGTAAGCAGATATACATCTGCCGCCTTCATCTCCAACATTGCCCCAAGCATCAACAAAAGGGCAAATAGGCATTTAGTTGACTTTTTCATCTTTTCAGAATTATTGCGTTAGTTATAAATATGCTACGTTTTATGTTTTTAGAGCAGGTCCTGCACATTATGCTGGACCAAGACTGTTCTCGTTTTTTGTGTTATTTTCGACCGCAAATGTATGAACTTTTGCATTACGCTGTATTAGGGAAAATGGAAAATATGGGGAAAAAGCTTTGCAAACGTTTGCAAAGCCATCGTCTCAACCCTCTGAATAATGCAAGATTTCCAATGAGTTATGCTGTACTGAATCTACCTTTCTGCTATGTATATGCCATAAGCACATCGTTGCAGATGGTTTGTATGAAATGATATAGAAAATGTATAGCCGCCATAGTGAAGTCTTCGCCATTGACATTCTTGACAATTTGGGGTAGCATACATCTTTGAGATGCCCCAACTATTGATAATGTCTATCGGCGTTGTATGAAGGAAAAACTGCCTTGTAAGAGTTAAAAATGTTACCATTGACTCATTTTCTTGCCTTGAAATTTGCGTGTACAAAGGAATAAGACTAACTTTATAGTCGTTAATAACGTGTGTTTACACAAAATAAACGAATAGAAATGTGATAATCCGTAGAGTTCTTGGTTTGAAATAAAAGAACAACAAAATGAAATCACTGCAAAAACAGTCGTATGATGCGACTATTTTTGCAGTAGTTCTTATATCATCGTAAATGCCACATAAACATTGCTTATTCCTCATGTCGTGCCTTGTTAGTAAAAACAATCTGCAGAAGGGAATGGACTTCTCAGGTTAATAATAAAATTAAGGTGGAAACTTACCACTTTGTATGGTGGTAAAAAAAAGAGGACTACTTAAAAGCACAAAAAAGAAAAGTCCCGTAAATCTTTCGACTTACAGGACTCTGTGCGGAGAGAGAGGCTCTCAAACTTATGGTTTCTTAGAATATCATAAAATACCCAAATGTCTGTATATCATCCATTTGCAAAAATCATCAAAAATCAGAATATCACAAAATATCTTTCCGTATTGCTATTTTGGGGTGTAAAATTGGGTGTAGATTTTGAAGTTACACCCAGAAAAATGAAATCTTAGTATTCTCAGATTTTGGTATTCAAACGACTGTTCTGCATTGATTCATGTTCATTAGTCTTGTTTTTTGCGCAGAAAACAGGACTATTAGCCTCTTATACGTTAAATAAGCATTAAAATGGATAACTTTTTGGTGCAAAAGCGTTGTTTTGTCCCAATTTTATTATAATTTTGTGCCAAAATACAAATTAGTATGGTTGATAGTACAGCAAAAAGAATTGAGACAGCCATCGCTTCGGAACCGGAAGGGAAAATAGTCTTTTCCACAGACTATGCCGAGCTTGGTACGCCAGAGGCCATCAAGAAGTCACTAATCAGACTATGTGAACGTAATGTTATCGTTAGACTGGCCCACGGGATATATTACAAGCCTAAGTTCGACAAAGAGCTTGGCCTTGGTATGCTATTGCCAAGCTTGGACGATATTGCCCAGGCTATAGCAAAGCGTGACCACTCACGTATTGTTCCCACAGGAGACTACGCTCTCAATAGTCTTGGACTGAGTACACAAGTTCCAGCAAACGCCGTATATCTTACTGATGGCTCGCCTCGAAGAATAAGTGTCGGCAAAGGACATGGCATCATGTTCAAGCATACCTCGGAATTGAAAGCCCTGAGTTTCCGCTCTGACTTGATGATGCGTATTGTTTCTGCAATGAGAGCGATTGGAGAAGGTAAGATAACCGATGAGCAGAAACGGATTCTGAAAGAGCATATTAATAATGTGGCAGAAGGAGATTATAATGAAGATATTAAACTTGCACCAGCATGGGTGAGAAAGGAGCTAATAGCACTATGAAATTTATAGAATTATCGCAAGAACAGCAAAGAATAGTCTTTACGCAAGCTTCAGCTCAGACGGGTATCAACGTCAACCTGGCTGAGAAAGACTGGTGGATATGTCAGGTACTTGCTGCACTATACAAACTTCCGAGTGCCGAACACACAACCTTCAAGGGAGGCACATCACTGAGTAAATGCTGGAAACTGATAGACAGAATCTCAGAAGACATTGATATTGGCATCGATCGTGAATATCTAGGATTTGGAGGAAATCTCTCAAAGACACAAATCAGCGACAAACTGAGACGCGCTGCTTGTAGTTTCGTTAGAGACAAGTTGCAGTATGAACTTCACGATGCACTTATCGAAGAAGGAATTACGGAAGGGATGTTCAAAATACACGTTAACATCACCTCCGTAACCACCACTGATCCTGAGATAATTGAAGTCGAGTACCCTTCACTCTTCGAGACCAATCCCTACATCCGCAACGTGGTTCGTATCGAAGTTAGTGGTAGATCTATGAGCGAGCCTGTACGGGTTGTTACGCTTAATCCTATTATTGATGAGGTATTCCCCGATTCACGTTGGGAAAAGAATACCTTCAGTGTTAGAGCTGTACTCCCTGAACGGACATTCTTGGAGAAGATATTCCTTCTACATGAAGAATTCAGCAAATCTGCTGATAATATCAGAGTTGAAAGAATGTCAAGGCACATGTATGACATAGGTCAGATTCTTCAAACACCGATTGCAGAACGTGCATTGAATGATGAACAACTGTATCGTCAAGTAATACAGCATCGCAAAACTTTTATCGGACTCCGTGGATTCAATTACGATACGCTTTTCCCATCCAGTTTGTCAATATTGCCACCTGACTCAGTGAAAGATGCATGGCGCTCAGACTACGAACAGATGCGATTACACATGATTTATGGAAAAAGTATTCCGTTTAATGATTTAATTGAGCAACTTAAGGTTTTGAATGACCATATAAGACGGTTGGGATATCAAAAGTGATTTCAATAGCATAACAATATGAATATCAAGAGAAATATCATCTTTGCCTTGAAGCGAGAAAGAAGAACGGTGTGGCTATAACCGAGAATGTACCTATCCGGATGAGGGTTAATTATTCTGGACAACGTATTGAGTTTACGATGCCCTATCGTGTTGATGCTGCTAAGTGGGATGCCACCAAGCAAAGAGTAAAGAATGGCTGCACCAATAAGTTGAAAGTTCCTGCATCGGAAATAAATGCAGAACTGACACGAAGTTATACGCTGATTCAGGATATTTTCAAGGAATTCGAGCTACAGGAGTTGATGCCGACCACCGAGCAATTGAAAGACGTATATACATCAAGAACTAAAGTGGAAGATCCAAAAGGTGAAGAACTCGTTCACCAAAAGACTTTCTGGGAAATATACGATGAGTTCACTGAGGAGAACGGCAAGCTGAATGATTGGACAAAAGCCACTTTCGAGAAATTCGCGGCTCAAAGGAACCATCTTCACGATTTCAATCCCAACATTTCCTTTGACGATTTCACAGAGGAAGGCCTGAACGACTATATGGATTTTCTTGGTCACAAGTTAGAGATGAGAAATAGTACTATCTCTAAACAGTTTGGTTTCCTGAAATGGTTTTTAAGATGGAGTAAGAAAAAAGGATTCCATCAAAATGCTGCGTTCGAGACATACAAGCCAAAGCTGAAGAACCCAGAAAAGCCGATTATCTTCTTGACTCGAAAAGAGCAAGAGCAATTACATGACTATCAGATTCCAGGAAGCAAGCAATATCTGGAACGTGTGCGCGATGTGTTTTCTTTCTGCTGTTTCACGGGCCTGAGGTATTCAGATGTTTACAATCTCCGTAGAAGTGACATTAAGGATGACCACATAGAAATAACAACAATCAAGACAACCGACTATCTAAAGATAGACCTCAACAAGCACAGTCGTTCAATTCTTGAAAAGTATAAGGATATACCGTTTAAGAACGATAAAGCACTGCCTGTCATCAGCAACCAGAGGATGAACGAATACCTGAAAGAGTTGTGTGAACTGGCTGGCATAGATTCGCCAGTACACCTTACATATTATCGTGGGCAGCAGCGAATAGACGAGACCCATCCCAAATATGAACTGATGGGTACACATGCTGGTCGTAGAACCTTTATCTGCAATGCCATCCTTCTTGGCATACCGGCAAATGTTATTATGAAATGGACAGGACACAGCGATTATAAGGCCATGAAACCCTATATTGATGTTGCCGACGAGACAAAAGCCAAGGCTATGTCGAAGTTTGATTTAATGTAAACCACTGATATGATTATAGAGCCAGAAAAGTATTTTCAGTACACTATTCCTAAGTTGCATACTTTATGGAATGGTAAAATTCGGGACTTTAGCCATCAGGCTATAGCTGGTTACCAACATTTTATTTCGGCCTACCAAGACAAAAAACTTGTTGTGTTAATATCAGATTCAACAAGAGACAAGTTACAGACATACTATGACTCAATGACCAAGCAAAAGAGTAATGTGCCACTGATGCAATTGTCGCACACAGGCCGTTGGTACGCTAATGGATTTATCTCTGCTTACAACTTCTGTGAGCAATATGAGAAGGAGCATCCATCAGCCAAAGTGGATTTTGCCCTTTATGCTGATAATCTTGAACAAACAAATGAAATGCAATCATCTTCAAATAATGAACTCAACCAGAACTACATCATCAATGTTGGACGAATAGAAGGGGTTCGTTTTTACCTTAAAGAGCAACAAGGGCTTTCTGGCAATAGCGAAAACAGCACACCCTCTACTCAGTCGCAAGCAGAAAATACGATGGAAGAAAAAGTCCTCATGTACAACTCCACTGGATTGACACTGAGCCAGAATCTGAAACCTGCATCTTCGAACCAACGTGTCATTCATGCTATTGAAGATATATTAGCGCGGCACAAAGGCAAGAAATCTGAGAGAACCATTGTTGGTTATTGTATGATTGCCATAAGAGGACTTGTTAAAGACGAAATATCTGATAAGATTCTGACAGCGGCTTTTAAGAATGACTATTTCCCAGAAGATGACATTGATAAGTTCTCGGCTTCAGTTTATCGAGTGCTTAGATCCTATAGTAATAAAGGTTCCAAGACAGTTCATAACCCAGATGAGCAATGGGGCGATCAGAAAGAAGCAATTCTACAGGAAGTAAAAACTCAGATAAGAAAAGCGACATCGGGAATATAGTCATCATTCTCTCTGTCGTATTATTCCAATAAACGGTGTATCTTGGCAATATGGATACACTGTTTTTTTGTCTCTATACTGACCTATGTACCTAATAACTACTCTAAATTGCAATCCAAACCAAATCTTTATCCAAAGGGAGTTCCAAACTATCCAAACGGCTATCCGAATAATCGTATAAATCACTGAGTATCAATCGATATTTGGTGATTTTTCTTGTATGCTCGGCATGAGCTTATTCTAATGGGTGCAAGTCCCTAACGAG
>OLVZ01002973.1_pt1 | contig 11702 bp, 8 predicted proteins | sample 1673341 | NCBI WGS metagenome assembly OLVZ01 (sample SAMEA3178944, study PRJEB25190) | human gut metagenome | biome: human gut; feature: human-associated habitat; material: faeces | place: Austria | collected 2013 | reverse complement strand
GCTCGGCGGCTTTTTCCACAATATAAGCGCGGCGTGGCATCTTGTCCGCTCCACCATAAAGGCAAGGAAAATCATAAAAAGATTCAAGCCGGATGTCGTTGTCGGAACCGGCGGATACGTGTGCTTTCCGGTTTTGAAGGCCGCATCAATGCTCGGCATACCGACCGCCGTTCACGAGAGTAACGCAGACCCCGGGCTTACGACCCGAATGCTCTCCGGCATAGTTGACACCATAATGCTCGGCTTTGAGGAAAGCCGGAAGTTTTATAAAAATCCCGAAAAGACCGTAGTGACCGGAACGCCTGTGCGCGGCGAGTTTTCGGCATACTCAAAGCAGGCGGCGAAAGCCGAGCTTGGCCTGCCTCTTGATAAGCCGCTTGTTGTGTCCGTGTGGGGCTCGCTCGGAGCCGAGAATATGAACGAGGTCATGTGCAGGTTCATCGAGCTTGCAGGCAAAAAGCCCGGATTTACGCTCATCCACTCGGCAGGCGTCGAAGGATATGAGAAAATGGTCGAGCATCTTCGCAGAACCGTTCCCGATTACGAGAAAAACGGTATGGACGTGCGTGAGTATATATATGACATGCCGCGCGTTATGGCGGCGGCTGATCTTGTCTTGTGCCGCGCCGGAGCTTCAACCATATCCGAGCTTACATATATGCACAAGCCCACGATATTTGTTCCGTCTCCGTTTGTCACGAATAATCACCAGTTCAAAAACGCAAAGGTCGTTGAGGATGCCGGCGGAGCGCTGATATTTGAGGAGGGCTGGTTTGAGCCGAAGGAGCTGCTCAAGGCGGTAAACGATATCCTGTCATCTGATGATAAGCTCGAAAAAATGTCGGCGGCCATGGCAAAGCTTGCAAAGCCCGAGGCGACCGATATAATCTGCGACAGAATATTCTCGCTCCTTGCTGAAAACCGAAAATAGCAAGAAATCACCTCGCAGCATAGAATGGCATGATTTAAGTTCTTTCTGCGAGGTTTTATTATGGCAATATGGCATTGCAGCGGAGAAAAACGCCTTGAGGGAGCGTGCTTTGTGCAGGGCGCGAAGAATGCGGTCCTGCCGATACTCGCGGCCTCGGTCGTCTGCCCGACGGAAACTGACCTGCTGAATGTTCCGCAGCTGAGCGATGTTGAAATGTCGCTGAGGATACTGCGCAGCCTGGGATGTACGGCGCAGCAGCAGGAAAACGACGTTTACATAGACTCGCGTGCATTAAGCTCAAACGTCATACCGCAGAGCATGATGGAGAGCATGCGATCTTCGGTCCTTTTCATGGGCGCGCTTTTGGCGCGCTGCGGCGAGGTGCATCTTACGCTGCCCGGCGGATGCAGACTCGGCGCGAGGCCGATAGATATGCACCTTGATGCAATGAAAGCTCTCGGAGCAAGCGTTGAGGAATCCGGATGCGAGATAGTATGCAGAGCCGAAAAGCTTAGAGGCGCGCACATAAGGCTTCCGTATCCAAGCGTCGGTGCAACGGAAAATGCCATGATAGCCGCGTGCGGCGCGGAAGGGGAGACTGTCATAACGGGCGCAGCGAAGGAGCCGGAGATCGAGGATCTTCAGGAGTACCTGCGCAAAGCCGGCGCGTATATATCCGGAGCCGGAACGAGCACGGTGAAAATCTCGGGCTTTGAGCGCGAAAGCCATGTCGGCCACCGCATCATTCCGGATAGGATCGTATCGGCAACTTTTTTGTGTGCCGCTGCCGCAGCCGGCGGCGATATCGAGCTGCGCGGAGTTGATTTAAGGCAATTTTCGCGCCTTGAGCACTTCCTAAAGCGAGCCGGCTGTGATATAATATCGTCGCGCAGAAGCGTAAGGTTAATATCCGACGGTAAGCTGAACGCTGTCGGCCGCGTTTCGACCGGGCCGTATCCCGAATTTCCTACGGATATGCAGCCTCTGCTCATGGCAGCACTTCTCAAAGCCGGAGGGCGAACCGATTTTATAGAAAACGTTTTTGACTCGCGTTTCGGCCACGCAAAGCAGCTTAGCCGCTTCGGCGCGGATATCTCCGTTGAGGGGAGGCAGGCGTCTGTGTGGGGCATGCGCGATCTCAAAGGTGCCATTGTCAGCGCAGGCGATCTGCGCGGAGGCGCAGCAATGATAATTGCCGCTCTTTCTGCCGAGGGTGAAAGCCTTATCGTGGATCCCGGGCATATTGCCCGAGGTTACGAGCATCTTGATCATAAGCTCCGCTCTCTTGGAGCAGATATATTTTTGGAGTTGTAAAATGCCGAATACTAATGATTATTACCAAAAGCGTGAGGATCCGTATAAGCCGAAATTCACGAGGAACGTGAATCGGCCGCTTACGTTTTTCCTTGTTATAGTTGCGCTTGTTTTTATAATGAGCGTGTTTTTCAAGGTCTCGCGCATAGAGGTTAAGGGAAATTCGATTTATACGGCTGACGAAGTGATAAAAGCTTCCGGCATCGAAACCGGCGATAACCTGTTTTTCATTAACGGTATCGCTGCCGGAAGCCGCGTTGCCGTTAAGCTTCCGTATGTAGACTCCGTGCAGATAAACCGCGGCCTGCCGAACCTCGTGACCATCGTTGTGACCGAGAGTAAGGCCGTCGGCTGCCTGACTGTCGGGGACGAGCTGTGGTCTGTAAGCAGCAGCGGAAAATTTCTGAGCAGTATCAGTGCGAGCGACAGCGAGCATATCGCAATGATAAGCGGAATAAGCGTGAGCGAAGCTGCAACGGGCGAGCATATAAAAGCTGCCGCCGGGGATGAGAATAAGCTTGCCTATTTAACGGACATACTTTATCAGATCCAAGCGCGCGGCCTTGTCGGCAAAGTAACGGCGATTGATATGAGCGATGCGGCAAATCCGACCTTTGAATATGACGGCAGATTTCTTGTAAAGCTCGGTGCGCTCGACAACACGGAATATAAATTCGGCAAGATGCTTTCGGCGGTTTCGCAGCTTACGGCCGACGATGCCGGAACGCTTGACTTATCCACGGGCGATAAGGTCGTTTTCAACCCGAATTAATACTTTGTTTACATAGCAGGGGAAAAAGCTATTGACCTTGCGGCCAAAAAGTTATAAAATGTTACATATCGCGAATAATGATTGCGGCATCTGCCGCGTCTTCTAAATAACAGTACTGGAGGAAACAAAATGGATTTCAAAGCCGAAGTAGGCCCTGAAAATGTTGTAACTATAAAGGTCGTTGGTATCGGCGGCGCCGGTAACAACGTCGTAAATAGAATGGTCAAGTCCGGAACTCAGGGCGTTGAGTTCATAGCGGTCAACACCGATAAGCAGGCACTTGCCGTGTCCAGCGCGGATCAGAAGATCCAGATCGGCGAGAAGCTGACCCACGGTCAGGGCGCAGGCTCCGATCCCGAAGTCGGCAAGAAGAGCGCCGAGGAAAGCCGCAATAACATTGCAAAAGCAGTCGAAGATGCCGATATGGTGTTCATCACCGCCGGCATGGGCGGCGGCACGGGAACAGGCGCTGCTCCCACCGTTGCAGATATCGCTCGCGAGGCCGGCATACTCACCGTCGGCGTCGTTACCAAGCCCTTCAAGTTCGAGGGTAAGCGTCGCATGGATCAGGCAAACGACGGCATTAAAGAGATGCTCGGCAAGGTAGATTCTCTGCTTATAATCCCCAATGACCGACTGAAGTACGCTACCGATCAGAAGGTCACTCTCGCAAACGCGTTTGAAATTGCCGACGATGTCCTGCGTCAGGCCGTCACCAGCATTTCCGACCTTATCAAGAACACCGGATTCATTAACCTCGACTTTGCAGATGTTACCTGCATCATGAAAAATGCAGGCTTTGCTCACATGGGCGTCGGCCGCGCAGCAGGCAAGGGCAAGGCAGAGGATGCAGCCCGTATGGCAGTTGCAAGCCCCCTTATGGAGACCTCGATAAATGGCGCACACGGCGTGCTTATCAACATCACAGGCTCCGAGGATATGGGTCTTGAGGATGTAGAAGCAGCTGCAAACCTCGTTCAGGAGGCTGCTCACCCCGATGCAAACATCATCTTCGGTGCAACCTTTGACGAGTCCATGCAGGATGAGATCCGCGTTACCGTCATCGCTACCGGCTTTGAAGAAGCTCCCACCGCAAAGCAGCCTGCACAGCCTGCTCAAGCGAAGAAAGCCGAGCCTGCTTTTGATAAGCAGCAGGGCATGTTCACCGCGGCAAGCGAAAAGGCTGCCGAAAAGAAGCCCGAAGAGCCTGCCAAGGCTTCCGGCGAGGAAGATCCCTTTGACAGCATCTTTAAAATCTTTAACGCAAACAACTAAGAGAATATGAAAAAACCGGCTGAGGAATTATCCTCAGCCGGTTTTTGCGTGAAGTGAAGGTTTTTGCGCTTCAGTTAATATATTTGTCAATGGCGGTGTTAAGCTCTTCTATAAAGGTATCGTCGCCTGTTTCAACGGCGTCGCTTATGCAGTGCTCGAGGTGATCTTTGAGTATAACGCGCGCGGTGCTGCTCAGCGCCGAACGGACGGCAGCCAGCTGTATAAGAACGTCGGTGCAGTCGCGCTCATCCTCGACCATGCGCTTTACCGACTCAAGATGACCGATCGCACGCGAGAGCCGGTTTATCACGGCCTTGCTCTGTGTGTGGGAGTGCGAATGATTGTGATGAGGATGCTCGTGCTCCTCGTGCTCGCTTATGTCGTCGCAAGGCTTGGCCTCATGGCAGTGGATTATACCGTCGCCGTGATCGTGGTAAAAGCCCTCGTCTGGTCTGTGCATCGCTGTGCCTCCGTTAATCTAAGTGTTTTTATAATAATACTTCAATAACCAAGTAAAAGCAATAGACAGAAACGCAAAATAGCCGGGCAGCAGCGCTGCCCGGCATGTTATTTGCTGTCAGAGTTTGTCAACTTTGTCTTTAAGCGCCTTTATGGCAATTTTGCTGCCGCGCTTTGCCATTCCGGCGATTAGATGAGGAGCGATCTTCTCAACCTTGGGAGATATAAATTCGTCCACCCAAACGAGCTTTATCGCATCGAACTTGCACTTTGTTGTGCATATTCCGCAGCCTACGCAGCGGTATTCGTCGAGCACAACCGCTCCGCAGCCGAGGCAGCGCTCGGTTTCTTTTTTCATCTGCTCCTCGGTGAACGTTCCTCGCAGATCGTCCATCGTTTTTCTAGCCTTGTCGGCTCCGGCATCGGCAGCCTCCTGGCGAGGTGCGGTGTCATATCCGCCGATGGCAAGCGCCGCTTTGGTTTTGTCCAGCGAGGTAAAAATTCGTCTGTCACGGCCGAGATTCTGCGTCTGACCGGGGTGAACGTACCTGTGTATCGAAACTGCGCCCTCCTTGCCGGCGGCAATGGCGTGGATAACGAACGCAGGACCTGTAACAACATCGCCGCCTGCGAACACGTCAGGCTCACCGGTTTGGTACGACAGCTCATTGACCTTAACGCAGCCTTTTTTATCAAGCTGCATAGCGCCTTTTTCAATGCCGCCCCAGTCGATGATCTGGCCGATCGCTCCGATAACGTTATCAACGTCTATAGTCTCAAATTCGCCCGTCGGCACAGGCGAACACCTGCCGGAGGTGTCCGGAGCGCCGAGCTTCATCTTTTCAAGCTTCAGCGCCGTGACGGCTCCGTCTTTTCCGATTATCTCAACAGGGGAGGCGAGAAGGTGTAGCTTCACGCCTTCGTTCAGCGCGTCCTCAACCTCATCGGTATCGGCTTTGAGCTCGTCTCTTCCGCGTCTGTAAATAAGAGTGACTTCTTTCGCACCAAGTCTGATCGCGCTGCGCGCAACGTCAACCGAAACGTTGCCGCCGCCGATTACGGGCTCGCCGAGCTTCACGGGTTTGCCGGTAAGCGTTGAGCGCAGAAAATCAATGCCGCCGTAAACGCCGTCAAGCTTCTCGCCGGGAATGCCTATCGGAGCGCTTTTCTGCGCGCCGATCGCCATGTAAAACGCCTTGTATCCCTGAACTCTCAGCTCGTTGAGGCTTATGTCTTTGCCGACTTCAATGCCGGTTTTAAACTCAACTCCCAGCTCTTTCAAAACCTCAATCTCGGACATAACAACGTCCTTTTCAAGCCTGAATGTCGGGATTCCCATGGTCATCATTCCGCCGAGAGTGTTTTCTTTCTCGAAAACGGTCACGGGATAGCCCTTTACTGCGAGGTAATATGCGCAGCTCAGTCCGGCAGGACCGGCTCCGATGACCGCGATCTTCTGAGGATACATTGCGCCTATCTGGTTGACCATCTTGGGAACGAACCTGTGCTCGGCGTTCATGTCCTGCTCGGCAATGAATTTTTTTATATCGTCAATCGCTATCGGATCGTCAATATCGCCGCGTGTGCAGGCGTCCTCGCAGAATTTTGGGCACACTCGACCGCATATGGCAGGGAAGGGGTTCTCCTTTTTTATAAGCTCAAGCGCTTCCTGATATCTGCCCTGGGCGGCAAGCTTTATGTATCCCTGAACGGCGATGTGAGCCGGGCAGTTTGTCTTGCACGGCGCCGTGCCTGTTTCAACGACGTTTTCACGATTTTCGCGCCAGTTCTCGTTCCAGTGCTCCTTTGTCCAGACCTTATCGTCCGGAGTTTCGGATTTTCTGATATTAAGCGGCTGCGTAGAACAAAGTTTCTGACCTAGGCGCAGCGCGTTCATCTGGCAGTTTTCAACACACTGGCCGCAGGCAACGCATTTTTCTTTGTCCACCTGCGCGCGATAGTTGGATTTCATTATCGTAGGATCGTTGAAAAGTCGTCCGCCGCGCAGTGATAGGCAGGAACACTCGCAGCAGTTGCATATGCCGGATACCTCGCCGGTGCCGTCCGTGTTTGAAAGCTCGTGTATTAGCCCGTTTTCCTCGGCTCTTTTGAGTATCTCATAAGCTTCCTCTTTGCTTATTTCTCTGCCGTGACCGGTTTTAACGTGGAAATCGGCAGCCTTGTTGAGCATGATGCACATATCCTCTTCAAGGTGACCGCAGCCCTCGCCCATTATCCTGCGTGTGCGTCGGCACGAGCATGCGGTAACAGCAATCTTCCACGCGTTATCTATGTATTTGCTCAGCTGATCGGATGAAACTGCGTGACGATTGAGGTCTATCGCCTTCTGCACGGGAATAACACGCATAACGCCCATACCGCGCGGCAGGTTTGGAGTCATTAGCTTCATGTTTTTCAGCGTGTATTCGTCAAAGCATCTGGCTATTTCGGGGTGAGCCTCGACCTGCTCCTTGTTTCCCACCATCATTTCCATTATGCCCGGAACCCAGCAGGGCAGAGTATAGTAGTCGCGGCCGTCATCGGGGCTTGTGTAAGTAACGATAACTCCCTCGTTTGCAAGCTCCCACAGAAGCTTTTTTGTAACCTCCGGCGGCTTGCCGCAGCGTTTGGAGATCTCGTCAAGCGTGAGACTTTGCCGCACCTTGCACGCAAGGGCTACATCTGCCTGCTCGTCAGTCACGACCTCAGCCAGGATCCTGTATTCCGGATCAGCCGGAACGTTCGGTATGCCGGTTCGTGCTTCGAGCGTGATCTTGTTTGCAAGCGCAAGAATTTTAGGTCTGAATGCCATAGTGTTGCTCCTTCCTTTACTTTAATACGCATAATGTATAAACACTCTTGCGTTAAGAATATCACGTTTAACTGATTTGTCAATGTTTTAGGAAAAATGTGCGCAAAATTTATATGATTTGTACAGGCAATGGCGGAATACAATAGCCTGAGGTGATTCAATGCTTGGAATATCGCTGGCCATGCTTATTGGCAGTGCACTGCTGATGCTCAGACTTTCGCCGGGAGGGTCGTTCCCGAGTCCGCTTTCGCAGGAAGAGGAGAAAAAATATCTTACGCAGTGGCAAAATGGAGATATCTCCTCCCGCAACGTCCTTGTTGAGCACAATCTCCGCCTTGTTGCTCACATCATTAAAAAATATTATACGCAGACAAACGATATCGAAGACCTTATATCCATCGGAACTATCGGGCTTATAAAGGGTATAAATACCTATAAGCCCGATAAAGGCATCCGCCTTGCAACCTACGCTTCACGGTGTATAGAAAATGCTATACTAACCTAACGGAATTAGCACCCACTCCATTGATAAGAGGAGGTTGGTGCTTTATCTAAATCATTATATGTATCCTTGCTTGACTTGAGATTTTCGATTATTTTGTCTAAAAGTTCAAGCTTTTGCTCGGCCGGACAATGAAGTGCTTCAATCATTTTTAATGCCCTGCTCGCGTGGAAGTGAGCAAGATCCTGTTTTAACTGCTTAGAAGCGGCCTTTGTATAAGGAAAGTGAATGTAAACTTCTATAATCATCCCTCCATCTGCTGTTAAACTATGCATAGAGAAGTGCTGATTATCACGGATATTCTAAGCAAAATCAAACGACCGCTACCGTTTTACTGACGGTAGCGGTCGTGTTTATTTGCGCATATAAGTAATTCAAGTCTGTTTTACAAAAAAATTATTCGAAAATAGCAAAATACTTACGACACTTATAGATAAAAAGTCGCGACATTTCATTACTTCGGGTTATGTAAATACATATGATTGGTTATGGCTGCTCAGATTGGAGGTTCAACTGTCTGCTGAATACATGATATAAGTGCGCGAACTTTTTCGGACATGTTTATGTTCTTTTTGTATACGATGCAAAGTCCCCACTGGAACGACGGCTCAAAAGGTCTCGTTACAAGATCGTTTTTATTGTAGTATCTGACGCATGGGGCAGGGAGGACGCAGATCTCATTGCTTAGACTGCTCATTTTAAGTAAAAAGTCACAGGTGGGGCTTGTCAGATTGATCATGGGCGAAAGCCCATGAGCTTGGAACTTTCGTACAAGCTCATGGTACACGGCAAAATTCACAGGAAATGTGTTAAAGGGATATGGCGCAAGATCGCCCAAAGTGATGCTTTCGCACTTTGCAAGCGGATGGTCGGGATTCATCGCGCAGACTATCTGATCCTGCATGATTATGATCTCGCTCAGATCGTCGGACAGCACAGGATGCATACTTATCGCTATGTCCATCATACCGTCCAAAACCATGCTTTCAAGCTTTCTTGCACCGTATTCGTGAACTTCCACGGCAACATTGGGGAAGTGCTTACGGAATCTCATTATGATTTCGGGAAAGTCAAAGGCAGCTATAACAGGGGGGACGCCAAGTATGACTCTGCCGCGTTTCATGGACTTTAGGTCGCGCAGTTGACTGTCCATCTCGTCGAATATCTGGGATATTCCTGTCCCATGCTCAACGAGAAGCGTTCCGGCTTCCGTTGGAGACATCACATTTCCCTCGCGATAGAAAAGCGGCATCCCCAGCTCAAGCTCAACCTTTTTCAGCATCTTACTAAGCGCCGGCTGGGTGATAAAGAGGTTGGCAGCTGCCTTTGTCATGTTGCGGGTGTTGGCAATTTCAATAATATATCGAATTTCTCTGATATCCAAGGCGTTTTATTCCCTCCTTAATCTACAATGCCAAAAAAGTAACACTTTCATTCTATATAAAAATATCACATTTGCTCAAAAAAATCAAAACAAATCAATTCCAATTTGCATGTTTTTATATAACCAAAGGTTATTGTCGATGTTTTGACAAATAACCAGCAGTTTAAAACTCATGAAAATTAGAAATTGGACAAAATCGTTATACACAAGTATGCTAAGCGTAAAGATTGACAAATCTCGAACAAGTCAAGACCGACATGATCAATTCGGTGTTAGGGAGGGATACCTAGACATAAGAAGCTGATTCATTTCAATTATTTCAATTGAAGCTAAGTCGGACAGCATACGGATCCAATGACTGCACGACCGTGAGATACATATAAGCATCCATAAGACAATTTTAACTCACAGCTTGCGAACCCCTTGTCAAACCAAGTGTTTGTCTGCTCGCTTCCGGAGGCCGCACCAATCGCTTGGGTACGACGCCCAGCAAAATAAAGAAAAAAGTATAGAGAATAACAAACTGGAGAAAAAACTATGATTTGGTTACTTATTTCCGTAGTACTGCTTATAGTACTGATCTTCTTCCGCATCGACATCCTGCTAGTTGCTCCTATAGTATCAGTGTTCCTCTGCCTGGTCAGCGGCCTTGATGTTGTCGATACTCTGGCGGAAGGATTTATGCCGGCATTTGCAACATTTGCGAAAAACAACTTCCTGATATTCATGACCAGCGCAATGTTTGCTCGTGCCATGCAGGACACAGGTATGGCGGCCTCAATCGCTCGAGGCATTTCTAGCAAACTAGGCCCAAGATTTGCAATTCCCTGCGTCTTTTTCGTCAGTGCGCTTCTGACTTACGGCGGCGTATCACTGTTCGTTGTTGTCTTCGTAGTTTACCCCATCGCTCTGCAGCTGTTCAAGGAAGCAAATATCACTCGTATCATTATCCCCGGCGCAATTGCTGCCGGTGCTTTTACCTGGGCTGCGTTCTGCCTCCCCGGATCTCCTCAGGCAGGTCCCATCGTTGCAACTCAGAATCTCGGTACCAATCTTATGGTCCTTCCTTGGCTCGGAGTTGTCTGCGCGATCTTTATGTGCGCTATGCAGCTCGTTTTCATGAACTATTTGCATAAGAGTGCGGTTAAGAAAGGCCTTGGATTTGAAGCCGACGAGAAGACCGAAGCTCTCATCAGCCGCCTCGACAGTATGAAGCTTCCTAACTTCTTCATTTCGCTTGTTCCCATGCTCGTCGTTCTTATAACCCTGAACGTTATTGGACTTACCGTTTACTACAGCATGATCCTCGGCGTCGTTGTAGCACTTGCTCTTGCATGGAAAAACGTCCCCAACAAACTCACTATGCTCAACTCCGGCGCGCAGAGCGCAATATTCGCACTTATCAATACCTGTGCGGCAAACGGCTTTGGCGGCGTTGCCAAGCTCACTCCGGGTTTTGCACAGCTTGTTCAGGTCTTCACAGACCCAACTCTCATGTCCCCATTGGTAGGTCTCGGCGTGGCCACCACGCTTATCGCAGGCGCCTGTGGCTCCGGCACCGGCGGTATTACCGTTGCCCTCTCGACTATGGCTCCCGTTTATCTTGATATGGGTGTAAATGCAGGTATGATGCATCGTGTTGCATCCCTGGCTTGCTGTGGTCTTGACTCCCTTCCTCACAACGGAGCAGTCGTTACGCTTCTTAATACTTGTGGCGTAGACCATAAGGACGGTTATCTCCCGATCGGCGTAATGACGGTGGCCATGCCACTTATAACACTGGCCTTTATGATAATCCTATTGTCTATAGGATTTGTGGCGTGACCTAAGTTCGACTGAGGTCGCCACTAAAAACAAGCAAAAGCCGTATGCAACATATAATTTCATAAACCCTTAGCCGGTGATCTCCGGCTAAATAATAAACAATTATAAAAACAGAAAAGGAGAACAACAATGCTTATTAAATTCAACGAAGAACAGACTATGATCCGCGACATGGTGCGTGAGATGTCCGGAAAGAAGTATGAAGTAGATGCCATGGTGCGTGAATTCACCAAGAACGAAGTCGAGCCTCGCGACTATTACATGGACCAGAACGATGCATTTGACCGCGAACTTTATGCAAAGTTTAATGAGCTTGGCCTCGGCGGCGTCCTCGTTCCTGAAGAGTACGGCGGAATGGGCTCTGATTATGTGACCAGCACCATCATTGTTCATGAGCTGGCAAAGGGAAGCGCAAGCTTTGCTCTGGCA
>OLVZ01002970.1_pt1 | contig 11708 bp, 9 predicted proteins | sample 1673341 | NCBI WGS metagenome assembly OLVZ01 (sample SAMEA3178944, study PRJEB25190) | human gut metagenome | biome: human gut; feature: human-associated habitat; material: faeces | place: Austria | collected 2013 | reverse complement strand
CGTTTGCTTGCCGAATATTTCACTGACCGGCCTGACGGTATTCCCGGTAATGATGATACCGGTACGATGTCAGCATGGGCTATTTTCAGTATGATCGGTTTGTATCCTGATTGTCCGGGAATGCCTGATTATACGCTGACTACACCTACGTTTGACAAAGTAACCATTCAGTTGGATCCGAAATATTATAAAGAAAAAGAGCTGGTCATTACTGCTGTCCGTCCGGGAGATAATGCCGATCTGATTAAGGAGGTAAAATTGAATGGAAAGAAACATGCAGGTTATCGTATCAGTCATGAGGAGTTGGTACATGCCGGGAAGATAGAATTTATATTAAAATAAAAACAAATCAATCATGAACAAGAAAATCAAAATTGCATTTGCTTCGATGCTCGCTGTGCCGCTGTTGGCGTGTGCGCAAGTCCGTACGGAACAAACCTTTGAGAAGGGATGGAAGTTCACTCGTGAGGATAGTAAAGACTTTAGTAACTCTACGTATGATGATGCGAAGTGGCAATCTGTGACCGTTCCGCATGATTGGGCTATTTACGGACCATTCAGTATTAATAATGATAAACAGAACGTAGCCATTTCTCAGGATGGACAGAAAGAGGCGATGGAGCATGCCGGACGTACCGGGGGACTTCCTTTTGTCGGTGTGGGATGGTATAGGCTCAATTTTGATGCTCCTTCATTCAGTAAGGGCAAAAAGGCTACTCTGGTTTTCGATGGAGCCATGAGTCATGCACATGTCTATATCAACGGACAAGAGGCCGGTTATTGGCCTTACGGTTACAATAGTTTTTATGTGGATGCCACTCCTTATTTGAAACCGGGTGAAAAGAACACATTGGCGGTTCGTCTTGAAAACGAGAACGAATCTTCACGTTGGTATCCCGGTGCCGGATTGTATCGCAATGTACATCTGGTAGTGAACGAAGATGCCCATATTCCTACTTGGGGTACTCAGCTGACTACTCCTGTAGTGAAAGATGAATTTGCAAAGGTAAACCTGAAAACAAAACTCGATGTACCAGCCGGAAAAGCATTCGAAGGATATCGTATTGTTACCGAACTGAAGGATAAGGATGGTAAAGTGGTGGCAGCCAACGAAAAGAAGGGAGGTCCGTTCGATGACAATGTTTTCGAACAAGATTTCGTAGTGACTTCTCCGGCTTTGTGGACTCCGGATACTCCGCATCTTTATAGTGCCGTTTCTAAAGTATATGAGGGGAATACTCTGAAGGATGAATATACTACTTCATTCGGTATTCGTTCCATTGAGATTATTCCGAATAAAGGTTTCTTCCTGAATGGAAAGAAAACCATGTTCAAAGGTGTGTGCAATCACCATGATCTCGGACCGTTGGGAGGTATTGCCAATGATGCCGGTATTCGCCGTCAGATTCGTATCCTGAAAGACATGGGCTGCAATGCCATCCGTACTTCACATAATATGCCTGCTCCCGAATTGATTAAAGCTTGTGATGAAATGGGCATGATGATAATGGCCGAGTCATTTGACGAGTGGAAAGCAGCCAAAGTACAGAATGGTTATCACAAAGTGTTTGATGAATGGGTAGAGAAAGATCTGGTGAATCTGATTCATCAGTATCGCAATAATCCGAGCGTGGTTATGTGGTGTATCGGTAATGAGGTGCCCGACCAGTGGAACGGTGACCGTGGACCGAAACTGTCACGCTTCTTGCAGGATATCTGCCATCGTGAAGATCCTACACGTCCTGTTACTCAGGGTATGGATGCTCCCGATGCAGTAGTCAATAATAATATGGCGGCTGTGATGGACGTAGCCGGTTTTAATTACCGTCCTCACAAATATCAGGAAAACTATAAGAAACTTCCGCAACAGATCATCCTGGGTAGCGAGACAGCTTCTACCGTTAGTTCACGTGGCGTTTATAAATTCCCTGTTGTCCGTCGTGCGATGCAGAAGTATGACGATCATCAGTCTTCATCATATGATGTAGAGCATTGCGGTTGGTCCAATCTTCCGGAAGACGATTTTATCCAGCATGAGGATTTGCCTTATTGCATTGGTGAGTTCGTATGGACCGGATTCGATTATTTAGGCGAACCGACTCCGTACTATACCGATTGGCCCAGCCACTCTTCGTTGTTTGGAATTATAGACCTTGCCGGACTTCCGAAAGACCGTTATTATCTCTATCGCAGTCATTGGAATAAAGATAAGGAAACGCTGCATATCTTGCCTCACTGGAATTGGGAAGGACGTGAGGGTGAAGTTACCCCGGTATTTGTATATACCAATTATCCTTCGGCTGAACTGTTTATTAACGGCAAAAGTCAGGGTAAGCGTACAAAGGATCTCTCCGTTACGGTAAACAATAGCGGTGACTCTACTTCTGTGGCCAACTTCAAACGTCAGCAACGTTATCGCCTGATGTGGATGGATACGAAATACGAGCCGGGAACCTTGAAAGTGGTTGCTTATGACAAGGATGGCAATGCTGTTGCCGAAGAGGAAGTTCATACAGCCGGCAAGCCTCATCATATCGAACTGACTGCTGACCGCGACCGCCTGAAAGCCGATGGCAAGGATCTCTCTTTTATCAATGTCCGTGTTGTCGACAAGAACGGTAACCTTTGTCCCGACGCCACCCACAAGGTGAAGTTCAACGTCCGCGGTTCCGGTTCTTATCGTGCGGCCGCTAACGGTGATCCTTCGTCACTCGAATCTTTCCAAGCTCCGCAGATGTCCCTTTTCAAAGGACAGCTGACGGCAGTCGTACAGACAGAAGAAACACCGGGTGTCATTGTCTTCGAAGCCTCTGCTCCGGGTGTGAAAAGTGCAAAAATAGAACTGATCAGCGAATAAGTCGAATTTCGCCGATAAAAGCGAATAGGCATCGGATTGGAAACGGGCAGGTATCCGTTATGAATCCGATGCCTATCTGTTTTTTATTTGTTGGTAACGATATTTCCAAACACATCGAACTCGACCGTTACGGCCTGCCCGTTGTGGATGACATTGAATTTGTGGAATGCACCGTTGGCATCGGTAAACATGTAAATGGATTCCACTGGGTCATTTCCGTATTCGGAAGCCTTGAATGCATCCATAATAACTGTCGGGACTTCCTGCTCTGAAACTTTCCAGGTCGTACTTTTCCAGGTATATATCTGGGTTAATTCGACAATCTTTAAAGTCTTCCCGTCGAGGATTGCCAACTGTACACCGAAAGTCGTGTTTTCTATATCCAGCAACTCTGCTCCCTGGAAGGTCAGTTCCATCAGGTCGGCCACTTTTTCGGGGACGGAGATAGGTCGGTCAACATCATCTTTAGCATTATCGACCGCTTTGATCAGGTCACCGTATAAAGTGTAATACAGGTCAGTCTCCTGTTCTGCCTTTTCAACTTCTACTTTATATACGGTTCCCATTCCGGCTCTGCCGATGGTATCGGCTTCCTCGATCTTCCAACCGGCATATTTGCCTTGTTTGATATCGTTCGAGATAGCCGTAGGCAACTGGTTAAGCGGCAAGTCCGTCTTAATCATGGCCCATACTCCGAGATGGTCGAACCAGGCGGTGTTATCGAGCGAGTTGTTTTCAAAGTCAATTACATAATAATCGTCATTGACTGTCCATTCTGTGTCGCGGGCATCCGGATATTTGGCATTGAAAGCGTCCAGGATGGTTTTAGGAGGTTCGATGCCGCCCGGTATGTTTTCGTCGTCTTTGCTACAGCCGGCAAAGAGCAGGGCGAACCCCACGAAGATCGTAAAGACTGAAATTTTAGTGTTCATAATTTATCGTTTTAATTTGTTACGAATAAACAACAACCGGAATGGAAAAGTTTTCTCAAAACCGAACACACTGTCCGATATTGAACACTTGTTTTGAAGTGTATTCCCATATAATCAATGATTTATGTTTTTGGCACGGGGTTTGTCCTGTGAAAGCCGTCAAGGTAGAAATGCCGGGAAAAGAAGAATTAAAGCAATATTAAATATGGACAGAGAGATTTCAAAAGAAGTACAGAGAAAGGAGCAACGTAAACAGTTTATCAGGATAGGGACAGCTGTCGGCGGTTTTATCGTCCTGATCGTAGTCGTGATCTCCATGCTTCAGACCAGCCTTAAACGGAAAGACCTCAATATTTCGACAGTCGATAAGGGAGTGATAGAAGTTTCGGTCAGTGCGTCTGGCAAAGTGATCCCCGCGTTTGAGGAAATCATCAATTCACCGATCAACTCTCGTATTGTGGAGGTGTATAAGCGAGGCGGGGATTCGGTCGATGTCGGCACGCCTATCCTGAAACTGGATTTGCAGAGCGCCGAGACGGAATATAACAAGCAGTTGGACGAGGAACAGATGAAGAGCCTGCAACTGGAACAGCAACGCGTGACGAACCACAACAAACTTTCGGAAATGGAAATGAACCTGAAAGTCTCCCGCATGGAGCTGGATCGTAAAGCGGTCGAACTCCGTAACGAACGCTATTTAGACAGCTTGGGAGCCGGTACGACCGATAAAGTCCGCCAGGTGGAACTCGATTATAATGTGAGTATCCTCAAACTGAAGGAAGACGAGCAGAAATATAAGAACGAACAGGCGCTGGCCGAAGCGGATCTGAAAGTAAAAGAGCTGGAACTGAATATCTTCCGTAAAAGCCTTGCCGAAACTCGGCGTACGTTGGAAGATGCCCAAATCCGTTCACCTCGTAAGGCGATCCTGACCTATGTGAACAACGAGATCGGCTCGCAGATAGGCCAGGGAGCGAAGGTGGCAATCGTTTCCGACTTGTCTCATTTCAAGATCGAAGGTGAGATTGCCGATACCTACGGAGACCGTATTGCTGCCGGCAGTAAGGCGGTTATCAAGATCGGCAGTGAAAAACTGGACGGGACGGTCAGCGATGTTACTCCTTTGTCGAAGAACGGCGTGATCTCTTTCACGGTCCAATTGGAGGAAGACAATCATAAGCGTCTTCGTTCCGGTTTGAAGACCGATGTCTATGTGATGAATGCTGTGAAAGACGATGTGCTCCGCATTGCCAACTCTTCTTATTATGTGGGAAAAGGAGAATACGAACTCTTTGTCGTAAACGGAAACCAGTTGTTGAAACGCAAAGTGCAGTTGGGAGACAGTAATTTCGAATATGTAGAAGTGGTTAGTGGCCTGCAGGAAGGTGACCAGGTCATTGTCTCGGACATGAACGCTTATAAAGACAAGAACAAATTGAAAATAGAAGATTAACGTGTAATAGTAAGTTTTATGATCAAGCAATATATCAAGCAATCCATTCAGATGCTGAAGGAGAATCGTCTTGTCAGTGTCATTTCCATAGCGGGTACAGCCATCTCCATTGCTATGATTATGGTGGTAGTCCTGGTGTTCCAGATACAGTTCGCCAATTTTTATCCGGAGAACAACCGCGACCGGATGATGTATGTGGATAGTGGGACGGAAGTGAAGACCAGTAATGGGTGGAACCGGGGAAACATGTCTCCTGAAGCAGTGAAGGAATGTTTCTATTCATTGGAGATACCGGAAGCGGTTTCTGGTTATGCCATGCAGTTGAAGCCTTTATCCATACCAGGGAAACGGATGTATAAAGGATATCAGATCAAATATACGGACACCGGTTTCTGGAAAGTCTTTTCTTTCCGCTTTCTGACCGGTAAACCATTTACGCAAGCGGATTTTGATTCGGGGATTACACAAGCAGTCGTGTCCGAGAGTGTGGCCCGGAAATTATACGGAACGACAGACGTTGTAGGAAAAACTGTGATAATCGATTTGACAGCCTATACGGTTTGTGGTGTGGTGAAAGACGTCAGCCGTGCCGCCGATACGGCTTTCGGTGACGTGTGGGTCCCCTATACGACCGACCGTATCCTGATGACGAATACCAGTTCCGAAAATATGGCCGGCTGGTTTTCTACCTGCCTGTTGGCAAAGGACAGCCGTGATTTCGAAGCGATCCGGCATGAATTGTTGAAGCAGATAGAACGTTATAACGGGATGAAGCAGGATGCGAAGATTAATTTCTTCGAGAATCCTATTACACGTTTTGACATAGCGATCGGTTCGATCGGGCAACGTAAGGTGGATGTGAAAGATTATCTTTTGGAAACCGGTAGCCTTTTGTTGTTTCTGCTGCTTGTGTCTGCTTTGAACCTGTTGGGTGTAACACAGTCTGCCGTGCAAAAACGACGTGCGGAGATGGGAGTGCGTAAAGCATTTGGAGCGACTTACGGCGTGTTGGTTCGCCAGATATTGTACGAGAACAGTGTGATTACGTTGATCGGCGGTCTGGTTGGTCTGCTCCTTTCCCTGTTGCTTTTGCCTGTTTGCAAAGATTTTTTGCTACAAAGCCGTGATACGGCTTTAAGCGGGGATATGATTTTCCAGCCGGCTGTGTTTTTATTGGCTTTGTTTTTCAGCTTACTGCTGAATCTGCTTTCGGCAGGCATACCGGCGATGCGCATTGCCCGTCAGAAAATTGTCATATCCCTGAAAGACGGAGAATAGTTTAACTTATAAATTAAGAAGACGATGATCAAGCACATATTGAAAATAATCTGGCATCAACGGCGGAATAACGGTTGGATATTTGTGGAACTATTATTGGTTTTTGCCGTGTTATGTATTATGATGGATTCTTTGTTAGTGAATCTGTATACCTATTACAAGCCGTTGGGTTTCGATATAACGAATGTTTATAAGGTGAATATCGGCAAGATGAGCCCTGAAATACCGGGATATGTCCCGGATTCGTTGCTTACGACTACCGATGGAGAAGATCTGGTCCGTTTGGTTGACAACATCCGTCGGGCTCCGCAGGTGGATGAAATATGTTTGGCGATGAATTCTTGTCCGTATACCTGGTCGAACAGTTGGTCCCAGTTGGTACGGGCGGATGCTGATACAAGCGTAAAGGCCAATTATTACCAGATGTTTAATGTGACTGTTTCTTATTTCGATGTCTTGCGGATTAGTGACAGGGAGGGCCGTCCGATACGTCCGATCGTGGAGGAAAGTACAGGCGATATTGTCATATCGGGGGATATGGAGACTGATTTCTTCCAAGGGCAGTCCGGCAAAGGTAAGCAGGTGAAATGGGGTTCCAAGAGTACGACTTCCGAAACGGTTGCTGCTGTTACCTCTCCCATCCGTCAGAACGAATATGTGAAAAGCGAACCTTGCTTCTATTATTTGATGAGGACCGACGAAGATATTGCCAAATCAGCTTCCGATGCAAAGCCTCAAAATATGGACTGTCTGGTCCGCATGAGAAACGGGTTTCGTATGGAAGATATGGATAGTTTCCTGGAGAAAATGGGTGAACGGCTGTCAGTGAATAACCTGTATGTATCGAGTGTCATCCCGTTGGAGGAACAACGTCCGGTTATACTGAAAAGCAGTATAGACAATCTGAAGAAGAAAATAGCTCTTGTCGGTTTTATGCTGGTGAATGTCTTTTTCGGTATTGTCGGCACATTTTGGCTCCGTACGCAGTATCGCCGCGGTGAAATGGGACTTCGTTCGGCTCTTGGTGCTTCCCGTGGCACATTGAAATGTTTTTTGAACGTGGAAGGTCTTTTCTTGCTGATCTTTACGATTCCGGTGGTTTTGGTGTTTATATTCAATATGCTCTATTTCGATTTGCCGGACACAGACCGATTGGCTTACACCTGGTGGCGTTTTCTTGTCACTTTCGGAAGCAGTTGTCTGTTGCTGGCCGGTATGATCTGGCTCGGTATCTGGTTCCCGGCACGCAGGATTGCAAAGATGAATCCGGCGGAGGCTTTGCATTATGAATGAAAAGATTTATGGGATGTTCATCATTGGCCATAAGCAAGAAATCATAAATTATAAATCGTAAATATCTTTTCTCATGTTCAGACAGTATTTTAAACAAGCTATCCAGATATTGAAGGAGAATCGCCTTACCAGTGTGATCTCGATTCTTGGAACGGCACTTTCGATTGCGATGATACTGGTGGTGATTCTCCAGTTCCAAATCAAGCTGGTCGGTTTTCGACCGGAGTCGAACCGGGACAGGATGCTTTATATCATGGGGATACGGGCAGATTCACGGGATAGTGAAACCCGGAATTCGACCGCCATGTCCGATGGTGTCGTGAAGGAATGTCTTTATCCGCTTCAAACCCCCGAAGCGGTGACGGCGATAGCGAGTGGCAAGGTGATCGTCTCGCTGTCGGACCGCCAGCTGTTCGAGGAGTATGTGATAAAGTATACCGATCCCGGTTTCTGGAAGGTCTTTGATTTCCGCTTCATTTCCGGCAAACCGTTTACGGAGGCGGATTTCATTTCCGGCTTGCCTCGTGTGGTCATTACGAATACGTTGGCCCGCAAGCTTTTCGGATCGGAAGACCCGATCGGAAAAGAGGTGTTGATGGGCTATGTGCCGTATGCCGTTACGGGAGTGGTGGAAGCTCCGACGCGGGCAGCCAACAGTGCTTATGCGGATGTTTGGGTTCCCTATACCAGCAATACGAATTATGTGAACGGTAGGTCGTGCGGTGGTGTCTGCGGTAGTTTCCAAGGGGTTATCCTAGCTTATTCGGCAAGTGATTTCGAGGCGATCCGTGCGGAAATCAAACAAGCGGTCAGCCGTTATAATGCTGCCGGCCGTGAGTTTGTCTTAGGAATGAACTTCGTGTTTTCCCGCTTGGACGTAGCGTTGGGATCGAATGATATGGACGGAGGTTTCCGGAGGGGATGGAAAGAATATCTGACGCAAACGGCTCCTTTGTTGTTGTTCCTGTTGTTGGTGCCGACATTGAACCTGACAGGTGTCGTCCAATCGTCCGTTCAAAAACGCCGCTCCGAGGTGGGGCTTCGTAAAGCGTTCGGGGCAACGAAAGGACGTCTGTTGATGCAGGTCTTATGCGAGAATCTGATTATCACTCTGATCGGGGGCTTGATCGGAATCGTCCTGTCTGTTATCTTGCTCCAACTCGGCAAGTCGTTCCTTTTGACAAAGGATACAGTGGTTACTTTCGAGATGCTTTTCAAGCCTGTCCTGTTTGCCGCCGCCCTTTTCTTCACTCTGCTGTTGAATCTGCTGAGCGCCGGCCTTCCGGCAATCCGGATCTCCCGTGAACAAATTGTGGAAGCATTGAACAATAAATAAATCCAATACAATGATCAGACATATTTTAAAGATAATGTGGAACCAGCGCTGCAGCAACGGCTGGATATTTGCAGAGTTGGCAGTGGTGGCTGCAGTGCTCTGGATGATGATAGATACGTTCTGGGTGGATTACCGGACATATCATGCTCCTTTAGGCTTCGATATCGGAAACGTATGGCGTTTTAAGTTAAGCGATTTGGATGCAAAGGCGCCGGGCTACGTGCCTGATTCTCTCTATCATTCGTCCGATCCGGAAGATTTGACGCGGTTGATGACTCAGATCCGTCAGAACCCGGAAGTGGAGGATGTTTGTGTCACTTTCTATTCTTGTCCCTATTCGAACGGCAATTCCTGGAGGGAAGTCAAGCCGGTGGATGGCGACACGATCTATGCGGCCCATATGGAGTCGTTCCAAATGCGCAATGTCACACCGGAATATTTCCGCCTTTTCCGTATCCGGACGGTCGACGGGGAACCGGTCTACGACAAGGTTGCCGGACGGCATAACGTGATTGTGATCACACCGGAAATGGCGGAAGGTTTCTATCACGGTGCCCCGAATATTGTCGGTCGTCGCGTGTATCATGGCGGTCATGATCTGTCATCCGAGATCGCTGCGGTTTCCACTTCCATCCGCACGAACGAATACGAACGTCCGGAAGCCTCTTATTTCCAGTGCTTGGAAGGTGAAACTTACAATTCAACTGTCAGTAGCTTCGGTGCCAGCAGCGCAGAGTTCTGTGTTCGGATGAAACGTCCTTATACGCAGAACGAGATGAACCTGTTCCTGGACGGAATGGGAGAGAGGCTGAAGGTCAACAATCTTTATGTCTACGGCATTACCCCGATCTCCTCTTTCCGTGAACAGCAATTGAGTCAGAAAGAACGGGAGGCGAATAACAAAATCTCCTTGATGGTCTTTATGTTGGTAAATGTCTTCTTTGGTATCATCGGCACTTTCTGGCTTCGTATGCAGAACCGCAAAGGAGAGATCGGGCTCCGGATGGCTTTGGGGGCTCACCGTATCACGTTGGAACGCTATATGTATACCGAGGGACTTTGTTTGCTTGCCTTTACATTGCCCTTGTTGATCATCTTTGCCTTTAATATGGTTTATATGGACCAGCTCGATTCTTACCGCCAACCGCTTACATTTATGCGTTTTCTCATGACTTTCGGTTTTACCTATCTTCTGATGGGTGTCATGATCTGTATAGGTGTTTGGTTCCCAGTGCGCAAGGTGGTACGATTGGCTCCGGCGGAGGCGTTACGTTACGAGTGATGCAAAAACGGACAATGTGTTCAATATTGGACACATTGTGTTTTGTCTGATAATTGATTAATAGATATTTACTTCTTTGGTACGCAATTTGCCGATTGGAAGCACATACAAAGAATATAATAACAACGGGCAGCTTCAACCCTGTCCACAACAAACAATAACGATTATGATAACACTTACAAATCTTGAGAAGATCTACCGGACGAAAGAAATCGAGACGGTTGCCCTGGAGAACGTGAACCTGACGGTCAATAAGGGAGAATTCCTGAGTATCATGGGGCCTTCCGGTTGTGGTAAATCTACGTTGCTGAACATCATCGGGCTACTGGACGCTCCGACTTCCGGCACGGTCGAGATTGCCGGAATCAACACGATCAATATGAATGACAAGCAACTGGCTGAGTTCCGTAACCAGAAGTTAGGTTTCGTCTTCCAGTCTTTCCATCTGATCAATTCGCTGAACGTACTCGATAATGTCGAACTGCCCCTTCTTTACCGTAAGGTCAGCGCCAAGGAACGCCGTGAAGCCGCCGTCGCCGTGCTCGAAAGGTCGGCCTCTCGCACCGCATGCGCCACTTCCCGACGCAGCTCTCCGGCGGCCAGTGCCAGCGTGTCGCCATCGCCCGTGCCATCGTCGGCAATCCCTACATCATCCTTGCCGACGAGCCGACCGGTAACCTGGACTCCAAGATGGGAGCCGAAGTCATGGAATTGCTCCACAAATTGAACAAGGAAGACGGACGCACCATCGTCATGGTCACCCATAACGAAGAGCAGGCGCGCCAGACCTCACGCACCGTGCGCTTTTTCGATGGGCGGCAGGTGATGTAAAGAGCGCAAAGCGTTGCGCAGCTCTCTGAACACAGATATCTTGCAGGCTCGATGGTTACCTGCATCCGACATGCCTCATTGCTATGAGGTGATAAACCTCAAACCTGTGAGGTGTGTAGCCTCAAACCTATGAGGCATACTCAATGCAGATAACCATCGAGGTGTCACACAACGGTAAAGGTGAGATAGCCGTAACGTTCCTTCTTATATAAATGATAAGTAGGAGTGTACTGGCTACCAATGATCGCTTCCCATTCACCGGGCGTAAAGTCGATGTCGGTGGGGAAGCAAAGGCGGTTCACCGAGTTGACGGACATCTTGCTGGAGGGATAGAAATATTCTTCATCGGTAGCGACGCACCGGAGCCTGACGCCGACGCCGGGCAGGCCGCCCATCAGCGTCAGGCGGCTGCCGTAGATCGAGATGAACGGATGGCGTCCGGCAGG
>OLVZ01002968.1_pt1 | contig 11714 bp, 10 predicted proteins | sample 1673341 | NCBI WGS metagenome assembly OLVZ01 (sample SAMEA3178944, study PRJEB25190) | human gut metagenome | biome: human gut; feature: human-associated habitat; material: faeces | place: Austria | collected 2013 | reverse complement strand
AGGGCTTTTTTATGTTATAGGAACATTACGGAGTAATTTCCTATAACATAAAAAAACTGCTGTTCCTCACGATCACTGTAGGAACAACAGTTTTTTTTCATCATTTTTTATGTTCGGCGGATAATCCTGTTCAATTTCACAAAATCTATTACCGCCTGTTTTCCGATCTTACAGATTTTCTTCATGTTAATGGAATTCACCCCGCCCTGACGAGGTCTGAATGTGACAGGAAGAAATTTGATGCTGCATCCCTTCTTCTTATAAATAACAGCCAGAAGTACATTGGAAAGATTAAAGTCCTTCGGAATCAGATGTATGTACCTGGCCATCGTCTCTGCTTTCATCAAACGGTACGGAGTGTTGGCATCTGTCAGATTTACCCCAAAACAGATACGGATAACCAGTTTCAGAGTTTTTGTTACAAAAACACGTGATATTCCATCCTGTCTGTCTTTTCTCCAGCCGATGACCATATCATATTTCTGTCTTCGTTTCCAGAACGGTTCAAATTCTTCCGGCAGTGTCTGGCCGTCTGAATCTGTCTGGAAAATGTAATCTGCACCATTTTTGAGTGCATACTTATAGCCATAAAGCACAGTTGCACCATGACCGCCGTTTGGTTTTGTTATCGGAATCAGCAGAGGGCGTGTCTTTGTACACTGTTTCAGTTTTTCATATGTAGAATCTTTGCTCCCGTCATCAATGACAATCAGACGTGACTGACCGTTTCCGTTATGCTTCTCTATAACAGGATACCAGTCATTAATGACCTGTTCAATGTTATCCTGCTCATTGTATGCCGGGATAACAATGTATAACTTATCCATATTTCTCTCCTTTGGATGATTGATGGTATCCATTATAGCATACATATACATGAAATAATAATATTATTTCGAAAACGATGTACTATAGCTGTTACTGTTCACTGCTAATATCCCGCGAGGTGTTTTTTGTGAGCGAAGGTCACAGAAAACCCGAGACATACTGCGCGAATTTATGCGATTAGCATAAATTCTGTGCATCGCGAAGCGTGTTGCTGGGAACGGAGTGAACAGTAACCTATAGCTCTGCCAGTATTCCCAGCTCCCGCGCAAGGCGAAGCAGTTCCCTGTTTGCGGCATTCACTGTTCCGAAGTCTTTCAGAGGACAGATAACTTTCTGACATTTTTTCATCAATTCCACAGCCTTATCATAAGATTCCTGTGAAATACTTTCGAAAGGTTTCTCTGTAATCACCTGGTCTGCAAGTGCACCGGCTACCTGACAGTCTACATCATTCGTGTGAAGCACTCCTGCCGCAAACGGAATTCCCTGTCTCTGCAGTTTTCGATAATACGGAATTCCGCTTCCATTACCGCCAATTACAAACACCTGAGGTTCACCTCTGGGCGGATCCATCTCCACACATCCAAAAGCAGCATTATAGCTTCCTCTGGTAATTCCATACAACTTCCGAATATACTCAGAAGTAAAGATTTCTTCCGGAGCACCATATTTTTCTATATATTCTCCATGTACACAGATAACTTTATCAGATATTTTCTGTGCAAGATCCAACTCATGCAGCGACATGATCACTGTAAGCTGATGATCCAGCACCATCTGTTTCAAAATGGTAAGAAGTTCCAGCTTATGACGGATATCCAGAAAAGAAGTCGGCTCATCCAGTACAATGATCTCCGGCTCCTGACAGATAGCCCGGGCAAGAAGGATTCGTTGTCTCTGACCATCACTGATGGCTGTAAAATCCCTGTCTTTTAAATCCCATGCATGGACGGTTTCCATTGATTTCTTTACCTTTGTCTTATCCTCTGCGGAGAGTATTCCCAAAGTTCCTGTATAAGGATAACGCCCTGTGGCTACAATGTCTTCGCAGGTCATCAGTTCCGGACGCATACGCTCTGTGAGCACGACTGCCAGTTTCTGAGAGACCTCTTTATTGGTCATCTTTGCCATTTTCTCTTTATCCAGATAAACAGTACCACTGATCGTGGCAAGCTGTCTGGTGATGCTTTTAAGAATAGTGGATTTTCCGGCACCGTTAGGACCGATGAGAGTGAGGATTTCTCCCTTTTTCAGCTGAATATTGATTTCTCTGATAAGAGGTTTTCCGTCATATCCCACAGTCAGCTGATCCGTACGGAAAAAATACTGTTCCTGCCGGTCTGCTTTGTTATTTTCTGTTTCCTTTATTACATCTGCTATTTTCTCTGACATATTTTTTCCTGTTTTCCTTTTTTATGCTGCATCTTATAGTAATCTGCCCGGATAGCGTATTCTACTCCTGCTTTTTATATCAATTTCTCTTCTGTCTGCGGATCATGATATAGATTACAACCGGTGCGCCAAACACTGCTGTTACGGAACTGATACTGAGTTCTGTAGGTGCAAATACGGTTCTGGCGATCAGATCACAGAAAAGACAGAATACTGCCCCTCCCAGAAAGCAAGCCGGGATCACAAGGAGCGGTCTGGCTGTTTTCAGCAGGCTTTTTACAATGTGAGGCACTGCAATGCCAACAAAAGAAATTGGTCCTGCAAAAGCTGTCACACAGGCAGACAGAATACTGGATAAGAGAATCAGTCCTATGCGGAACAGCTTGATATTCACTCCCATATTCTGGGCATAAACTTCACCCAGCTGATAGGCACCGATAGGCTTAGACATAAAGAACACGATCACCATTGTGAGCAGAACTACTATTGCCATTACTTTCACATTACCCCAGGACATTCCTGAAAAACTTCCTAGTGACCAGTTGTGAAGATTAACGATATTGGAGTCATCCGCAAAGGTAACTACGAAATCTGTAACTGCAGAACAGATGTAACCGATCATGACACCGCTGATAACCAACATGGACATGTTGTGGACTTTTTTTGCAACCAGCAGGACGAATCCCATGGAAATCATAGAACCGATAAATGCTGCAATGATCATGGCTGCAGAACCCATGGAAATAGATCTGCTCAGAAAATAAATCATCAGAAGTGCAACTACCAGCTTGGCTCCTGAAGAAATTCCAAGTACAAAGGGACCTGCAATAGGGTTATTAAAAAATGTCTGAAGAAGAAATCCGGATACAGAAAGTGCTCCTCCAAGAATGATCACTGACAGAATCCTGGGAAGACGGATTTCCCATATTATATTGTAAGCAGTCGCATCTCCCTGATGTCTGAAAATAATATTCAGAATCTCACTCACTGAAAGATGAATGCTTCCGGCATTTACATTCCAGACAAATAAAATCATCAGAAACACCGCCAGTATAAGAAATGCCATCCAGTATCTGGCTGTACGTTTTTTGTCATCCATATTTTTTGTTCCTTTTGTTTTTATATTTCCTGCTTTTGGCAGTTCTGCAGAATCCCGCAAACATATTTCAGTGCCATTCGTAAATAACTATACCAATCGCATAGGATGCGGATTCGAGTGTGCCGAAAAGTTATAAATATCATTTTAACTTATGCATATATGCAAGTTCATCCAGCGAATCATCATCTGTAGTAAGGATTGTATGAATATCTTCGATCATGGTTCCAAGTTCGGTGGTTTCCTGGAAAAGATTTTTACCCGTACACCACACATTTCCATCCTTCACTGCCTTAAAATCTGCCAGAAGATTACTTTTTGCCAACAGTTCATCAATAGTAGAAAGTTCACCGTCGATAGTACTGTTATAGATGATATAGTCCGCATCTTTTGCTTTGGCATAAAATTCTTCCATCTGCATATTCATGGTAGACAAAGCGTTATCACTTTCTCCTGTATCTTCGGGAACATATTTGCCGCCTGCCAGCTCGATCATGTTTGAAACATAATCACCATTCTTTCGCACATTGACAGCACCTGTGGAATTAATGTAAAAGAATGCTACTGTTTTACCTGTATCTTTATCATCAGAGGTCAGAACTTTGTCAAGCTTGTCTGTCTGCTCCTTAAATGCCTTCTCAGCTACATCTTCCTTTCCGAGAAGCACAGCATAGAGTTTCATCCATTCAGTTCTTCCCAGAGGATGGCTCTCATAACTGGAACGTTCTACCATTACCGGGATACCAAACTGTTCCAGTTTCTCTTCCACCTCCGGATTATGATGGATCATAGTTGATTCAATGGCAAGACCACAGCCTTCATCCAGGATCAGTTCATAATCCGGTGCATTGTACTTGCCTGCATAAATCATTTTTCCGGATTCCATGGCATCTTTTGCTTCCTGGATATACCATCCATTCTCCTGAGTTCCTGAAAGACGAATGCTGTCAATACCGTCAATTGCGCGGAAAAGATCCATGGCAGAGGTTGCTACCAGATAGATGTTGTTCAGCGGTTGTTGAATGACTGTGATATCTTTTTCAAGCCCCTTTGGAGCCTTTTTTCCCTCTGGAACTACAAGAAACTGTCCTTCCTGATCGATAGTAATCAGAGCATAGCCATCATTGTAATAGTCTACGCTGAATTCTTCTGCGTAGGAAAGTTCCATACTGTGATCATAGGTAAGTCCCGGGATATCCACAGGAGTTTTTGCATTGTCTTTATCTGCTGCGTATGCTGTACAGACAGTGCATATACAGATAATAAATAATGCAACTGACATAAAACCGATAAATATTGTTTTTTGCTGTTTCTTTATTATGTTTTTCATCTTTATAATTGTTTCTTTCTTTGTTTGTAATTGTTCAGTACCTTCACAGTTACGAGTCAAAATACATCAAAAATCACTTTTGGAAATGGAAATTTGATATGATTATTTTGCTGTTTTTTCTGCTTCTTTGGCAGTTGTGGAATCAAAATTTAAGGTGTAGTCAATCTCGTGAGGCTCACTCATTGCTACTGTATCTGCTGTTACCTCCATCTCTGCATCAAATACGCTGACAGGGATTTCAAAAGTGGAGTTTCCGTCTTTATTAACCGGCTCATATTTCTCACCATCCACAAGCATATAATCATAGTTCGGACTGCTCCATACGATAGTTGCTGTAGCTTTATCGCCTTCTACATTAATGGCTGCAGGAGAATCAATGGTTGCTCTTCCTGAACCGCCTGTGAGAGTTACATCCATGGTATAATCGCCGTCTTCAAGATTCAGATCTGCCAGAGTCTTACCTTCACTTGTCTTACTGTCTTTCGCATCTTTGTCTGTGTCATCTGCTTTGGAATCTGCATCTTTATTTTCTTTATCATCTTTTTTTGCATCTGTATCATCGGATTTTACAGGATTTTTGACACTTACCTTATGGTCATACCATTTTCCTTTTGTTCCGATCAAAGCTACATCGAATTCTTCATCAATTGCGGGTACCGGGATATCAAATCCATATACTTCCTCACTCATTCCATCGCTGTATGTAACAGTATCTGTGGTTGGCTCAAGAACCTCTGCCCCGTCTTTCTGTGCATCTTCTGCCTTTCCGACGAAAAGGTTTACAATTTTCTTAGAAGCAAGGCTTACATGGATAGTCATCTTGCCATCCTTTACTGTAAGGGTTCCTTTTCCATCGTTTGCTTCATTTACATGGAACATTCCGCTGTCTGTATCAAATTCTGCTGTGTAGGTGCCATCCTCTAATGTATCACTCTTGGATGCATCTGTTTCTTTATTATCTGTGTTTTCTGAATCAGCATCTTTTGCAGTTGTTTCTTCTTTATCAGTGGTTTCTTCTGTTGCCGTATCAGTATCTGTCTTTGCAGCAACCGGGCTTGTACCGATCAGAGTAGCTGAAATAGTAAGTGCTGACATTAATAATGTAAATGAACGTTTCTTCATGATTATTTCTTCTCCCTTATCTTCATATTTTTTATAGTTTTTTCTATCGTGCTGTTCAACCCATCTGCTGCAGAGCAACAGGCTTTTGAACAGGTGATGGCAAATATATTATAGTAATTCCAGAAAATAATGCAATTAAGACAGTTCCTCTGGATCTTTCTCAGATGTGCGCACGTTACTGTGAACGGAATGAACAGAAACGTGCGAACTGTTTGCAGTATTTTATGGAATTGCTATGACTTCTTTTTTTCTTATCATATAATATATCTGCCCGGAAACTTTTGCAAGTTCTCCGGGCAGTTTATCTTGTTTGAACAATATTTTTTATTCAGCGTCAGCCTCTGCAGTATCAGCTGTTGTCTCAGCTGCGTCATCTGCCTGTGCATCGTCTGCCTGTGCATCGTCTGCCTGTGCATCGTCTGCACTGTCATCTGTTGCTTTGGCATCAGTATCTTCTGCTGCTGCATCGTCAGATGCTCCAAGAGAATCAATTGCTGCTTTTGTATGAGCCACATACAGATCTTCTACTGCTGCGATTCTTCCAAGACCTGCGATCTGACAGTCAACACTGTCGAAATCACCGGATGCCTCAAACTGAGATTTCCAGGAATCTGCATCATCACCAGCCATATCATTGTTAGCGTGGTCTCCGGCAACAACCATCAGAGGACGAAGGATTACATTCTTGAATCCTGCTTCTTTTACTTTCTCGATAACCTTGTCACATGCTGTGTCTTCCGGTTCTCCCTCTACAGTTCCGATGAAAGCGTTTGTGAATCCAAGATCATCCATCTGTGTCTGCATCTGGTCATAGGTTACGTTAGCTGTATGGGATGTACCATGTCCCATGAATACAAATGCTGTGCCTGCATCTGCTGCTGCTTTCATATCATCAAATCCAGCTTCCTTGCAAGCTTCATCTGTGATTGCCTGAGCAACTGCTTTCTTGTCATCATTGATCACTGTAGCGTCATCACCAACTTCACCGAGCATTGGCTCTGCAATTGCAACAGATTCAAATTTGTCTTTGTATCCATCAATTGCCTCTGTCATTTCATCATATTCTGCACCATGCATCAGATGTGTCGGCTGTACAACAAGATTCTTAACACCGTTAGCTACTGCACGGTCAAGAGCCTGCTGCATATTATCGATTACTTCATCATCTCTTGCCTGTACATGGTTGATGATGATCTGTGCTGTAAATGCACGTCTTACTGACCAGTCCGGATATGCTTTTGCAAGGGCATCCTCGATTCCTTTGATATCCTCTGCACGGCTGTCGTTGAAGGATGTACCAAAACTTACTACAAGAAGTTCATTCTCACCAATCTCATCCTGGTTACGAGGATCATCTTTGGAAGCATCACCTGTGTCACGTCCAAAGTATTCAGGGCTTGCTTCTTCACCTGTTACCAGTTCTTTCTGAGCATCTGTAAGTTTGTCCCATGCTTCTTTTGCTGCTTTGCAGTCTTCGTCAGTTGTGTCTGTTCTTTCCTGAACATAAATCTTATCGATCAGGGCACCAACTTCGTCTGCGGCTTTCTGATCATCATCAGAAGCTTCTGTTGTATCATCAGATGCTTCCTCTGTATCTGCTGCATCTGCATCGTCTGCAGCTGCTTCTGTGTCATCTGCAGCCTCTTCTGTTGCTGCATCATCAGATGCAAAAGCAACTGTACCTGTTGCTGCTGTCATGGAACAGGTCATGGATACTGCCAGTAATAAGGCTAACATGGATTTTCTTTTCATTTCGTTTTTCCTCTTTTATTTCTCGTATTTCCGGACAATTGTATGCACAAAAAAGGCAACTGCATATTCTGCAGCTACCGCTTTCCCATAAATACATGGTTTATATGTACCAGATATATCTGTAATTTCCGATTCTGTCTGATTCATTTAATAAAAGAGCTATGTATCGTTATGAGAATACAGGTTCTGTATACCGCAGACCTTAAATTCTACGCCAAGGCAGTTCTCCTGACTTCGATCATCGCTGTTTCTCCCTTCCCAGTTTCCCAGTGGTTTCTGAAAAGCAGCTCCCATACACAGTGACGGTATCGCTCCGGATTCTCACCGGATTCTCTTTTGCACATCAAGTACGATGCAACCTTTGCGTTATAACATTGCACATATTCAATTCGGATATTCTTTTTTTATCACATTTTAACAAAAATGTCAATACAATTCGTGTATATTTTCCTTTAATGTTTGGCATTAGTGTTACTGTTCACTCCGTTCACAGTAACGTAGCCAAAATTCATTCCAGATTGCCTGCGGCAATGGAATTTTGGCTTGTATGTATATTATCGCGTTATTCATTACACTTCTGTCAGGGCTTTGAAAAAACAGGTTCTGTTTCCGGTATGGCAGGCTGCACCGATCTGCTCTACTTTAGCAAGGATCGTATCATTGTCACAATCCAGTGTAAGGGATTTTACAAACTGGAGATGTCCGGATGTGAGTCCCTTCGTCCAGAGTTCATTGCGGCTTCTGCTCCAGTAAGTCATTTTACCTGTTTCAAGAGTGGTATTAAATGCTTCTTCATTCATATACGCCAGCATCAGCACTTCGTTTGTCTGATAATCCTGGGCTATAACAGGTACCATTCCATCACTGTTTAATTTAAAATCAGACCATGCGATGCTGCTTTTTAAATTCACTGTATTTTCCATTTTCTGTCTCCATCTAATTTATTGATTGCCATAAATCATTTCGTAAATTTTCAAATTTTACAAACTGCCCTTGGTAGACAGAACATCTGTGATCCTTGGATCATAGGATGTGGCTGCGTCCAGTGCTTTGGCAAAACTTTTGAACATTGCTTCTGCTACATGGTGATTATTCCCACCTGCCAGAACCCTGATATGAAGATTCATGCCACAGGCATAGGAAATGGCATAGAAGAACTCTTTTACCATTTCCGTGGACATGTCACCGATCCTGTCTGTGGTAAACTCTGCATCCCATACAAAGTAAGGTCTTCCGGACAGATCAATCGCACAGAGCACCAGGGATTCATCCATGGGAAGGATGCAGCTTCCATAGCGCTTAATCCCCTTTTTGTCACCAATTGCTTCTTTTAATGCAGTTCCCAGAACAATTCCTGTATCCTCGATGGTGTGATGGTCATCCACCTGAAGATCACCATGGACTCTGACACTGAGATCAAAGAGCCCATGACGGGTAAATCCATCCAGCATATGGTTAAAAAATCCCACACCTGTCTCAATATCAGAATATCCGGTTCCATCCAGATTTATTTTTAATTTGATTTCTGTTTCTTTTGTATTTCTTTCTGCTGAGGCTTCTCTTGCCATGGTTAAGTCCTCTCTGTCTTACTTATTTTCAAACACTCTGAATCCATTGTTTTAATGCGCAAACTACAGTTTACATTATAGCAGATTTCAGATTCAAAGCCTTACCATTATTCTTTATCTTCATCCTCAAAACGAACTGCAATAGAATTTGCATGTGCAGTAAGCTGCTCAGAAGTTGCAAACTGAATGATATCTTTGTGTATATTACGCAGTGCGGATTTTGAGTAATATACAATACTTGATTTCTTGATGAAATCATCTACGGAAAGGGCTGAGAAAAATTTGGCTGTTCCGTTTGTAGGAAGTACATGGTTCGGACCTGCAAAATAATCTCCCAGTGGCTCGGAACTGTACTCTCCGATAAAGATCGCGCCTGCATTCTTCACTTTCATCATATCTTCAAAGGGATTGGCTGTCACGATCTCCATATGTTCCGGAGCGATTTCATTAGCTGCTTCAATCGCCTCGTCCATATCCTCTGCGATCAGAATGTATCCAAAGTTATCAAGAGATTTCTGAATGATTTCTTTTCTGGAAAGAACCTCCACGAAACCTTTTACTTCTTCATCTACTTTCTTCGCAAATTCCTCACTTGTAGTGATCAGGATAGCACATGCCAGTTCATCATGCTCTGCCTGGGAAAGAAGGTCAGCTGCCACAAAATGCGGATTAGCTGTCTCATCTGCAAGAACAAGGATCTCACTCGGTCCTGCAATGGAGTCAATGCTTACATAGCCATATACTGCTTTCTTTGCAAGAGCTACGAAAATGTTTCCGGGACCTACGATCTTGTCTACCTTCGGAATACTCTCTGTTCCGAAAGCAAGGGCACCGATCGCCTGTGCACCACCCACCTTATAAATCTCATCTGCTCCTGCTTCTTTGGCTGCTACCAGTGTGGAAGCGCATACTTTGCCATCCTTTCCGGGCGGTGTTGTCATAACAATATGCGGGACTCCTGCCACTTTCGCAGGTACAATATTCATCAGTACAGAAGACGGATAAACTGCTTTTCCACCGGGTACATAGACACCCACACGATTTAACGGTGTTACTTTCTGTCCAAGCATAGTTCCATCTGTTGTGCTTGTAAACCAGCTGTTCTGGATCTGTTTTTCATGATACTGACGGATATTGACCAGAGCTTTGCGGATCACTCCAAGAAGTGCAGGATCAATCTGCGCATAAGCCTCTTCAATTTCTGCATCTGTGACGCGGATAGTCTCTTTTGTCACATCAGCTTTGTCAAATTCTTTTGTATAGGCAAAAAGGGCTGCGTCCCCTTCATTTTTTACTTTATCAAGGATCTGAGCTACTGTGGATTCAAATTTCCCATAGTTATTCGGGCTTCTCTTTAAAAGGTCATCCAGAAGATTCTTTTTCGTATTCTCATTCAGTTTCTCTATACGCATTTGTCTATTCCTCCCTCAGAAGATTTCTTAAATTTGTGATCAGCTCTTTGATTCTGTCATTTTCCATTCGCATGCTGACCGGATTGACGATCATTCGCGCTGACAGCGGGCACACTTCTTCAAGTACGACCAGTCCGTTTTCTTTCAATGTAGAACCGGTTTCTACGATATCTACGATGACTTCAGATAAGCCAACAATCGGTGCAAGTTCGATCGAACCGTTTAATTTCACAATTTCTACTGTCTGATGTTTCTTATTGTAGAAATAATCTTTCGCAATATTCGGGTATTTCGTTGCCACACGGATCAGTTCATGATGTTTCAGTTTTTCTGCTGCCTCTTCATATCCACACACACACATCCTGCATTTTCCGAATCCAAGATCCAGGACTTCATGGACTTTACGTCCCTCTTCGATAATCGTATCTTTTCCGACAACTCCAATATCTGCTGCTCCGTACTCTACATAAGTCGGCACATCCGGTCCTTTTGCGAGAAAGAATTTCAATCCCAGTTCTTCATTTACAAAAATCAGCTTTCTGGAATCCTTATCTTTCATTTCCTCGCATGTGATTCCAAGACGCTCCAGCATCTCCAGTGTCTTCTTTGCAAGTCTTCCCTTTGTAAGGGCAAATGTTAAATATCTCATTGATCTGCTCCTTTATTGCTGCTTTGTTTTCTTTTTTGTATTGACCAGCTTCTCTTCTCCTGTCTGAAGATTGATCACTTCAATCTTCCGGTCCTCTCTTAAGTAAAGCATACTTGCAACAGAAGAACGCTTTCCATACGCTTCAAAAGTCTCTCTTTCATCCCAGGAGTTTCTCTTCATCATCTCGACATTTTTTCCTTTTGCACGAAATGACCTCGCAAGAGAAATTGCCCACTGTTCCATTGCATCCGTATAAACAAGCAGATTACGGTGTCCTGTCTCTACTTTGATCTTCTGACGATCCAGTGCACTCATAAGTTCATCCAGAATGATTGCGAATCCGATCGACGGTGTCTTCTTTCCAAACTTCTCAAGAAGGTGATCGTAACGTCCTCCACGTACAACTGCATCTCCGGTACCATAAGTATAGGCACGGAAAATAATTCCTGTATAATATCCATAACTTCCGCTCATGCTCAGATCAAAAGTTACATGATCCTCTACTCCGTAAATCTTCAGCAGATCATAAATCTGGCGAAGACGTTCTACCGCAAGTCTTGCTGCT
>OLVZ01002966.1_pt1 | contig 11717 bp, 9 predicted proteins | sample 1673341 | NCBI WGS metagenome assembly OLVZ01 (sample SAMEA3178944, study PRJEB25190) | human gut metagenome | biome: human gut; feature: human-associated habitat; material: faeces | place: Austria | collected 2013 | reverse complement strand
TTCTGGATCATACAATAGTTGTTCATATTCTTCTCCTCTCTGATCAAACCTGGATCATCTGAAATTATTGCTTACTACGCTATCGCGTTTCTCTATTCACTATAACATTTATCTCCCATGAAGTGTCGGAATTACAGAATCATTCCGTCTGCGCCTTCTCATTTTCTTCCCGGATAATCTCCTTTCTGGCGTTCTGTACACGCGCATTGCCAGTAACCACAGCCTTGTCCTCAACCTTCACATTCTTACGAAATAAATCTTATATGGCAGCCTCTTTTTATACAGACGCACAAAAAACAATTTTATTTTCCTATCAGCACCTGCTTTCCCTGAAAAGCAAATCCATATGCGCGAATTTGATCTGGCCGAAATCCTCTGGCAAGTAACTGCGCATCATATTGTTTATGACGAATCTGTTCTAACGCACTGTTCACAGTCGCATTCAAATCAGCCTCCGACTCCGGATCAATCACTTTAAATTCCAGAATAATTGCATCCGACTGACCAATTTCAACAGGCTCAAGCATAATATCATAACGCCCAAATCCACTTTCACGATTGGAGGTAATATGGTATTTATCCTGCAGATCTACCATCAGTCCAAGAACAAACCCATGGTAAAAACGTTCCGGTTCTGCCGAAGCAGAAGGTCCCTTTCCCGTATCAAAGAAACTGAACGTTTCTAAGGCTATCCTGTTAATATAATGATTCATTGCCCGAACATCATCCGCAAGCAGTGCCTTAACAAATGCATTATAATTTGGAGTATATTTCTTAAACCAGCCATCGATCATTCGGCGAAACATGACATCTACCTCATGATTTGTCAAAGAAAGATGGTAATTCTGATTGGATGCAGCAGCATCCTTCGGAGCCTGATTAATTTTCAAATATCCACTTGAAAGCAACAAACTCCATATCGCCGTCATATTATCATCCAACTGATCAAATACAATCTGCTCATCAATTTCCGTTACCAGTTCTTTTCCGGACAGTAAATCCTCCATGGCCTCTTTGATTGCAGAATTTCCCCTTTGAATAAGATGTCCAATCAGGCTGTTAGAACTGGTATTAGCCCAATAAATATCAATTTTTCTTTTATCAAGAAAATTCGTAATTGACCATGGATTGTATATATCCTTTTTACCTCCAAAAACGAAACCATCATACCATTTCTTTACAACATCACATTGATCAGACATTCCGGCTTCATCCAGTGCTGTAAAGACTTCAGATTCTGTAAAACCAAACGATGTCGCGTACTTCTCGGAAGTAGTTGTGATCACTTCCAAATTATTCAGATCTGAAAAAATGGATTCCTTGCTAACTCTCGTAATACCTGTCATAATTGCCCTCTCAAGATATGGATTTGTCTTGAACGTTGCATTGAACAGGCTTCGAGTAAAGGCCGTCAGTTCCCTCCAATATCCATACGCATAGGATTCCTGTAATGGCGTATCGTACTCATCAAGCAAAACGATGACCTTTTTCCCATAATATTTGCTGAGGAAAAGGCACAAATTTTGTAATGCCATAACCGCATCGGCATCATTCATCTCCGGTGTAACTGCCTGGAACCGCTTTTTTTCACGCTTATTTAATGTGTCACCATTTAACAGATACATATTTTCATCATATAATGAAGCAATCAACGAACAGATCTGTCTTCTTGCGTTCTCATAAGTATTTGTTTTGACTGCTGCAAAACTTAGGAAGAGAACAGGATAGGTTCCTTGTAATTTCCGTAAATCAGCATTCTTTTCGATACTCAATCCTTCGAATAAATCCAAACGTTTCGCATATTTCACTGAAAAGAAACATTCCACCATACTCATATTTAAAGTCTTGCCGAAACGACGCGGTCGTGTGATCAAAGTTACATCGTCCTGCGAATTCCACCATTCTTTGATAAAGTCCGTTTTATCAATATAAAAACAATTGTGTTCACGGAGCGAGGCAAAATCCTGCTTTCCTATGCTGATTGTTTTCATGAATATCCCCCTTTAGGAAAATTTAAATTCTATCTACATGCTGCACTTATTGTTATAGTATAACAAACTTTTAACATAGATGAAACAAAAGAATTTATTACATTCCTAATGCAAATTTTTCAAATCATAACCATGGCAACTGTTCATTTCTATTCCATATGATTCCATTAACTTTCGAAAGTGCATTGGGGTTTTTTCTGTATTGATTGTCATGAATATGTACATTTTTACATTCTAACTTTTCTCCGCATGTATCAATTATTGCATCTTCCGTATAGCAATTAAATATTTCCACATTTTCCATATTTATCATGCTATCTGTATAAATCAACGTATTTTCTTGTTTTGCGTCTTGTAAACATACATTTTCTAATTGTATATTATCACTTTCTTCAAAACCAATGCCTAAGATTTCTTATTTTTATATATTTTCATTAACAATAATAGTACTCCCTTTTTTATTCTTGAACGAATAAGCGAATCATCCTCAATTTTTATTCCTTCATATTCAGAATTCCTGTCAATTTCTTCTACCAATAATACCATTAAAAGTACTACCCATATAACCATACTAAACTGCCCACAGTTAATTTTCGGGATTAAATCTTTCTGTGCCCCCAATATTGTTTTAATTGTGGTCAATGTTTCCTGTATCAATGGCAAACCAAAAAACACCGTAAATACCAACGTAACTCTGTTTAAAGAGATTGTTTGCTGCTCTTCCAATCTACTTTTTTCGTATAATTCTATGCTTTGCATTCGATGCAGCATTTCATTAAAATCTACACTGCAACTATTCAACATATTTTTTACTCTTTCATAAAATATTTTTCCATGTTTAGGCGCAACGGCTAATAAACAATCTAAATAATTTGCATTAGCATAGTATTGCACCATCATGGAATTAATAGTATGTCGATCCTGTTCTGACAGCCAATAAATAGTCATTTCATTATCTTTCTGAGCCAAGGCAAGTAATATGTACAAATCAAATGTTGCAGCAATAGAATTATTTAGATACTGATTTTTCGATTCTATGTAATTTCGATTATTCAATTTCATTAAAGCATCAACATCTGCGTACATAATTAATCTTCCCCTATCTCCGCACACAACATGGATACCACTTGCATTGAAATGTGCTTTTTCAAAAAAAGTATTTAATTCATCTTGATTTGGTATCATAGCAAAATTTTCAGGATAAGCAAATCTATACATTTGCTCGACAACATCTCTGTCATATAATGTCAATTTCGAAAGACTATATTTATCGCACTCTGTTATGACAAATGTCTCCATCCCTATGAATCTATCTCCATCAACTAAACTTTTTGAAAAGAAATTTCTAACATATGTCTGTAAAGCAATAACAATATCATCAATGCCGTCTGTATCTCCATCCAAAATTTTGTAACACTGTTCTCCATCGGTCATATACAATGCTTCCCATATTTTTATATTAAGGAACCACCGCCGTAAAGGATAATTTGATAACAACTTCATATCAATAGCCTTTAATGGCATCTGTAATTTTATTACACCATTTCCGTTCGTCAATAACTGAATACTTACCGGACAATATACATAGTTCCATTCTGTAAAATATACTTTAATTGGCATCAAAACATAATAACCACATTTTCCACTTCCAAATGCATTCGTCATTTGTCTATATCCGTTCATAACAAGACTTATCTGGTTAATGCTTGCTTCAATTGCGTTCTCTAACTGATCATTCATTTCATCATCAAAATCAAAGTAGTATTCAACAAGTTCATTTTTTATATACATTTGATGAAGTTCTTCTAGATTACATTTTCCAAATTTTTGGTGCTGTTTTAATGCCTCACACTTTCTTTCTTGCATAATATTATCTATTGTTGTATTTTTCAAAATAGAATCATCACAAATGTATGCAGTTATCCCTGATTCTGCTTTTTTTGCGTCCATTTCTTTTAAATGAGTCCTGTAATTCTTAATACGAAATGCAAGATAATAATTCCAATAGCCATTTTGAATTATCATAATCAATAACCTCCATATTATGTGTAACACCGTAAATCGACTTATCTACAGTAACTTTAAAATCCGCCTGAAACAATATTATATATTCTTGCCTAGAAAAGAATTGGAACTAATATCATCAGATATACTCCCCATACGTAATTCATTGACAGCATCCTCATCTATTGAAATTTTTTCAGCGGTCTCCTTGATAAAAGCTTTCTGCCTATTCATCAAATCATCCTCTTTAACTTTCTGATTTTCCATAAGAAAATATATAAATTTCATTGCTGCACTATATGAATCCGAATCCATTTTTAAGAGAAAAGGAAAGGCTCCGGAGCCCTTCCCGCAAAAGACCGGCATCCGGAACCTTGGTAAACACCATTTATATTGTAATAGATTTTACAAGAAAAGGACAGCATATTTTTATCAGAGAGCAGTGAAAACATTTTATCCGGAAAAGAAAACTATCCCTTTTCCATGTCATTCTTTATCTTTTGTATTCTTCCAAGGCTTCCATGTTTCAGAACCTTTCCTGCATCCGCGAGGACCTGCCTTCCCTTGACTTTCCGTCCGTTTCAAAACAGGCCCTTTCCAAAGCAAGGCAATTCATCAATCCCTCTCTTTTCAAGGAACTTTTTTATCTTTCAGTCGATCTGTTTTACAGTCAGCTTCCTTCCCGCAGACTCTGGCATGGTTACCATCTTTTTGCGGTTGATGGTTCCAAAATTGAGCTTCCAAACTCTTCTTCCAATTTTGAATTCTTCGGCGAAATGTTTGGCTATCCGGACCCTTCTAGGCGGTTTACCATGGGTCTCGCCTCCATCGTTTACGATGTTCTTGACGACTACATCGTCCATACCTTTCTTCCAGGCAATTCCAAGGATGGTACCACTGACATTGATGTCCGTGTCATTGAAGTCACTCTTGATGACGGCACAAAAGAATATCTCGCTACCAACCTTTTCTATCCGCTCATCACACAGACAATGTTTCAGGAACTTTATTTTTATCGCTGGCCGGTTATGCAGATATCGGCATATGGGGCATTGAAATTTCTTTCCGCTATCTCAAACATGCGGCCGGGCTTCTGTACTTTCATTCAAAACCGCCGGAATTTCTAAAACAGGAAATCTATTCCCGCCTGATTCTGTACAATTTCGGCATTTTTATCGCAAACGAAGCGGCAGAAGAAAACCGGAAAAAGAAACGGGATGGCAGCAATAAGTATCTCTATGAACTTGACTTTTCTTCAGCATTAAAAACAGCCAGAAAGTTCTTCATGCGCAGGGATTCCGGCAGGCACATCGATATTATCCGGCTGATGATGAAATATGTCCACGCAGTGAAAGACAGGTTCCGGCAGTTTCAACGGCCTCTCCGTGGAATCAGCGCAATTCATTTTGGATATCGGTAAGTTCTGCAACTGAATATCCTTCTTTTTGGCAGATGGACAGCATCTGTCTTTTTGGCATACCTGTTTTTGGCTTTTTGAGTTCAAAATATCGGATATTTGACAACAGCTGAGCTATCGAACAAAACTTCGAACAACTGGCTTAATGGCATTGCCTTTTATTGCCAATGGGGTCAGACCCCTTTTATCTCAAAACGTAAAACAGGGCAGATCAAATATTTCTATCCGATCTGCCCCTATTCTTCCTTTTTCTACTAACACCATATTGCCCCAGCTTAGCCTGTTGCTTTGCAAATTTAACAATAATACGAAATCTCTCCGAATTTTTTCAACCACAATTGTTCTATTTCTGCTTGCCGCGCTTCAATGATATCCATCATAATTCGTAATTTACGTTCTGGGATTTTTGACACATTATTGGCTGCAATATATCTTCCCTTTTGCGTTATCCATACCTTTGTTCCATTTGGTATAGGAGTCCCCTCCGCAATAGGTATTATCTAGGTTACTGTTCAGACGCAAGCTTGACACTACGCTGTCAAGCTATGCGCCATAGTATTAATTATTGAGTGATTACAGCCCCTGCCTCGTAGAGGCATTTTAAATGGGCTGTAATCGTTGCTGGTAACACCGTTAAGTGTGAACAGTAACTTATCTAGTTCTTATCAGCCGCCAGTATCTGATCGATCGTCTTCATCAGCTGCTTATATGACTCGTCATTATCAATACCGCCCATGATCGGCTCTCCGATAATATTTCCGTTACGGTCAAGCACGATTGTAGTCGGGAAGGCCATAATGCTTGTTGCATATTTTCCGGCTTCACTGTTGGAATCAAGGGAAAGATTCGTATATTTTGCCCCCTGCTTCTCTAAAATACTCTTAGCTTCAGCAATTCCATCCTCATTTCCGTCAAGAGAATCTGTATTGATACCAATTACCTGTCCGCCTTTTTCCTTCAGCTCCTCATTTAATTTATTCAGTTCCGGAAGCTCCTGTACGCATGGAGAACATCCATTAAACCAAAAATTCAAAACCGTGACCGCATTCTTTGAAATGATGCTGCTGTCCACGTCATTTCCATCCAGATCCTTTGCCTTAAACTCCGGAAATACGCTTGCTCCCTCTTTGCCGGAATCCTTATTTGATGCATTCGCACTCTGCTTCTCAAGAAGTGGCTGAAGCTCATCCTCAAGCTTTTTGATTTCTTCAACATCTTCCTTCAAAGACTTGAGTTCATCATCGGTAAACTTATCCTTAATTTTGTCTAAAGAGTTTGCCAGAAAATCTCCGTAATTCGTAGCTGTCGCATCCTCGACAGTTGATTTGTCAATGCTGTTAAATACCTTCTCCCATAAAGCCTTATGGTTTTCAAGAATACTGTTCTCTTTCTGTGTCAATTCATTAATCTTTGCATCCAGATCTTCTGCTTCCTGCGTTGACATCTGCGACTCTGTTGCTGTATTTCCCTTGTTAGCAGAATTTCCGCACGCACTTACTCCGAGTACCATCGCTGCAATAAGCAGCATCACTGTTAATTTCTTCATTTTATTCTCCTTTATTCTCTTTCAAATTTGTTTTACCTGTTCCAAATCCATATTGATAGTGAATTGCTTCCGTCGGGCATTCCTTTATACACATGCCACAGCGGATACATTCCGTATGGTTCGGATGCTTTGTGACATCCACGTCCATCTTGCAGGCTCTCTCACATTTGCCGCAGGATACACATTTATCCTCATCCACCTTCATCTGCAGAAAAGATACCTTATTGCAAAGCGCATAGATTGCGCCCAGCGGACATATCCATTTACAGAATGGGCGGTAAAACATAAGGCTTAGGATTACAAAAGTAATAAGTATACCGAATTTCCATGTAAACAGTTTGCCAAGGGCCGCTCTGATACTTGCATTGGCAATCGAAAGCGGAATCGCTCCCTCCAGCACTCCCTGCGGGCAAAGATATTTACAGAAAAACGGATTTCCCATTCCCAGTGAATTTGTCACCAGAAGGGGTAGTAAAATAACAAAAATCAACAACACGCCATATTTTATATAACGAAGCGGCTTAAGCTTTTTCGTTGAAAATTTCTTAAACGGTATCTTATGCAGCAGCTCCTGGAACCAACCGAACGGACATAAAAATCCACAGATAAATCGTCCGAGCAGTACACCTAACAGAATTAAAAATCCTGTAATATAATACGAAAATTTAAACTTGGATGAGCCGATGACTGCCTGCAAGGCACCGATCGGACACGCCCCGGTTGCAGCCGGACAGGAATAGCAATTCAGTCCCGGTACACAGACGGTCTTTGCATCCCCTCTGTAAATCTCTCCTTTAAAGAAGTTCGGCAGATGGATATTGGTAAGAATCGTTGCCACGGCCTGAATCCATCCCCGAAAACGCGCCAGAAACTGTGATATTTTATGTTTTTTCTTATCCAATTCCAACACACTCCAGACATAATTTGATTGCCTTTGAGAGTACCGTGGCTGCCTCCCCGCGCATCGCACCGTATCCGATCATCAGGATCGCTGCTGCCAGAAGCGTGATCTGCGCTGCTGCTCTGTTTATCTGTTTCATATCCTTTCCCTTCCTAAGTTTTAACATTTTGTCGTTGTTTACGATGATAATAGATTAGCAAAGGAATATGAACACCCTGTGTTTGAAAAAGGAAGATATCTTTAAGATTTGCGCTCTAATTCTTAAGAAATTATTGAGAACTTCTCAAGCAGCCCCTTCTTATTACAAAGCAGTTTTCGTATTTTCCATGATAAACGGCTTTGCCTCTTCCTGTCCCCACGAGATATCATACATTCCCATCAGGTAATTTTTCAACTGCTTTCGGTTATCAAACTTTAGCACCTGATAAGGCAGGGAAAAGGACAGCTTTTCCACAAAAAGCAGCTTCTTGTCTTTCGTTGGCACCAATACACCGGCATGACCGATGAATAGTTCATTCTCATTTTCCCCGAAACTGGAATGAAATACAACCGTAATCAGAGATGCTTTCGTTCCGGAGATTTTTACCTCATTTTGCTTCCACGCTTTCTTCTGCTTTTTGATGTGTGTATCGACATCCGTTGTATAAGACGTATTTAACGTAGAATACAAGGTCTCAAAAGCATGTTTCTGCTTCTTGGTAAATTTCTTTGCCGGCGCATGTTTAAGCGCATCCTGATCCATAAACAGATTCGACGCATTTACCTTTGCATCTGCCTTCACCGAGATCTTGTCTTTCATCAGATCAAATGCGGTAATGCGGCAATTGTATCCGATAAAATCCGGATATTTTTTATTCCACAATTCCATGATCTTGTTCTCATCATACTGCGGATTTTTTGTCGAAAGCTTCTTAAACCCTTTCTTGACAAGTCCGGTGTTTTTGATCGTTTTATTATAATCCTTTACATCGGAATGTGTGAATATCTCCTTTGCCTATCAGCCCTTTTAACAATAGAGCTGACACATTTTTCTTTGCCACATTGTAACATATCCGCTACGGAATACAACTTAAGTTTTCTTTAAGACGCCATCTGGTCGATTTGCATTACCTCGCATTTCCGACAATCAACGCAAAGTATCCCCACAGTCATCTTTATTTCTTGCAGTTTCGCGTTGTTAAGATCAAAACCGCTGAGAATACACAGGAAATCTATTCCCGCCTGATTCTGTACAATTTCGGCATTTTTATCGCAAACGAAGCGGCAGAAGAAAACCGGAAAAAGAAACGGGATACTCCATATGCGCAAATCATTGACAGCATCCTCATCTATGGAAATTTTTCCAGCGGTCTCCTTGATAAAAGCTTCCTTTAATAGGGTCAGACCCCAATGTGGTCAACCTATATTGTCATCAGATAATTTCTTACGCTCAGCTCTACTCAAATGCTTATGACATACATATTTGTATATAGGTTTCTCAGAGTTTTTATCAAATTGATAATATTTTTCCCCTATATAACTAATACTACGTGTATTTTTCATAAACTTATCCGCCTTTACCTCAAAAACATCATTACATTTCTTTTTTCATATGGTTAATATATACTTCTACACCAACAGCTGTTTTTAAATCATACATCTGATTCATTTTTGCAAAATAATTTGAAATAATTTCTTCATCCATTAAGATATCTTGTTATTGTAAGTTCCCCAAACCCCAACAGTTTCGATAAAGGTCTTTTTTCAATATCTTTAATTACAGTTTTTGCAGGGCGTCTGAAAATATGGTATAAAACTCTTTTACGGCATTTGCTGCATAAAAGTTCTTTCCCACACTCATTGTTTTTCTCCTTCATCTTACTCTGAGCAATTATCTTGCTCATGGGGCTCACGTACCTCATCTCCTTTCCCCAGAATAAACAAAGGGCAGTGTCTGAACAACATCGCCCTTTGTTTTTTATAATTATACTTCCGAAAGGAATCTGTCAACTGGTTTATGCAGCAGCGTCCACTTCGTCATCCATATATCCGTCATCGGCATTTTCCGAATCATCATCCAAATCATCGTTCCAGTCATCCTCTGTGCTGTCTGTGATAACAACCTTGCATTTCCACACCATACCATGTACTTTTGCTTTGACTGTAACCGTACCGCTGCTATATGGTATCAGTATGCCATCCTCTACCTCGCATATATCGTCATCAGAAGATGTCCATTCCACGTCATGACTGCATCCCTTCAGATCCAGAGAAACCGTATCTTCCACGTCCATCTCCACTGCTGTCTTATTCAGTTCCGGCGTTTCTACTGTCACCTGACAGGATTTTTTCTGCGTTCCCTTCTTTACCGTAATGGTTGCCTTGCCTTTTCCTTTTGCGACCACTTTTCCGGCGGAGACACCAGCCACCGCTGTATTACTGCTGCCCCAGGAAACGATTCCTGCACCACCCTTTACCGTAAGTTTCCTGCTCTGTCCTTTCACAAGCACAATCTTTGTACTGCTGATCGACAGCGGACTTATCTTCGGTCTGGTGTTCTTTTTCTTCGTTGTCTTCTTCGTGGTTGTTGTGGAAGATTTCCGCGTCTGCGAATATCCGCCCGATGAGCCAAAACACTTCTTGCACGGTGTCAGACCGCGTGCCAATGCATTGGAAAGTGTCGTCTGATAAAAATTTCCCCGCCCGCATTTGTGGGTATGGTATTTACTGCCGGTTGGCGTCACATAGACCATTGTCTGTGCCTGTGCCGTTACCATGCCGGCACAGTCACCGACTGGCAAAATCATCATAAAAAATACAAGTGTAAAACTTAGAATTGTTTTTTTGATTGTTCTCATCAATTGCCTCCTTATCTTTTCCTCCGCTTTAAACATGTCTTATATTTTTATCATACGCCTTCCTATTTTCGAGTACAATACCATTTTCCCAAATTGACAATTCGCGTTTTGTCAAAAAACAATCTCCTGCATACCATAAGGAAAAAGGAGTTTTTTATGCTCGCTCCTCATTTTATCCAGCTCTTAACATCTTCACGTCCTGCCGCTATCGCCAGAATAAAGCCACTTGTGAATACTCCTTTTGTGTTTTTCTTCGCAGTTAATACATTAAGGGACACAAAGCGATTATTTGAAGCTGGAAGGCTTATAGGGATAGAACTTCTTGACCACATCATTATTGGAAGAAAAGAAAATGGTGACAGTTACGGATATGCCTATTACAGCATGAAGGAGCAGGGGCTTTTAACAACTGTATAAAAGTGATAAACAGGGAACTTACTGTTAAAGTAAAAAATAAGAGACTTGATTTCTCAAGCCTCTTATTGTATAATCATCTCAGAAAGGTTATCGGATGCGTTATCCGATTGCCCTCAGTAATTTAAATGTATTTAGAAATAGCATCCAACTTTCTCAGGGCGGGATGCTATTTCTTTTTGTTATGATTATCTATGTAAGATAGTGCCGCAAAAATTACCAGCAACAAAGTTAAAACCTCCATTGTGTTCATGGGCATCACCCTCTTTCGTAAAACTAGAGGGCATCAAAAGAACGCATCCGCTTCTTTCTATGAAGTTATACAAAAAATATTCTAGCATAAATCTGTAGAGGTGTCTATTTGAAACTGACAAAATCCCTGTTACATTTTATTAGAAAAAGAAATACTTTGCATATATGAAGGAAAGAGAATATTTTTCTTTGGATTATATTTGTAATTAAGAGTAGGTGGTTAGCTTACTCGATTCACATATTTCGTGGAAAATTTCCACCATATACGAGCAATTTGGTAAATAGTCAAGAAGTATTTTGGTAAGCGCATAGTTTTAGGGCGTACCCTATAAATGAAATCTGACACCCCGCGCTA
>OLVZ01002964.1_pt1 | contig 11721 bp, 9 predicted proteins | sample 1673341 | NCBI WGS metagenome assembly OLVZ01 (sample SAMEA3178944, study PRJEB25190) | human gut metagenome | biome: human gut; feature: human-associated habitat; material: faeces | place: Austria | collected 2013 | reverse complement strand
CTAATACTTTAGAATCAGGAGAAGGGAGTTTTATATCAGCAAACGGATGCTTATCGGCTCTGATTAACCCCGCTTTTATTGCTTCGTTTACTCTGGCTCTTACGTGACCTAAACGAATCTGTATATTCCCGTCACTATATCCCCTCTTCCGCATAAATTTATAAAAGTGTTCTACTGTCATACAATTCATTATCGGCATAGGTATTTCGCCTTCTGCTAATTTAAACACTCTTAGCGTTTCTTTATTCATGTCCGCATATCCGCTCCGCCCCTCTTCCCTGATTTCTTCGATTCGTTTTTGGAAGTACTCATTAAAAGTTTTGGCTCCTAATGATGCTTTATCTTCTTGGGTAAGCATTGCCTTTAATTGGTTCGCTGAATAATAATCTTCATTCTCGATATACTTTAGTCTATCAGTATATTTTCTAACCTCATACAATAGCCGCTTATTCATTGCCGAGGCGTCCGAACGAGCAACAACCTTTCCTTCATACCATTCGCAAGAATCATTAAGGAGATAATCAGTTTTAATATAAGATTTATCTTTTTTTACAGAAATACGAATCCAAATCGGGTATTTCCCCTCTGAATTTGGCTTTGCTTTTAAAATAGTAGGTGATAATGTTGCCATAGTTATAAGTTTTAGACACTCTTTTCGGATACTCCTATTGCTTCATCCGTGAAGAAATGTCACTTTTTTTATAACCAATCGGCTTTATTCTTGAAAGGTAATAAATTAAAAGACAGCATTTTAGCTGTCTTTTAATTAGAGAGCCGCTAGCCAGACTTGAACTGGCGACCTACGCGTTACGAATGCGTTGCTCTACCAACTGAGCTATAGCGGCGTTTGTCTCTCGTTTACGGCGTGCAAAATTACAGCTTTATTTGAGAAAACAAAAAGAATCCGATTATTTTTTGAGCTTATTTTTTAAATCAACTTTTGTTGACGTAATCTAAAACTTTTCTTTGCGCTCAAATTTCCCGTCCTCGGTATAATATTTCCATGTACCTTTCGGTTTATTATTTGCATACTTTCCACGAAGTTTCAAGGTACCATCTTCATAATATTCACGGTAACGGCCGTGACGTTTCCCTTCTTTTACTTCCGCTTCACTCTTCAATGCGCCTTCCGGATAGAACTCCCGCAACACATTCCCTTCAAACTTTTCGACATAGAAACGTTTCAGTTCGCTCATCTGCTCTTTCTCGGTTTCAGCATCTTCGTTCATTTCCTTATCATCTTCATCAGTAGCAATAGCAATGGCAACCTCTTCCGGTTGATATGGACTATAATCCATCACATACTGCAAAGAAGCCGAGTGATCCTCTCCTATAATCTGCATAGTCCAGTAAGGGAATGAATACAAAACGTCTTTGTTTGATTGTATTTCATTCCATGTGGCAGGATTCATCATCGGTTTCAACTGGGAATAAAACTTGCGCACATCTGTATATAAGAAAATGGTAGAACTTGATTTTAAATATGACAGTGCATTTTCAAAACCCGGATTATTTTTCAATAAATTCTTCTGCTCGTAATCTTCTACAAAGGAAAGTAAAGAAGCAGCTTTATTACTAAAAACGACATAATCGTCAACATAAGTATAGTATGGCTTCTCAAATTTATCAAATAGCTTCCCAAAGAACAAGCGGAAAAAGCCTTTCATCTCGATATAATTAATCTCGAAATCCTTATAATTAGCAGTCTTAATCTTAACCGGAGTACGTCGCTTAATCTTCTTTTCAATGAATTCCATGTTCTTACGGGCATCTTTAATACTTTTAGCCCTGATAGCCAGAATCAGTTCGGGATCATGCCCTAACAAACCTGGTTCGGATTGGGTAATAGCAAACTCTCCTGACATCCAACTCAAGAAGTTTTCTTCCAAAGATATACCGAATAGCCCTTCTATCTTTTTCCGGGAACTTTGATAAGAATCATACAGCTGTTTATTGTGAACCGACAGTGCATTCTCCAATTCCTTTACAAAAGTTACCGGACTATTGAAACCTATATTCGTATAAAGAGCTGTCCGCCCGGACAGAATCTCATGCGCTTTCATTTTATGTTTTCCCGAATTCAACAAAGCAGTGACATAAGGATCGGCAGAATCTTTTTTCAACGTATATCCTTTCACCTCCATCCTTTCCTTATTCGTATTTAAATAAAGTCCCGCAAAATTCATGGAATTGCTAAACAGATCGATATACTCATTTCTTGTACCTAAATAAATAGACATAAATTGAGGTACACGCGCATAATTGATAAAGACCCTGACAAGCCCCTTACCGGAAACCAACTTCTCTGTTTCAATAAAAGACTGATCAAGCCCGATTTTAGGTTTATTACGAGAATCAATAGCCGACTCGACAAGTCCGGATGTATAAGAACCGACCAAATGATTATCGACAAAAGCAATATAGAAAATATCCCTCGTCTCGGGATCGCGCATTTCAAGGATATTAATACCATTATGCATCCGGTTAGTCACAGTAAAACCACTCATAACCAATACGGTTTCAACCTGGTCTTTCAATAAGTCCATCTTTGATGTCTTCTGCATATCCAGGATAAGTAGAAAATCCCAATTAGTGGGACGAGTCTTATGGAGCGAAATAAGCATATCCCGCTCACCAACAAGCGACAATAATACCTTATTGCTTTTGACAACGGAATCCAGCTTCTCCACACTTTGCGTCACCTCCTCAAAAGATTTCGCTTTCTTCAGGCATTGCCACGTCTCGCTTCCACTAAACTTCTCCCAATCTTCAATCGGAGCCGATGACTGAATAATAAATGCCGCATCTTCCGGAACCAGATAGATCTGCTGAATATTCCGATCAGGCGAGACAAATAAATAAACCACGGAATATACAACATATACCGCCAAAGCCAATGCAGCCACAACTAAAGTTCTCTTCACTATTTTCGAGGTACTTTTTTTCTTCTCCGGGCCTGCATATTGCTCTTCTTGCCCGCAATTTAATTCATCCATTATTGAGTTGTTATAAACTTGAATGGACAAATATACAAAAAAAACTATTCTGAATAAAACATAAACCATTGACTCGTATCGTAAATATGTACTAACTTTACCGCATGAAAAAGAAATTCCAACTCGAAGTTCCGGGAGGAGCCGATAAGGTCTTACTTCATACCTGTTGCGCTCCTTGTTCATCAGCCATTATTGAATGTATGATGCAACATCACATTACCCCTGTTATCTATTATTGCAATCCTAATATCTATCCGCTGGAAGAGTATATGATAAGAAAAAACGAATGTACACGCTATGCCCAATCATTGGGATTGGAGATAATAGATGCTGATTACGATCATGAAAACTGGCGATGTCATATAGCAGGAATGGAGCAGGAACCCGAAAGAGGAGGACGCTGCCTACGTTGCTTTAAACTACGTTTATTGGAGACCGCCCGTTATGCACACGAACATGGCCTTTCCGTAATAACCACAACGCTTGCTTCCAGTCGTTGGAAAAGTCTGGAGCAGATTAATGAAGCCGGACAATATGCCACTGCTTCATACCCGGATGTCACATACTGGGAGCAGAATTGGCGGAAAGGCGGACTTAGTGAACGACGCATTGCCATCATTAAAGAGTATAACTTCTACAACCAACAATATTGCGGTTGCGAATTCAGCATGAGAAAAGAAGAATAAAACGAACCCGACATCAGCAGCTAACCAATGAATCGAAGTAAAAAAGGTAAAAACAGAAAGCTATTCAAAAAGAAATCACATTCCAATAACAAGTTAGGATGTATCATCGCCATCATTGTGCTCATTCCTATTCTTTTTGGCGTCTATTTGTATTGCCAACAGATTAATATCCAGAAAAATAATGAACTGCAAACCGATGCTTCCCTTCAAATTCCACTTGGCAAAGATCTGGAGACACCCATATCATTAGCTCCCCGGCAAGAACAAATCATCCGGCATAGCGGATATACCGTATCATATAACAAAGATTTAAAGATCCCCAACTGGGTCTCTTACGAATTAACCCGGGAAGAAACCAGAGGAAAAGAAAAAAGAGGCAATCGTTTCATTGCCGATCCATTAGCGACAGGTCCGATTGCCACGAATGCCGACTACACCCGTTCAGGATATGATAAAGGCCACATGGCTCCTGCAGCAGATATGAAATGGAGCCCCGAAGCCATGAAGGAATCATTCTATTTCAGCAATATGTGTCCACAACATCCACAGTTAAACAGAAGAGGGTGGAAAAATCTGGAAGATAAAATCCGGAATTGGGCCATAGCAGATAGTGCCATTATTATTATATGTGGACCTATTATTGAAAAACAGCCTAAAACGATTGGGAAAAATAAAGTCGTAGTACCTCAACAGTTTTTCAAAGTAGTCCTATCCCCTTTTGTCAAACCGATACGGGCCATCGGCTTCTTATTCAACAACGAGCAGGCAGTAGAACCTCTATCTTCATATGTAGTCACAGTGGATAGCATCGAGAGCCTGACTAATATGGATTTCTTTGCCCCCCTGCCCGACGAAATAGAAAACAGGATAGAAGCGGACGCTAATTATTCCTTATGGCCGAACTAACTTGCAAAACTCATTCAGCTGAAACGAATTTATCTCCATACGCCAATAGTATTCTGTTACAACAGTCCTTCACCTTATTATAAAGGGATGCCGTAGCGATTCTAACGGTTTCACACGGTATCATTAAGTAATTCAATTAGTCCCACATATTATGGGAAAGTATTCTTTTATATTGTGGGAAAGTATTCCCACAATATATGGAACTAATGGAGTTACTATACAAAAAAGGAAATACTCTAAAGATCCGGATAAATCAAGAAGGGTGAAACGCAAGATGAAGAAACAGCTTCATAAACCGCACCAAAAGAAAACAAACTTTTGATGCGGTCGCCCTGTGATTCATCATGTAAAGAGAACAATCCTATCCAAATTCTTTTTATCTTTGGCGAACTTTTTAAATATACCTCAAAAGATGAAGAGAAAAAAGAGAAACATTCTATTATCCATTCTAATCGGAGCATTCCTCCTTTGTGCAATTGCCGGAGGCACCTTTTATTACTATCTGTTTGCTCCTCAATTTCATCCATCTAAAACTGTATATATTTATGTAGACCGGGATGATACAGCCGATTCTATCTACCATAAAATAAAAGAATTCGGGCACGTCAATAAGTTCGCCGGATTCCGGTGGATGGCAAAATACAAAGATTTCGATCAGAATATCCATACCGGACGTTATGCCATTCGCCCCAATGACAATGTCTATCATGTATATAGCCGCTTTTCCAGAGGTTATCAGGAAGCGGTCAACCTTACTATCGGAAGTGTCCGGACATTAGACCGGTTAGCACGAAGCATTGGGAAACAACTCATGATAGACTCTGCCGAAATCGCCAGCCAGTTATTCGACTCTACTTTCCAGGCTCAAATGGGATACACAACCATAACACTCCCCAGCCTTTTCATACCTGAAACCTATCAGGTATATTGGGACATGAGCGTAGACGACTTCTTTAAACGAATGAAGAATGAGCACGAACGCTTCTGGAACAAAGAACGTCTGGCACAAGCCACCGCCATCGGCATGACACCGGAAGAAGTCAGCACTCTTGCTTCCATCGTCGAAGAAGAAACCAACAACAATGAAGAAAAGCCAATGGTAGCCGGATTGTATATCAACCGTTTACATCAAGATATGCCTCTGCAGGCAGATCCTACCATCAAATTTGCACTGCAGGATTTCGGTCTGCGCCGAATCACCAATGAGAATTTGAAAGTCAACTCCCCCTATAACACCTATATAAATACCGGACTGCCTCCAGGCCCCATCCGTATCCCTTCTAAAAAGGGAATAGACAGCGTATTGAACTATACCAAACATAACTATATCTACATGTGCGCCAAAGAGGATTTTTCCGGAACTCACAACTTTGCATCCAATTATGCCGACCACATGGCAAATGCAAGAAAATACTGGAAAGCCCTGAATGAAAGAAAGATTTTCAAGTAAATTTGTAATAAAACGAACGGAAAAGCCTATCTTTGCCCGATAGATTAACAAACTGTGATCAACACTAAATAAAAGAAATATATATGAGCAAGCAACTCTTACTTGGCGATGAAGCCATTGCACAAGCTGCACTGGATGCCGGACTTTCTGGTGTTTATGCCTATCCTGGTACTCCTTCAACTGAAATTACGGAATATATTCAAATGGCCCCAATAACGACCGAACAGAATATACACAGCCGTTGGTGCGCCAATGAAAAAACAGCGATGGAAGCTGCGTTGGGTATGTCATTCGTTGGTAAACGGGCATTAGTTTGTATGAAGCACGTAGGTATGAATGTAGCTGCCGACTGTTTTGTCAACTCTGCCGTCACAGGCGTGAAAGGCGGATTGATGGTGGTAGCAGCAGACGACCCCAGTATGCACTCTTCGCAGAACGAACAAGACAGCCGTTTCTACGGAGATTTCTCACTGATCCCCATGTACGAACCCAGCAATCAGCAGGAAGCGTATGATATGGTATACAGTGGCTTCGAATTCTCTGAAAAATTGGGCGAACCGATCTTGATGCGTATGGTAACCCGCCTTGCACACTCCCGCTCCGGAGTAGAACGCAAAGCACAAAAACCACAGAATGGCATCTCTTTCAGCGAAGATCCCCGTCAGTTCATCTTGTTGCCGGGAAACGCCCGCAAACGCTACAAAGTATTGCTTGCCCGCCAAGACGAATTTATCAAAGCCTCGGAAGAATCACCTTATAATAAATATACAGATGGTCCTAACAAGAAGTTAGGAATTATCGCTTGCGGTATAGGTTACAATTATCTGATGGAAAACTATCCTGAAGGTTGCGAATATCCGGTACTTAAAATCGGCCAGTACCCATTGCCTAAAAAGCAATTACATCAATTGATTGACTCCTGTGACGAAATCCTCGTTCTGGAAGACGGACAACCATTTGTAGAAAAACAATTGAAAGGTTATCTGGGCATCGGCGTTAAAGTAAAAGGACGCTTGGACGGCACTCTGTCACAGGATGGAGAATTAAATCCGGACTCTGTAGCCCGCGCCGTAGGCAAAGAGAATAAATCGGAATTCGGCATTCCTTCTGTCGTAGAAATGCGTCCGCCTGCACTTTGCGAAGGTTGCGGACATCGCGATATGTATATCACATTAACCGAAGTTCTCAAAGAAGAATACCCGTCTCACAAAGTATTCAGCGATATCGGCTGCTATACATTAGGGGCTAATGCACCATTCAATGCGATTAATTCATGTGTAGACATGGGGGCATCCATTACTATGGCGAAAGGTGCTGCCGACGGAGGACTCTATCCGGCTGTAGCTGTAATCGGAGACTCTACATTCACTCATTCAGGAATGACGGGATTATTGGACTGCGTGAATGAAAATGCCAATGTCACGATTATCATCTCTGACAATGAAACAACCGCTATGACAGGCGGCCAGGATTCCGCCGGAACCGGACGTATCGAAGCGATATGTGCAGGTCTCGGAGTAGATCCGGCTCATATCCGTGTCGTTACTCCGCTGAAGAAAAACTATGAGGAGATGAAGCAAATCATTCGCGAAGAGATCGAATATCGTGGTGTATCTGTCATTATTCCACGCAGAGAGTGTATCCAGACATTAGCACGCAAAAAAAGAAGTAAGTAAGCCATGAAGAAAGACATTATATTATCAGGAGTCGGTGGACAGGGAATTCTGTCTATTGCTACAGTGATCGGCAAAGCTGCCTTGAAAGAAGGATTATATATGAAACAAGCAGAAGTGCACGGAATGAGCCAACGCGGAGGAGATGTTCAATCCAACCTCCGTATCAGCGACCAGCCGATTGCTTCAGACTTGATCCCATCAGGCAAATGCGACCTTATTATTTCATTGGAACCCATGGAAGGATTGCGCTACCTCCCCTATCTTAGCCCTAACGGTTGGTTGGTGACTAACGAAACTCCGTTTGTCAATATCCCCAATTATCCGGAAACAGACAAAGTAATGGCAGAAATCAATAAGCTGCCTCACAAAATTGTGTTGAACGTAGACAAAGTAGCCAAAGAAGTAGGCTCTGCCCGTGTTGCCAACATTGTCTTATTGGGAGCAACGATTCCATTCCTCGGCATCAATTACGAGAAAGTGCAAGACAGCATCCGGGAAATCTTCCAGCGCAAGGGAGAAGCAATTGTAGAAATGAATCTTAAAGCATTGGCCGCCGGCAAGGAAATTGCAGAAAAGCTAATGTAATAACAGACATTATCATGAGTACACAATACTGGGAAGAAGAACTAGAAACCATGAGCCGGGAGAAGTTGCAGGAATTACAACTTCGACGGCTCAAGAAAACAATCCATATAGCTGCGAACTCCCCATATTACAAAGAAGTTTTCAGCAAACATGGCATCACAGCAGATAGCATACAATCATTAGACGATATCCGCAAATTGCCCTTTACTACCAAAGCCGATATGCGTGCCCACTATCCTTTCGGGCTGGTAGCAGGTGATATGAGCAATGATGGTGTACGTATTCACTCTTCCAGTGGTACTACCGGAAACCCGACAGTTATTGTTCACTCACAGCACGATCTCGACTCCTGGGCCAACCTGGTAGCCCGCTGCCTGTACGCAGTAGGAATACGCAAGACCGACGTCTTCCAAAACAGCTCCGGATACGGTATGTTTACAGGAGGGCTGGGTTTCCAATACGGTGCAGAACGCCTGGGCTGCCTGACAGTTCCCGCTGCAGCAGGAAACAGTAAACGACAGATTAAATTCATCAACGACTTTAAGACTACCGCTTTACATGCTATTCCCAGCTATGCCATCCGCCTTGCCGAAGTCTTTCAGGAAGAAGGACTTGATCCCAAAGGAACCACACTGAAAACGCTGGTTATCGGTGCCGAACCTCACACCGACGAACAACGCCGGAAAATAGAAAAGATGCTGGGCGTAAAAGCATACAACAGCTTCGGTATGACAGAAATGAACGGCCCCGGCGTTGCTTTCGAATGTCAGGAACAAAACGGAATGCACTTCTGGGAAGACTGTTATCTGGTAGAAATTATCGATCCTGAAACAGGAGAACCCGTTCAGGAAGGAGAAATCGGAGAATTAGTGCTTACAACTCTCGACCGTGAGATGATGCCGTTAATCCGCTATCGCACCCGCGACTTAACCCGTATTCTTCCGGGGAAATGCCCCTGCGGCCGCACGCATATCCGTATCGACCGTATCAAGGGACGCAGTGATGATATGTTCATTATCAAGGGAGTAAATATCTTCCCGATGCAGGTAGAAAAGATACTCGTACAATTCCCCGAATTAGGCAGCAATTACCTGATTACACTGGAAACGGTCAACAACCAAGACGAGATGATCGTCGAAGTAGAATTAAGCGACCTTTCCACTGACAATTATATTGAACTGGAGAAGATCCGCAAGGATATAACCCGCCAATTAAAGGATGAAATATTGGTGACTCCCAAAGTTAAACTGGTAAAAAAAGGCTCTCTCCCACAAAGCGAAGGAAAAGCCGTCCGAGTGAAAGACTTAAGAGACAACAAATAACGATTCAAAATTCCATGTGCTAATATACCAACCGCTGTTCACCATGCGGAATGGAATATTAGCACATTATTTAATTAATATCATACAGCATGCAATTACTTAAAAAAAGAATTCTGCAAGACGGAAAGTGCTACGAAGGAGGTATCCTGAAAGTAGACGGTTTTATTAATCATCAAATGGACCCTGTCCTGATGAAATCAATCGGAGTTGAGTTTGTCCGCCGTTTTGCAGCCACAAACGTAAATAAGATTATGACGATCGAAGCCAGCGGCATCGCCCCTGCTATCATGACAGGCTACCTGATGGATTTACCAGTTGTATTTGCAAAGAAAAAGTCTCCTAAAACCATCCAGAATGCACTAAGCACCACCGTGCACTCATTCACCAAAGACCGTGATTATGAAGTCGTTATCAGTGCAGATTTTCTCACCCCGAACGACAATGTTCTTTTCGTGGATGACTTTCTCGCATATGGTAATGCCGCATTGGGCATTATTGACCTCATCAAGCAATCCGGAGCAAATCTGGTAGGAATGGGCTTCATTATTGAAAAAGCCTTCCAAAATGGCCGTAAAATGCTCGAGGAACAAGGTGTCAGAGTAGAAAGTCTGGCCATCATTGAAGACTTATCCAACTGCTGTATTAAAATCAAAGACGAGTAGATTGATTGGGGTTGAAATACTGCCCCTTATCTTTCGTCCTTTTTCCATATTGCACCGCATGCTGCGGACAAACATGATAACATGCCAGGCATGAGGTGCAATCCATTCCCCAAACAGGCCTTCCGTCCACAACTTTAACATTCTCCACCGGACAAATCTTCTCACAACGCTTGCACCCAATACAAGCATCGGTAGCATAAAAATGCTTGGGAGACATCTGAAAACGATTAAACAACGGATTTATAATCCTCGTCTTGATAAAAGGCATACTCCCTTCATGACAGAGAAACATCTCTTCCCTCTTACTTATCAAAGCATTTATTTTACTGACAGTCGAAACAGCCTCCGCTAGTTTTTTCTCTTCCAACTCTTTATTATCCACGTCAAAACCGGGAAGCAAGACATAATTATTAGGCATAGTCACCGAAAAACCAGCGTGACATTCCCAACCTTTATTCTTCAATGCCTTCGCCAGCACTTGCTGGGTAAGCCCGGTATCATCACCACAGGAACAAACAAAAAACAAATATTGTCCTTTATATCCCTTTAAAGAAAGTTGTCGAACAAAGTTCAATACAATTTCAGGAGGTCCCCACGAATAGATAGGAAATACAAAGCCGATCTTTTCATCTGCCTGCAAACTAAACTCCAATGCTCCATTCTTTAGCGCATCGGGAATAAAAACCAACTCTTCTTTTTGCTCTTTGGAAAGCTGATTTGCAATCCACTTAGAATTACCTGTACCGGAGAAATAAAATATCATAGAAAAGTATATAAAAAAGCCGCATCGACGATGTGATGAAACTCTGATAGAACAAGATTTGAGCGCTCGCCCTCTTTGTAATCCACCGGCTTAAAGCTGTCCCGAAGGATGTGGCCCGCCATTGAAGAACGAAGCTTTCTCGGTGCATCAGATTAATTTGAAGAGTTTCCCGATCCAGTCGATACGGCTAATATTTTTGTATCACAAATATAATAAGAATCCCGGAGAATAGCAAGAAAAAAAAGGATTTTGTTTGCCTACTAACATTTTTTTCATTCCCTTTTATCTGCCTAACAAAAGAAAAATGTCAGTTACCGGTTAAGTAACTGACATTTTGTAAATCATAAACTGTTGAAACTTAAGCAGCTTTTGCTTTTGCAACTACAGCTTTGAAAGCTTCCGGGTGATTCATCGCTAAATCAGCCAAAACCTTACGGTTTATTTCGATACCGGCTTTGTGCAGACCGCCCATCAATTTAGAATAAGACATTCCTTCAAGACGTGCAGCAGCGTTGATACGTTGTATCCAAAGAGCGCGGAAGTTTCTTTTCTTATTTCTACGGTCACGGAACGCGTAAGTCAAACCCTTTTCCCAAGTGTTTTTAGCTACGGTCCATACATTCTTTCTTGCACCAAAGTAACCTCTGGTCAATTTCAAAATTTTCTTTCTTCTTG
>OLVZ01002956.1_pt1 | contig 11751 bp, 10 predicted proteins | sample 1673341 | NCBI WGS metagenome assembly OLVZ01 (sample SAMEA3178944, study PRJEB25190) | human gut metagenome | biome: human gut; feature: human-associated habitat; material: faeces | place: Austria | collected 2013 | reverse complement strand
GTATATCTTTCATCTTTAATAATGATAATAAAAGATGTTCACTTCCTACATGACTATGTCCTAAATCAAACGCAATACTTTCAGCTATGACAATTGCTTTTTGTGCCTGTTCATGAAATTGTGTAAGCATACTACACCTCTTTTCCTTTCTATCATATGAACTCTATTTGAAATTATTAACGTTTTCTTTATATTTAATCAATTTATTATTTTGCATTATTTTCCAAAAATAATGCATACCCTTTCTATGACTGTCATGTGATGAAAATGACTCTTTTTATAGATGTCTTTTATAAAAAAAGAATTATATCCATCTTTAACCCAACCATTATCATAACCTTCTACAGGAAAATCTGTAGATGTTGTAAATCCACATATATATGCATATCCATTAGAATCTATCTTTATATCTGAACATACATCACTTCCATTCCCCCCTAAATATGTTCCATATATCAGACCATTATCTCCACATAATTTTGTATCAAGCTTAATAAAAAATCCTGACCCTTCTATTGCATAAATATTTTTTTGAAATGCATTTTCACTTATAGGAAAATCTTCTCTTGAATTAGTTGTTCCTGTTATATATACATTTTCTTCTAAATCAACAGCAATTCCATATCCTGCTTCTTCACCATTCCCACATAATAATGAAGAATATAATACTCCCTCTTCTCCATCTTTTTCTAAATCAAATTTAGTTATAAAAGCACTACTTAGCCCCCCTGTAACTTTAGTTTTATATGAATTTTCTGTTACAGGAAAATCTGAAGATTGAGTAATACCAGTAATATAAACGTAATTATTTTGATCTATTGCTAAAGCTGAAAAATTAGTAGAATCATTTCCTCCAAAGTATGTTCCATATAATAATGCTTCTTTTCCTTTTTTAGATATATCTAATTTTAATAAAAACCCAACATCTACAGATTCGCAATTAAATTTCTTATATCCATTTTCAGTTATAGGAAATCCTAAACTTGAATTTGTTAAGCCACATACATATACATTTTTATTTTTATCTATAGCTACTGAATAAGCATAATCATATAAGTTTCCCCCTAAATATGTTCCATAAATAAAACTATTTAAACCAACTTTAGAAGTATCTATCTTAATTAAAAAACCAGTACTATTTCCACCTGGATAATTAGATGCATATGATTTTTCTGTTATTGGAAATTCATACTCTGAATTTGTTGAACCTACTATATATGCATTTTCTTCATCATCTACAGCAATTCCTACTCCTTCATCATTTTTTTCTCCACCTATATATGCTGCATATTTCAAAGCAGATTGTCCTTTTTTACTGCTATCTATTTTTACTAAAAATGCACTATAGTCCTTAGCCTCTAAAATATTTTTATGTGGCTTTTTATTCGGATACTTTTGGACCCCTATTTCTCCAGTAATATAAATACACTTATTTTCATCTACAGCTATTGAATTTCCCCTATCAACTACAAAAGTAGAATTAAACTTTTCAAATACTATTGGTAATGTAATTTTTAAATTTTTTTCATTTTCATAGCTTTCGGTTAATACCTTGTCTCCCTTTTTAATTATTTTTGATAAACGGCTCCACCCTTATCCCAAAGGGTATGTTTTACCGTCACCAATATAACACACTTATTCCAAAAAGTACATGAAAGTTTTCTTAAAATTAGATGAAAAAAAACGTGAAGCAGTTACTGAATTTTTAGAAAGCATTGTAAAACAAGGTTCTGAAATATTTAATGATGAAATTACTGCTACTACAAATACAACTTCATTTGAAGATTTTAAAAAATCTGAACTTGAAGCTTATGCTCAAGAGTTAGAAGCAGAACAAAAGGGGATAACATCATCAGCTTTAGAAAAGCCAAAAGGAGCTTAAAAAAATTTAAATAACTTTAGGATGTGTTTTTTTGAATGAAAGATTAAAAATTATAAGATTAAAACTAAAATTAACTCAAGAAGATATTGGTACTAAAATTGGAGTAACAAATGCTACTATTTCTAGATTAGAAAAAGGAGTTAATAATTTTACTGAAAGAATGATTACATCTATATGTAGAGAATTTAATGTTAATGAAGAATGGCTTCGCCATGGTACTGGTGAAATGTTTATACAAAATATTAATAATACCCAAGGAGGAATTTATATGGATAATGAATTATTAAATATATTAAAATCTATACAAACTAAAATTGATTCTATTGAAAACAAAGTTACTTCTATTGAAGAAAGAATGGATAAAGGATTTAATGATCTTTCTCATAGAATGGATGAAATTTCACAAGGTATTGGTAAAACAATCTCTTTTGAATTATCTGATGAATTATCATCTCAATTAAAAGAAATTAAAACTGATGTTAAATTTATAAAACGTAAAGTTCAAGATACTGAAGAAGATGTTTTTGTTATTCAAGATCATTTAAAATTAATAAAATAATTTCTTTAAAATTTAATATTATATTATTAAAAGTGTTCTTTTATAGAACACTTTTAATTTAGAAGGAGGATGGTTTTTATGGATAAAATTTGTATATACCTTAGAAAATCAAGGGCTGATGAAGAATTAGAAAAAAGTATAGGTGAACATGAAACTTTATCTAAACATAGAAAAGCTCTTTTAAAATTTGCTAAAGATAAAAATTTAAATATTGTTGAAATTAAAGAAGAAATAGTTTCTGGTGAAAGTTTATTTTTTAGACCTAAAATGTTAGAGCTATTGAAAGAAGTTGAAAATAAAATTTATACTGGTGTACTTGTTATGGATATGCAACGTTTAGGACGTGGTGATATGAAAGAACAAGGTGTAATCTTAGAAACCTTTAAAAACTCAAATACTAAAATAATTACTCCTGTTAAAACCTATGATCTTAATAATGACTTTGATGAAGACTTTAGTGAATTTGAAGCTTTTATGAGTAGAAAAGAATTAAAGATGATAAATCGACGTATGCAAGGTGGACGAGTTCGTTCTGTTCAAGATGGTAACTATATAGCTACTCATGCACCATTTGGTTATGATATTGGCTATATTGGTAGAAATAGAGTTTTAGTTATAAATAATGATGAAGCAAATATAGTCAAGCTAATTTTTAATTTATACATTGATGGTAATGGTGCTAATTCTATATCTAATAAATTAAATGTTTTAGGACATAAAACAAAATTTAATAATAATTTTAGTTCAAGTTCTATTTTATTTATATTGAAAAATCCCATATATATAGGTAAAATTACTTGGAAGAAAAAAGATATTAAAAAATCTAAATTACCTGGTAAAGTTAAAGATACTAAAACTCGCTCAAAAGATGAATGGATCATATCCAATGGAAAACATGAACCTATTATTGATATTAATACTTGGAATAAATCTCAAGAAATTTTAAATAATAAATATCATATTCCTTATCAACTTACTAATGCTCCTGTTAACCCTTTAGCTGGATTAATAACTTGTAAAGTATGTGGTAAGAAAATGACAATGAGAAAACTTCGTGGCATAAGTAGACTTTTATGTACCAATAAATGTGGTAATAAAAGTGTTAGATTTGATTACTTTGAAAAAAAACTCTTAGATTCTTTAGAGCGATATTTAAAGGAGTATGAATTTAACATAAAAACTTATCAAAATTCTGATTCTATTGACTTATATAAAAATCAATTAAATAATTTTAATAAAGAACTTACTATTTTAAATAATCAAAAATTAAAACTATTTGATTTATTGGAAAGAGAAATTTATTCAGAAGAATTATTTTTACAAAGATCTAAAGATATAGATTCAAGAATTTTATTAATAAATAGTGAAATTTCTAAAATTAATGATATTATTAATAGAGATAACTTAATAGATCATAAAAATAATCTTATACTTTTAAGAAATGTTCTTGAAGGTTATAAATTAAGTGATGATGTAAAAGATAAAAACGAACTTTTAAAATCTATATTATTTAAAATAGATTATATAAAAAAGCCAACTGAAAAAGATGATAATTTTGAAATTCAATTATTCCCTAAGATAGCAAAATAGCCATTTTATATAACTAATACCCCTACATATAACATATGCAGGGGTATTCATTTCCCTCTTTATCTACTCCTATTGGATCATGTAAAAAAGTTTCTCCCTTTTGCTTTTTATTACTTCTAAACAACATTAAAATTTCATTTTCAATGCATCTAGATGCATATGTAGCTAATCTTGTTCCCTTTGATGCATCAAATGAATCAATTGCCTTAATTAATCCTACTGTCCCAATTGATATAAGTTCATCTATATCCTTATTTGGTATTTGATACTTTTTCACAATATGTGCTACCAGCCTGAGGTTTCTTTCTATTAATACTCCTTTAGCATTTTTGTCACCTGCTTTTAACAATTCTAGGTATTTAGCTTCTTCTTTTTCATCTAATGGCTGCGGAAATGTATTATTTCCAGAGATATATCCTGTAAGAAATATATTACTGCAAAATATCTCTAGAATATTACTAAAAAATATCACTTAGCTTCCTCCTAGCAGTGCTTATTATATAATATGATATTTTCTAAAAATATTGCTTATAGATTATAAATTATTTTATAATACATTTCATTCCTATATTTTTATTAATTTATTAATGATTTTATTATTTCTCTAAATATAGGTGCTGCAGTATTTCCTCCAGCAAGCTCAACTCCATTTTCATTCCTTCCTTGAATATTAGGAGTAACTACTACTAAAGTATATTCATTATTATTAAGTTCAAAATATCCAGCAAACCATCCATGTGTTGTAGCACCACCTTCACCTGTTGCTGTACCAGTTTTACCACCTTCTATTATTCCATCAACTTTTGCTTCAGTACCAGTTCCATTTAAAACAACATTTTTCATATCCATTTTTACTAATTTTGAAGTTGTAGAAGTAAATATTCTATTTTCTTTATTTTGTTCACTTTCAATTATATTATTATTATCATCTACTATATCTTCTATAATAGATGGCTTAATATAAACACCATCATTTACTACAGCATTTATTGCTCCTGCAATTTGAAGCGGTGTTACAGTTACACATTGACCAATTGCAAAATTACTTATTCCATCAGTTGCTTTAGGCATTACCCCTGATGCTTCTTCTCTATTTTCTCCTGAAACACCTAAAACCTTATTAAATAATCCTAAATTAGTAGTATACTTTAACATATTTTCATATCCAATTAAATTGCCTATCTTAGCATATATATCATTACATGATAATTCAAAAGCTTTACTTATAGTTAATGCTCCATGAGCATATGGTTTGCCATTATTATTACAAATACTTCCATCACAATAAAATGTATCAGTTACATTAATCAATCCTTCATTTAAAGCTATAGCTTCTGTAAGTATTTTAAATATTGAGCCTGGTTCAAAACCTAATTGACCAATTCCTAAATTTATATTTGCTTCTGATTCATCTTTTTGTACCATAGCCCTTATCTTACCACTTTTTGATTCTAATAAAACAACACCAACATTATCTAAGTTATTAAATTCATCACTTTTAAGTACATTTCTAATTTTTTCAGTAATTGACTTATCTATTGTTAATCTTATATTTTTATTATTTTCCCCTGAATTTGTTTCATTACTTTTATAAACTGACTTGTCATCTAAATAAAACCCAATGGTAGGTCTTTTATTTTCACTAATAATATCTTCAATTTTACTTTCAAAGGACCCTTTTATAACATTATCTTTATCAATAGAAGTTATTATATTTTCCACTCTCCATCTCTCTTTTAAATCAACTTCATTATAAACATAAGTATATATGCCCTTTATATCATTTAATTTATTAATTTTATCATAACTTTCTTTTGTAATCTTGTAATATATCTTACCACTTTCTCTCATAATATCAGAAAAATTAAATGCTTTATCTTCTGATTTCATAATAAAATTTAATGCTAATAAATCCTGCAGAGTTTCTTCATAATTATTTAATTTAAACGGCTTTGTGTCTAAGACCATTATATATTTATTTTTATAATTAATAAGATTTTCTCCATTAGTATCAAAGATTTTATAATTATTGTCACTGCTGTATTCAACCTGATGATTTTTAAGCTCTCCTTGAACAGTACTAGTTGGATGTATCATTAAAACATATAATCTTACAGTTAAAGCAATAAAAATACATACAAACACGATTCCTATAGCAAGTGATTTTTTATTATTAATTTTAAAACTATACAAAAAAACACCTCCTTAGCTAAATTTTAGACTAAAATGAGGTGTTTTATTCAAATTACTTTAATATATCTCTGATTTTTGCCATTAATAAATCAATTGCAACATAATTATGTCCACCTTCTGGAATAATTATATCTGCATATTTTTTAGATGGCTCTGTAAATTGTAAATGCATTGGTCTTACAATGTTAAGATATTGGTCTACAACTGATTCAACAGTTCTTCCTCTTTCATTAATATCTCTTACAAGTCTTCTTAAAATTCTAATATCTGCATCAGTATCAACATAAACCTTTATATCTAAAAGTTCTCTAATTCTTGGATCTTCAAGAATTAATATACCTTCAACTAATATAATATCTCTAGATTCAACAATTGCTGTTTCCTTTGATCTGTTATGTACAGTAAAATCATAACTTGGTTTTTCTATAGACTTACCATTTATTAAGGCTTTTAAATGCTCTACTAGCAAATCATTATCAAAAGCCATAGGATGATCATAGTTTGTTTTAACTCTTTCTTCCATTGATAAATGACTTTGGTCTTTATAATACATATCTTGTTGTATCATAGCTATACAATCTTTTGAAAAATTAGAATACAATGCATCTGCAATTGTACTCTTACCAGAACCTGTTCCTCCAGTAATTCCTATTAATATTGGTTTTGACATTACTGTATTTCCTCCTTAGTTGTTGTTTATATTAATAACATTATTTGCTTTAACAAGCATATCATTTACTTTTAAAGGCTCATCAACTTTAACTGTAAACATCATGTGTGCTCTATTTGCTACATCAGTTTTTCTCTCTTTATCTAAATCATACATATCATTTAGCTTAATTTTAAAGTATGGTACTTCTGGTCTTAGTATTTCTACTTCTTCACCTTCAAATACTCTATTCTTTTGAAGAACTGTTGCTGTTTTTGTTTCTGGGTCATATGATTTAACCATACCAACTATTTCATAATCTCTAACATAACCAGCATCATCATAATTTTGCTCTCCATTGATTCCTAAATAGAATCCTGTATGGTATGGTCTATGACTTACTTTTCTAAGCATATCCATCCATTCATCTTTAAACTTATAATTATTTGGATTTTCCCAATAACTATCTAAAGCTTCTCTATATGCCTTAACTACTGATGCAACATAAAACTCACTTTTCATTCTTCCTTCAATCTTGAAAGAATAAATTCCACTCTTAACAAGCTCTGGTATATGATGAATCATACATAAATCCTTTGAGTTCATTATATATGTTCCATTATCATCTTCTATAACAGGATAGTATTCACCTGGTCTAGTTTCTTCAACTAAGTAATATTTATATCTGCATACATTTCCACAAATACCCTTATTGGCATCTCTCTTTATCATGTAATTTGATATTAAACATCTTCCTGAATATGCAACACACATTGATCCATGAACAAATGCTTCAATATCGCATCCCTTTGGAATATTTTCTGTTATTTCATTTATTTCCTTGAAAGTTAATTCTCTAGCTAAAACTATTCTCTTAACTCCTAAGTCATACCAGAATTTAGTTGCCATCCAGTTAACAGTATTTGCTTGTGTACTTAAATGTATTTCTAATTGCGGAGCAACTTCCTTACATATAGCTATTAATGATGGGTCTGCAACTATAACTGCATCTACTCCAATATCATAAAGCCCTTTTATATATTCACCTGCTGAAGGCAAATCATGATTTCTAGCAAAAACATTTAATGTTACATAAATCCTCTTACCTCTATCGTGACAGTACTTAATACCTTCAATCATTTCTTCATTTGAAAAATTATTTGAAAAAGCTCTAAGATTTAATTTAGCTCCACCAATGTATACGGCATCTGCACCAAAATCTATAGCTATTTTTAACTTTTCTAAATTACCAGCTGGTGCTAGTATTTCAGGTTTTCTCATAGATTTACCTCCTTCTAATAACTTCATTAAAATTTATTAGATTAATTTAATGGACAACTTAAATTTTAATTATAACTAAAACTTAAATCATAAAGGCTAATTTTTTCTTCTTGTAATTGCAATTCCATCGCCCATTGGAATTACAGAAGTAATTAAATTTTCATCTTGTGATACCATATCTAGGTAAGTTCTCATTCTCTTAACAATTGTGATTTTTCTTCTTTTTACTAAATCATCAGTTGCAACCATACCTCTAAATAATACATTATCAGCAATTATAATACCATCATCTTTTAAAAGTCTTAAACAATGTGGTAAAAAATGATTATAATGTCCCTTTCCTGCATCCATGAAAATTAAATCATATGGTTCTTCTAATTTTTCTAACACTTCAAGGCAATCTCCTGCCTCAATAGTAATTTTATCTTCAAGACCATATGCTTTTATATTTTCCTTTGCATACTTAATCATTTCTTCGCTTCTTTCTATGGTAGTAATATGAGGATTACATCCAGCAGCATCATGCATGATTATTGCAGAATATCCAATAGCTGTCCCAAGTTCTAATATTCTTAATGGCTTTTTCATATTTACCATAAATTCTAAGAATTTTATAGTTTCCTTTTGTGCTATAGGTACTCCATTTTCCTTTGCAAAATCTTCTAGTTCTTTTAACTTTCCTGTACTTTCAGGAATCAATCCTCTAATATATTCTTCCATATAGTCGTAGGTAACTCCACTCATACTAAACCTCCGTATATGTTAATATCCTAATTCTTCTTTTTTCTTTAAAAAGTCATTGTAATTATTTGTGAAATAATGCTTATTTTCTCCAGCTAACAAATAAAATAAATAATCCGTAGATGCAGGATTCAATGCTGCCTTAAGTGATTCTATTCCTGGATTGCATATTGGCCCTACTGGTAAACCTTTGTATAAATATGTATTATATTTTGATTCAATTGCTAAATGCCTGTTTCTAACACTTTCAATATAATACCCATGTGCATAAATTACTGTAGCATCAATTTGAAGTGGCATATTTTGATTTATTCTATTATAAATAACAGATGCAATTAATGGTCTATCTTCATCTACCCTTGCTTCCTTTTCTATAATAGATGCCACATTTACCATTTTTTCTACATCATTTTCATTAATGCTAGTATTAGCAGTAATTTGCTTAAAGACTTCTTCAAATCTATTTATCATTGTTTTAATTATGTATTGTGGTTCAACTCCAGCTTCAAATTTATATGTATCTGGGAATAAAAATCCTTCTAAATTATATCTTTTTTCTGAATTATCCTTTACATATGATGGTAACGGATAACTTTTTACTGCATTTATAAACTCTTCAGAAGTACAAATGTTTTGCTCTTGTAATCTAGCTGCAATATCTTCAATATTAAACCCTTCTGGAATAGTAACTGCAATTGCATTACTAGAATCTCTCAGGGTTTCTAGCATTTCCTTTATTGACATTTTATCTTTTAAAGTATGCCTTCCTGGAACAACTTCTAAATTAAGTCCAGCTAGCTTTGAATACATCTTTATAATAAATGGACTTTTTATTTTATTTTCATTTTTTAATCTATTAATAATAGTATAAAAACTTTCTCCATTTTCTACTGTTACTACTTCTTCATTTGAAATTTTAAGAGGGTCATTAATTACTGATTTAACTTTTAAAACTCCTATTAATAAAATTAAAGCTATTATAATAAAAATAAATTTGCCGGTATTTCTCTTTCTTATTTTCTTTCTTTTTTGCTTCATAAATACCCCCTTCTATTTAAAAGTGAATAGCTAAGATACTTAGCTATTCACTATTATAATACTTTTTTATAAAGTTATAAACAATTTAAAAATTTATTTTTTACTTCTGCTTATCATTCTCTTTCTTTCAGCAGCATCTAAGTATCTCTTTCTAATTCTGATACTTTCTGGAGTAACTTCAACTAATTCATCATTTCCTATAAATTCAATTGATTGTTCTAATGTTAATGTAGTAACTGGTACTAATTTAACAGCATCATCAGAACCTGAAGCTCTTGTATTAGTTAATTTTTTACCTTTACAAACGTTGATATCTAAATCTTCTGCTCTAGCACATTCTCCAACAACCATACCTTGGTATACTGGTGTACCTGGAGTTATGAATAATCTACCTCTTTCTTGAGCATTAAATAATCCATAAGCAATTGCTTCACCTTGTTCAAATGAAACTATTGATCCTCTGCTTCTAGCTTCAATTTCACCTTTGTATGGAGCATATCCTTCAAATACATGGTTCATGATACCATTACCCTTTGTATCTGTCATGAATTCATTTCTAAATCCAATAAGTCCTCTAGCAGGAATTATGAATTCTAATCTTGTATATCCATTAACTGCAGAAGTCATATTAACCATTTCAGCTTTTCTTGGTCCCATTTTTTCCATAACAGCACCCATGAATTCTTCTGGAACGTCTATTGTTAAGTATTCCATTGGTTCCATCTTTTTACCATTTTCTTCTTTGAAGATAACATTTGGCTTAGAAACTTGTAATTCAAAACCTTCTCTTCTCATTGTTTCTATAAGAACTGATAAGTGAAGTTCCCCTCTTCCTGATACTTCAAAGCAATCTGGAGTTATTTCTTTAACTCTTAAACTTACATTTCTTTCTAATTCTTTAAATAGTCTATCTCTAATATGTCTTGATGTAACAAATTCTCCTTCTCTCCCTGCAAATGGTCCATTATTTACACTAAATGTCATAGAAACTGTTGGCTCATCTATATCAACAAAATCTATTTTTTCTGGATGCTCTAAATCGCAAATTGTATCTCCTATATTTATGTCACTTATTCCAGATAAACATACTATATCTCCTGCTTTTACTTCATCTACTTCTGTTCTTTTTAATCCTTCATAAGTAAATAATTTAGCAATTTTTCCTTGATCATTTTTTTCTTTTTTACAAATAGCAACAGGCATACCAGATTTTATATTTCCTCTTTCTATTCTTCCTACTGCTAATCTTCCTAAATAATCATCATAATCTATATTTGAAACTAGCATTTGCATTGGTCCATCTATTTCACATTCTGGTGCATCAATGTATTTTATTATTGTATCAAATATACAAGTAATATTATCTGCTTCATCTTCTAAATGCAATTTTGCTATTCCATTTTTAGCAGATGCATATATAACTGGAAAGTCTAATTGCTCATCTGTTGCATTTAATTCTATAAATAATTCTAAAACTTGGTCAACAACTTTTAATGGGTTTGCACCTGGTCTATCTATTTTATTTATTACAACTATAGGTTTTAAATTTAATGCTAATGATTTCTTTAAAACTTCTCTTGTTTGAGGCATTGGTCCCTCAAAAGCATCAACTAATAAAAGTACACCATCTACCATTTTAAGTACACGTTCTACTTCTCCACCAAAATCCGCATGTCCTGGAGTATCTACTATGTTTATTTTTATATCTCCATGCATTACTGAAGTATTTTTTGAAAGTATTGTTATTCCTCTTTCTTTTTCTTGGTCATTTGAATCCATCACTCTTTCTTGTACTTGTTCATTTTCTCTAAATACATG
>OLVZ01002952.1_pt1 | contig 11756 bp, 10 predicted proteins | sample 1673341 | NCBI WGS metagenome assembly OLVZ01 (sample SAMEA3178944, study PRJEB25190) | human gut metagenome | biome: human gut; feature: human-associated habitat; material: faeces | place: Austria | collected 2013 | reverse complement strand
AGCTGCGCCAGCAGCGCCCCACCGCGCAGCGCGCCGGCGGCGCCGGGAGCGAGGACGAGCCTCGCCGCGCGCGCGCCGAGACCCACCCGGAGCGGGAGCTTCCGCCCCAGCGCGAGCGCATCCGCGTCGTACACCCCGAGGACGAAAAGCCCGAGCGGAAAAAGAGCCGCTTCGGCCTGGCCTTCGGCATCTACACCGCAGTCCTGGCGCTGGTGCTCATAGCAGCCTGCGTCGTGCTGTGGTTCTACGTCGGCGCTTACGAGGCGACGCGGCCGGAGAGCGTCATGGCCGAGTTCGCCCGGCTGGCCAACGAGGAGTACTGGGCGGACGCCGTGGAAGGCGCCTTCAACGTCGGCGAGACGCCCTTTGAGAACCGCGACGAGCTGATGGACGAGCTGTGCATGTCCGTCATCCGCGACAACGACCTGGTCTGGCGCGAGGACGACGGCTACAGCGCGGACAACATGGTCTACATGGTCTCCGCCGGCGGCACGGACATCTGCCGCGTCACGCTGGGCGAAGTCGCCGAAAACGGCGACGCGGGCTTCGGCTTTACATACCTCGAGGTCACCCGCGTGGAGCTGCTGGCCAGCTTCACCTCCCCCGAGACGCACGAGATAACGATAACCGTCCCCAAGGACGCCGTGGTGAGCGTCAACGGCGTGCAGCTCGCGGACGAGTACATAGACGCCGACGCCGAGATCGTCTCCGCGCCGGAAGCCGTCAGCTCTGACGACACGACGGCCACGGAGCCGTCCGAGTCCGAGGACGGCGGCGAGGAGGCGGTCAGCCCGTCCGACAACGCCGTCACGGTGGAGGGTCTCTCCGAGCTTGAGGCCGGACGCGCCGGCGAGCTGTACACCGTGTACCGCGTCGGCGGCCTCTACGCCCCCGCGGAGGTCTACGCCGCGGACGCCGAGGGCAACGCGCTCGCCGCCGGGGGCGAGGCCACGGACAACGCCGCGGTGTTCGCGCTCGGCGAGGGCACGCTCGACTACCGCATCCTCGTCCCCGAGGGCAGCACGGTCACGGTCAACGGCGTGGAGCTGGACGACAGCTACAACACCGGCGAGACCGCCGTCCCCTCCCTGCTGGAGGGCTTTGAGAACTACGGCACCCTGCCCGAGCTGCAGGTCTGGGAAGTGAACGGCCTGCACATCGCGCCCGAGGTCACGGTAACCACCTCGGACGGCGACACGCTCGACGACTTCGCGGCCGACGGCACCGAGATAGTGTTCTTCACCGGCGGCGACCAGACGCTGCAGGACGCCCACTCCGGCGAGGTCTCCACCTTCGCCAACGCCTATGTCGAATACCTCACCGGCGAGTCCGGCACGGCGGAGGACTACACCGCGCTCCAGGCGCTCGTCCTGGACGGCAGCGCGCTTGACACCGCGCTGAGCGAGCTGAACGGCGACTACGAGGCCAACGGCCTCACCGCCGGCAGGGTGCGCGTGCGCGGCAGCAGCTTCGTGAGCATCGGCGCCACCTGCTACGTGTGCACGGTGGACGTGCAGTACACCGACGCCGACGAGGTCGAGAGCAGCACCGCCTACACCATAGTCTTCGTCATGAACGGCGGAGTGTGGCTCGCCGCCAACGTGGTGAGCTGAAACCGAATACCGCAAAGCCCCGCCCTCGCAGCCGAGGACGGGGCTTTTTTTAAAACCTTTGCGCCCGGAGGGCAACATTTCGCTTCAAACTGCGACTTATAAAGCGAGGGGGGTGAGGGCGTTGGACGACGAGGCGATAATAGAGCTTTACAACCGGCGCGACGAGGCTGCTGTCTCGGAGACGCAGCGCAAGTACGGCGCGTACTGCCGGCGCATCGCCATGAACCTGCTGGGCGTGTGCGAGGACGCGGACGAGTGCGTCAACGACGCGCTGCACGCGGCGTGGACGGCCATCCCGCCGGAGCGGCCGCGCTCGCTGAAGACCTACCTGGGCAGGCTGACGCGGAACATCTCCGTCAGCCGCTACCGGCGCGAGCACGCGCAAAAGCGCGGCGGAGCCGAGGTGCTGCTCAGCGAGCTGGACGACTGTGTGCCCGAGCGCGTGAGCCTGGACGAGCTTGTCGAGCGCCGCCGCCTCTCAGAGCTTATCAGCGCGTGGCTCGACACCCTGACGGCGAGTGAGCGCGCCCTGTTCGTCCGCCGCTACTGGCACGGCGAGGGCGTGGCCGAGCTGGCGCGCGAGTGCGGCTGCACGGCCAAACAGCTCACGCAGCGCATGCTCCGCCTCCGGCGGCGGCTGAAAGTCTATCTTGAAGCGGAAGGAGCGACAATATGAAAGACAGCGAGAAGCTTTTCGAGGCCATCGGCGACATCCGCGACGACCAGATAGTGGACGCGGAGGAGCGCAGCCTCAAACCCGGGCGCGCCCGGCGGCGGTTCTGGTTCGGCGCCATCGCGGCGCTGCTCGCCGTTGCGATGGTGGCGGGCTACTTCGCCCTGCCCGGCGGCCGGGGGGCGAGCGCCTACGCCATAAGCGAGCCGGTGTACCCGGACACGGCCGCGTATCCGAGGGAGGAGAACTATTTCTCCGAGGACGGCGAGTTCGACTCGGACGCCTACAGCGAGGACTACGAGGCCTGGTGGGAGGACATGGCCGCGAAGCCGGACGCCTCCGGCTATGCCGGGGAGCTGGAGGACTACTTCACCGCGATCACGGGGCAGCTCCTCTCCGGCGCGGGGAGCGGGAACGCGGCCTGCTCGCCGCTGAACGTCTACATGGCGCTGGCCATGCTCGCCGAGCTGACCGGCGGGGAGAGCCGCGAACAGATACTCGCCCTGCTGGGGGCGGACAGCATCGAATCGCTCCGGCAGCAGACGAACGACATCTGGAACGCCAGCTACATCGACGACGGCGTGACGTCCAGCATCCTCGCTGCCTCCGTCTGGCTGAACGAGTACGTGAGCTTTGACCAGGACACGCTGGACACCCTGGCCGAGAACTACTACGCCGCGAGCTATAGCGGCGAAATGGGCAGCGCGGAGTTCGACGGCGCGCTGCAAAGCTGGCTGAACGAGCAGACCGGCGGCCTGCTGAGCGACCAGATCGGGGACATAGAGCTGAGCGCGGAGACCGTGCTCGCCCTCGCCACGACGGTCTATTTCCGCGCAAAGTGGGTGGAAGAATTTGCCGAGAGCGCGAACACCCGCGAGACGTTCCACACACCGGACGGCGACGTGACCGCGGAGTTCATGCACCAGAGCGGCGTGGGTACGTACTATCGCGGCGAGAACTTCGGCGCGGTGAGCCGCTACCTGCACAACGACGGCGTCATGTGGTTCATACTCCCCGACGAGGGCGTCAGCGTGGACGAGGTGCTCGCGAGCGGCGAATATATGTCGCTGCTGCTCGACAGCGAGGGCTGGGAGGAGGCGTACCGCCCGAGGATAAACCTCTCCGTGCCCAAGTTCGACGTGGCCAGTCAGCTCGACCTCAGTGAAGGACTGAAGGCGCTGGGCGTGACGGACGTCTTTGACCCTGTGGCCGGCGACTTCACGCCCATGACGGACATGGACGGCATCTTCGTCTCCCAGGCCGTGCACGGCGCGCGCGTGGCCATAGACGAGGAGGGCGTCACCGCCGCGGCGTACACGGTGATAGCGAACGCCGGCGCCGGTATGCCGCCGGAGGAGGAGATAGACTTCACCCTCGACCGGCCGTTCATCTACGCCATCACCACCGGAGACAGCCTGCCGCTTTTCACCGGCGTGGTGAACGACCCCGCGTGAGGGCGGCGCGGAATGAAAAAGAAGGCCGGGACACAAAAGTGTCCCGGCCTTTTGGCGGAGATGGAGAGATTCGAACTCTCGAGGAGCTTTTGACCCCTACACGATTTCCAATCGTGCGCGCTCGACCAACTACGCGACATCTCCACGGGCTGCTCGAACTAAAGCTATTCAGTTAGCGCCCGTATATAATATACGATTTCCCGGCCAAAGTCAAGTAGAAAATGCGTCCATCGCGCGCAAAATGAGCTCCTTGAGCTCGCGCTCCGTGCAGCGCTGGGCTGCGGAGAACTTATCCAGCAGCCGCGCCGTGTCCTTTGGCGCGTTTCGCGCGCTGGCAGCGAAGTCCGCCGCGCTCTCGCCGGCGGCGATGTAAGCTGCGCGCAGCGCCGTCAGAGTGCAGGGGATGAAGGCACAGGACGCGCCGGGCGCGCAGGTCTGACCCGTCAGCAGGTAGATCTCCGCGCGCAGCCGCCGGACTATTCCCGCCTGCCCGTCGGCCAGCCGGTTGAGCCTCGGCGATGCGCTTTTGCAGCGGCAGGCCAGCGCGCGCAGGCTGCCTTCAAGGCACGCCGCGCCGCACATCAGCCGCTGCAGATCCTCCGCCGTGCAGTCCGGCGCGCCCTCCCCGCCCGTGACGCGCCCCCACACGCCGTTGAAGCCGCGCAATGACGCGAGTACACTGTCGTCCATACGGATTCCTCCCGCAACATTCTATGCCGCGCTTGAAATAAGGTGCGCGATGTGAGATAATCGCCTCAGTAAACACCGCGCTTGCGCCGCGTTGTCCCGGCCTGGGCATGTCCCTCCGGGCAAATGAGCGAGAACTGCACTGGGGGAATACAAATGGCCAGATTTTTCATGTTCGGTACCAACCTCGACGGAGGCCGCGCCTATATACGCGGCCGGGACGCGGAGCACGTGCGCGTGCTGCGCCTACGTCCGGGCGAGGAGCTGGTCATCTGCGACGGAAAGGGCAAGGACTACCGCTGCCGCTATATAACGTCCACCAGGGACGAGGTCGAGGCCGAGGTGGTCGAGGTCGTGCCCTGCAAGGGCGAGCCGGACGTGGACGTCACCGTCTACGCGGGTCTGCCCAAGGGCGAGCGGGCGGACTTCCTGATACAGAAGTGCGTCGAGGCGGGCGCCAAGCGCATCGTGTTCTTCGACTGTGAGCGCTGCGTCGCCAGGCCGGACGGCCGCAGCATGGACAAGAAGCTGGAGCGCTTCAACCGCATCTCGCAGTCCGCCGCCGAGCAGAGCGGGCGCGGGATGATCCCGCAGGTGGACTACATCCACGACTACGTCGAGATGCTCGACTCCGCCATGAAGGCCGACATGCGGCTTTTCATGTACGAGACGGGCGACGACCGCGTGCCGATGAAAGAGGCCATCGAGGGCGCCGGAGACTTCAAGAGCGCCAGCGTCATCACCGGTCCCGAGGGCGGCTTCAGCCTGGCCGAGGCCAGGCTCGCCAGGGGCGCGGGAGCCACGCTCTGCTCCATGGGCGAGCGCATCTTCCGCTGCGAGACCGCCCCCGTGGTCGCGGTGACGGCTATCATGTATGCGAAAGGCGAGCTGTGATGATACGCAGGATCGTAGAGATAGACGAGGAAAAGTGCACAGGCTGCGGTCTGTGCGCCGAGGCCTGCCACGAGGGCGCCATCGCCATGAGCGGCGGCAAGGCGCGGCTTATAAGGGACGACTACTGCGACGGCATGGGCGACTGCCTGCCGGAGTGTCCCGCCGGGGCGATACGCATCGTAGAGCGCGAGGCCGAGGCCTACGACGAGGCCGCCGTCAGGGCGCGCATGGCCGCGCTCGGCTCGCTGAAAGACCTGAAAGGCAGCGCGCCGGCCGCGGAGCCCCTCACCTGCGCGCCGGCGGAGAAAAGCGACGTCCGCTGGCCGGTGCAGATACGGCTGGTGGGCGCGAACACCTCCTGGCTGAAGGGCGCGGACGTCCTGGTCGCCGCGGACTGCACGGGCTATGTCTGCCCGGACTTCCACGCGAGGTACATGGCCGGGAGAGCCACGCTGATAGGCTGTCCCAAGCTGGACGGCTATGACTACGCGGCAAAGCTCACGGAGCTGTTCGCCGCCGGAGAGGTGAAGTCCGTCACGCTCACGCGCATGACGGTGCCGTGCTGCGGCGGGATGGAGCGCGCGGTGCGCGCCGCGGCCGGGGCGCTGGGCATACCTGTAAGCGTGATAACGCTCGCCCCGGACGGAGGCGTCCAAAACGTCGGCTGAGCCGGAAAAAAGAAAGCGGCCTTGGGAAATCCGGAGTATTTCCCAAGGCCGCTTTCTAATTCCCTTGACACGCGCGGCGGGAAGGGTGTATCCTGACTGTATTAAATTAGTTAATACGGTTTGGGGGTGAGGCGATGATTTCCATAAACTTTCGGGACTCGCGTCCTATATATGAGCAGGTCAAGGACTCGCTGCGGCGGCTCATAGTGTCCGGCGCGTTGTCGCCGGATGAAAAGCTGCCCAGCGTGCGGGAGCTGGCCAGTCAGCTGGTAATCAACCCGAACACCATACAGCGAGCCTACCGTGAGCTGGAGCACGAGGGCTACATCGTCTCCGTCCCGGGCAAGGGCAGCTTTGCCAGGCAGGCCGACGGGGCGGACAGCGCGCGCCGGGCGGAGCTGCTGGGCGCGTTTGACGACGCCGTCGAGGAGCTTATGTACCTCGGCGTGACGGCGGACGAGCTCCGTGCGAGAATAGACGAAAGGGCGGTGGAGCACGGTGAAAATTGAAGCTGTCGAGGTAGTGAAGCGCTTCGGCGCCCACAGGGCGCTGGACGGGCTGAGCATGACCGTGCCCTCCGGCGCCGTCTACGGCCTTGTCGGCCCCAACGGCGCGGGCAAGACCACGGCCATACGCCACATAGCGGGCATACTGCGCCCGGACGGCGGCGAGGTGCTCGCCGACGGCGTACCCGTCTTTGAGAACGTGGACGCGAAGGCGCGCATGGCCTACATCCCCGACGAGGTCTTTTACTTCCCGCAGGCGAGCGTCAACGACATGATGCACTTCTACAGGGGCGTGTACCCCGGCTTTGACTCCGAGCGCTTCGAGCGCCTGGCCGAGGCCTTCCCCATAGACCGCAAGATGCCCATGCGCCGCTTTTCGCGCGGCATGAAGAAGCAGGCGGCGTTCTGGCTGGCGCTCTCGCTCCGGCCGGAGCTGCTGGTGCTGGACGAGCCGGTGGACGGGCTCGACCCGGTCATGCGCCGCCAGGTCTGGTCTCTGCTGCTCTCGGACGTGGCGGAGCACGGCACCGGCGTGCTGGTCAGCTCGCACAACCTGCGCGAGCTGGAGGACGTCTGCGACATGGTGGGCTTTATAAACAACGGCAAAATGCTGCTGGAGCGCCAGCTCTCCGAGCTGCAGGAGAACATCTGCAAGATACAGCTGGTCATGCCCGACGGGCAGGACATCCCGGACGGCCTGGATGTGCTGCACGTCTCCGGCTCCGGCAAGCTGAAGACGCTCATAGTCCGGGGCGCGCCGGAGGCGGTCACCGCCAGGCTCGAGCGCGCCGAGCCGCTGTTTGTGGACGCGGTGCCTCTGACCCTGGAGGAAATCTTCATATACGAGCTGGGAGGTGAGGGACGTGAAGTCCGGGACATCGTTCTTTAACCGCGGCGTCTTGGTAAAGAGCGTGCTGCGCTTTTGGCCGATCTGGGCTGTCTACGCCTTCGTACAGCTGCTCGCCCTGCCGATGAACCTCGTCAGCGCGCTGGGAGGAGAGCTGAACGACAGCGTGAACCGCTATGTGCTGGAGGCGGTGTATGCCTCGCAGGTCATCTGTCCCATAGCCTGCTGCGCCGCGGCCATGGCCGTGTTCTCGCACCTGTATTCGGACAGGGCGGCGGGCTTTTTCTCCGCGCTCCCGGTCAGCCGGAGCGCAATGTTCGTCTCGCTCTCTCTGGCGGGCGTGCTGCCGCTGCTCGCGGCGAACGTCATAGTTTTCCTGGCGACTCTGGCCGAGGAGGCGCTGTTCGGCTTTGCGGGCACGGGCGCGCTGCTGGAGTGGCTGGGCGCGGTCAGCCTCATGACGGTGGCCTACTTCGGCATAGCCGTGCTCTGCGCGCAGCTCACGGGTCACATAGTGGTGATGCCGGTGCTGTTCGTGGCCTTCGGGGTCGTGGTCAGCTGGCTCGGCCAGATGGCTCTGGTCGTGCCGGGCATGTTCTGCTACGGCTACGTCTCCGCCGGGGCGGGCGTCGCCGACCTGTTCTCCCCGTTCGTCTGCTTATCGCAGAACCTGGGCATAAACAAGCTCGCATCCGGGGTCTACGAGCTGTACGGCTGGCCGTATCTCATAGCCTACGGCCTGCTGGGACTGGCTCTGCTGCCCGCCTCGGGCGCGCTGTACCTGCGCCGGAACATAGAGAGCGCGGGCGACGTGGTGGCCATCGCGCCGCTGCGGCCGGTGTTCCAGCTGATATGCTCTTTTGCCGCGGCGTTCATCCTGGGCAATCTGTTCTACACCCTGCCCTTCGGCGACAATCCCTCCGACGGCGTCGGTCCGGCCGCCGTCTACGTCCTGTGCATGGCGGCCGCGGCGTTCCTCGGCTGGTTCTGCGCCGCAATGCTGGTGAACAAGAGCTTCGCCGTCTTCAACGCCGCAGGGCGGTACATAGGCTGGGCACTGGTGTGCGTGGTCTGCGCCGCGCTGGTGTTCACCTGTGAGCTGGACGTGACGGGCTATGAGACGCGCGTGCCGGACGCCGAAGACGTGGCCTTCGTACACGTCACGGGCGACGGCGTGGGCGTGGATTTTGACGAGCCGGAGAACATCGAGACCGTTATTGCCATACACGAGAGCGCCGTGGCGGCGCGCGACGAGAACGAATACGCCCGCGCGCACGGATACTCCACCATCTATCTCTACCTGAATTACAAGCTCAAAAACGGGGACAAGCTGGTGCGCGAGTACCGCATTGCGTCCAACGGCGAGGCCGACACGCTGGAGCTGATGCAGGAGCTGATGAACTCCGCCGAGGGCATAGCCGGCCGCAAGGAGCTGGGCGTCGTCATGAACGGCAACACCGTGAAGGGCGGCCGCGTGACGGCGGTCAACAGCGAGACGGGCGAGGTGGAAAGCATACTGGAGCTGACCGAGCAGGAGGCGCTGGAGCTGTATCAGGAGTGCATCCTGCCGGACATGCAGGACAAGACCATCGGCCTCGTATGGTACCGCACGGATGCGGAATACTATGACAGCGTCTACGACTGCCGCATCGAGATAGACGTCCAGTACAGGGACGCGAGCTATATGTTCTACACCGTGCCCACGATCTGGTCCGTGCGCACCAACGACTGGCTCCTGGAGCACGGGGCGCAGCTGCGTCTGCTGGATGAGTCCGCGGCGTGACGGGAGCTTGAAAAGGGGGCGTCCGGCGCTCTGCCGGCCGCCCCCTTTGGCTTTGCGCAGCCGCAGCTTCTGCGGCTAAATCAAACCTAAATCTTAATTTAAAATATCTTCCCATCTTTGTTCATAACAATGTCACAAGTCGCCTTTATTATTACAAGCGTCAAGAAAAAACATGGGAGGTACGAAGACCATGTATCCATATGATGATGAAAAAAACCTCTATGATGAAAACAACGGCGGGCAGTCCGGAGACAGCGCCGACGAGGACGGCTCCGTCCCCGCGGACGAGACGGTAGCCTCCGAGAGCCCGGCGAGCGCAGAGGACGGCAGCTACCGCATAGTAAGGCCTGACGCCGGACGCAGCTACGAGGAAGAAAGCCGTTACGGGAAGCCCGAGCGCGACCCCGGCTACCGCGACGCCAACTACACCAGCCAGAGCGACACGGGCGCGTCGGCCAACTTCTACTCCCCGGCCACGCAGCGCAAGGAGAAAAAGCCGAAGAAGCAGCGCCGCGGTATGCCGGCGGCGGCCATCGTGGCTCTCTGCCTGGTATGCGCCCTGGTGGGCGGCGGCGTGGGCGGCGTGATGGTAAACGGCGCTGCCGGAGGCAGCGGCGACGACACGCCTCCTATTACCCAGACCACTGCGCCCACCGCCAACGGCTCCGGCGTCTCCAACAACACCGGCGAGACGATGACCGCCGGCGATATCTACTACAACCTCGCGCTCAAGCAGGTCGTCGGCGTCTCCAGCACGATAACCGGCACCAACGTCTGGGGCATGCAGGTGCAGGGCAGCGTCTCCGGCACCGGCTTTGTGATAAGCGAGGACGGCTACATCCTCACCAACTACCACGTCGTTGAGGAAGCGTACAGCACCGGCTCCGCCATAAACGTCATGTTCTCGTCCGAGAGCGGCTACGACACCACCGAGTACACCGCCGAGGTCATAGGCTTTGACCGCAACAACGACGTGGCCGTCATCAAGATCGACGCCACCGGCCTCACGGCCGCCACGCTCGGCAGCAGCGATGACCTGCGCGTCGGCGACACGGTCTACGCCGTGGGCAACCCGCTCGGCGAGCTGACCTACTCCATGACCCCGGGCATCGTCTCCGCCACCGACCGCGTCATCACCACCGATGAGGGCACGGCCAACATGTTCCAGATTTCCGCCGCCGTCAACGAGGGCAACTCCGGCGGCCCCGTGTACAACGCCTACGGTCAGGTGGTCGGCATAGTCACCGCCAAGCCCAACTCCACCAGCTCCGGCGGCAGCACGGAGGGCATCGGCTTCGCCATCCCGATAGACGACGCCGTGCGCATAGCCAACGACGTCATCGACGGCAACCACAGCATCGACCCGAACGCCGACCCCGCCTATATGGGCATCACCGCCGAGGACCCCATCACTATCGCCAAGCAGTACTACGGCTGGCCTGACGGCGCCTACGTCACCTCCGTCGTCTCCGGGAGCCCTGCCGAAACGGCCGGCCTCCGCGAGGGCGACATCATCACCGAGCTGGGCGGCTACACCGTGTCGAGTTATTCGGATCTGCAGCAGGAGATGACCTTCCACAGCGCGGGCGAAACCTGTGACATCGTCGTCTACCGCTCCGGCGAGTACCTGACGCTCAGCATCACCTTCGGCAGCCGCCCGAACGACACGGGCAGCAACTCCGACAGCGGCTCCGGCTCCGGCAGGCTCGACCCCTCCGGGATGACCCCCGCGGCGTGAGCTTATAACCTCCGGCAACGGAGTTTATATAGATAGACAGCAGCAAAGCAAGAATATTGATTACCTTCCTACTTCCAAACTCCTCTTTTATGTAAGCAAGAGCGCCGGCCGTATGGCCGGCGCTCTTGCTTTGCGCTGCGCGCTCAACTGTTCTGCTGCTCTTTTATTTTCCGCCGCCAGCACTTGTGGCACATGGCGACGTAGCTGTCGTTGCCGCCCAGGAAGATCTGGTCGCCGGCGGTGATTATCTTCCCGTCGGCTCCGATGCGGGCGTTGACCGTGGCCTTGGAGCCGCACTCGCAGATGGTCTTGATCTCCGTTATGGAGTCGGCCAGCTCCATCAGCCGCTGCGAGCCGGGGAACATGTGCGTGAGGAAGTCCGTCCTCAGGCCGAAGCACAGCACCGGGAGGTTCAGCTCGTCCACCATCTCGCGCAGGCCGTCTATCTGCTCGGGCGTGAAGAACTGCGCCTCGTCGGCGATCACGACGTCGAACCTGCCCGCGGCCTCGTACCGGGCGCGGATGTCGTCCTCGGGGAAGATGACGGTGGCGCGGCGGGAGAGCCCCACGCGGCTTTTGACTATGTCGGCGCCGTCGCGGTCGTCCACGCTGGGCTTTATCAGCCAGACGGTCATGCCCAGCTCCTCATAGTTGAACTGGGTTATCAGCGCCTGGGCGCTCTTGCTGGAGCCCATGGCGCCGTATTTGAAATAGAGCTTAGCCATTTGCTACCCCCGTTACGTGTGCGTTGATGCGCTCTATGAGCATGTCCATCGCCACGAGGTTGTGCCCGCCCTCGGGTATGATGATGTCCGCGTTGCGCTTGCTCGGCTCGACGTACATCTCGTGCATGGGCTTGACCGTGGTGAGGTACTGGTCGACCACGCTCGAGA